>PDWI01002370.1_pt1 | contig 28392 bp, 24 predicted proteins | sample 1430891 | NCBI WGS metagenome assembly PDWI01 (sample SAMN01162508, study PRJNA174530) | Oral metagenome, whole genome shotgun sequencing project. | biome: Marine environment; feature: Marine mammal; material: Swab sample of the gingival sulcus; isolation source: swab sample of gingival sulcus... | reverse complement strand
CACAATTTCAATGAAGGTCGATGCGCGCCTTGCCGCCGCTATACCGGCCATGAAATCAGAAGAAATTATGTCAATGGTAATGAATATCGATAAAATAGCAGAAATTGAACCGGTTAATTTTGCTAGTTTGCCCAGCCCACATATATCGTTAGAGCAGTTAATGGATTTGCGTAAACTGGTACTCAAATTACTGCTGCGCAGCGACATCGACGGCGTAGTCATCACACATGGCACTGATACATTAGAAGAAACCGCATACTATTTGGATCTATCGCTCAACAGTGAAAAACCAATTGTGTTAGTCGCCGCCATGCGCAACGCCTCAGAATTAGGTTACGATGGTCCGGCTAACTTGTCAGCTGCCATTTGTACCGCCGCTAGCGACAGTTCCAAAAAGCGCGGCGTGCTAATAGTAATGAACAACGATATCAACGCCGCCGTCGAGACCACCAAAACGCATACCATGGCACTGAACACCTTTCAAAGCATGGAATTTGGCCCCCTCGGCATCGTCGACAATGACCAAGTCATTTACTACCGCAACCTCTACAAGCACCATCACATTGAGGTCGACACTTTGTCATCCGATGTACACTTGATTAAATCGGCCATCGGCATGAATGATATGCTATTGCAATATCTAATAGACAGTGGTGCCAAAGGCTTTGTTATTGAAGCGATGGGACGTGGCAATTTACCACCGGCCATGTTGCCCGGTATCGAACGGGCAATCGCCAATCAGATACCGGTTGTCATCGTATCGCGCTGCCCGACCGGCCGCGTCTTAGACAGCTATGGTTATTTAGGTGGTGGCCGCCAACTACGCGAAATGGGCGCCATATTCGGATTAAATCTAAACGGCCAAAAGGCACGCATTAAATTGATGCTGGCAATCGCTTATTCGGCTGATATGGCAACTGTTAAAGCGCTATTTGAAAGAGATTACTACACATTAAACGGCTAAACTAATATAAGGAATAATGAAAACACAATTATCAGAAAAAGAAAAAGGATTTAAAATATTTTTGGTAGCAATTGCGCTATCGGCTTTGGCCGGCGGTTTGGTCGCCGTGGTTTTATCAAATTACCTAAAAACCGTTTATCACGTAACGGCCTTACAACGCGGTTTTATCGAATTTCCACGCGAATTGCCCGGCGTTTTAACGATGTTTGTCATCGTTCTGCTAGCGCGTTATCCCAATACTACTATTGCCATTGTCGCGCAAATGCTATCGATTGTCGGCATCGGCGTGTTGGGCTTTTTTAAGCCGACTTACGGCGTCATGCTATTTTTTGTATTCGTCAACTCAATGGGGCAACACCTGTCGATGCCGGTGGTCGACTCACTGAGTATTTCGTTATCAAACGAAAACGAAATCGGTAAAAATATGGGGCGTTTTCGCGGCGTTCACACGGCGGCCTGGATGGTTGCCGGCCTAATCGTGTTCGTCGGCTTTAAGTTTGGTATCTTTAGCTTTGAGCGCAATTATACGGGCGTCTTTATACTGGCCGCCCTAGCCGGTTGCGCGGCGCTAATCGCCTATATCAAGCTAAAAAAACACGCCCACAGCCTAGTCGGCGAGAAAAAAATGCGCTTTGTCTACCGCCCTGAATATAAATACTACTATGGGCTGGTCATCTTATATGACCTGCAAAAACAAATCATGCTGGTGTTCAGTCCTTGGGTTATTATCAGTTTTTTTGACAAAGGTCCGGATACAATTGCTATTTTATCGATTATCGGTGCATTTATCGGCATGTTCTTTATTCCCAAGTTAGGTCTCTGGGTTGATAAATTCGGCATTAAAAAATTGCTCTACGTCGACGCCTTATCCTTTGTATTGGTTTATTTGGCCTTTGGCTTGACACTGAGAGCAATTGACACAAATCAATTTGGCGATAGTCTAATACCGCTAATTATTATTTACATTATCTTTGTCCTCGACAAAATGTCCAATCAGATGGGCTTGGTCAGAACGCTTTACTTAAAGTCGATTTCAACCGATCCGGCCGATGTGACCAGTACATTATCACTCGGTTTAGCACTCGACCATATCGTCTCAATCACAGCCGCGGTCAGCGCCGGCTTTATCTGGATGACCTTTGGCGCTCAGTATATCTTCTTTATTTTGGCAGCCGTCTCGTTGATCAATGTTTACATAGCCCATAAAGTCTAGTCGACGGTTTTAAAACGACGTTGAATGTAGATTAATAGTAGCGCGCTGATCAGTAACACCAATGGCATGACGAACATCGCCAAATAGACGCCGAGATGGTCGGACAAAAATCCCATCACAAAATTACTTAGTACATTCATACCAACTGAGATGGTCATGATTAAGCCCATCGCCCGATTTAGTTTGTCCGGAAAATATAATTTGAGCGCCAAGACGATCGTTGGAAAGCAAATCGAGAAAAACAAACCGGCAATAGCCAGCAATGACAAGCCGTTGAGGCCAATCAACAAACCGCTGATATATAAAGTCATGCCGATTAAAAGCGCGGCTGTAACCGTTTTCAAATAACCGCAGCGCTGTGCAATTACCCCGCCGCCGAGTCGACCAAACGATAACAATAAAAAAAACAACGACATATAGGTTGACGCACTGTTTTCACTGATCTGATAGCTTTTGACAATATAATTAATCAACCACGAACCGGTTTGTATCTCGGCGATGACGTAAAAACCAAGCGCCAGGCCAAACAGTATGATTAGCCTTTTTTCGAGTGAGCTGAACGCAGTCACCACTTCCCCACCACTAACCTGTTCGGGCAAATGAACCGTTAACGACAGTATAAACATTGCGATAAACACGATAAGTGATATGCTGTAAACCGCCGGATATTGCCAGTCTGCAGCAATCAACAGGCCACTAAACCGTACGGTCAGCGCCGCGCCAATGCCATAGCTAAAGTGGACAAAGTTCATCAATAGGGCATGGTTTTTTACATCGAGATACGGTATCGTCGTATTGATGACCATCGATGAACAGGCCGTGGCAAAGCCGACAGCAATAAAGCCGACAAACAAACCGACAAGCGACTGAACAAATACCACAACGGCGATACCGATAACGGTTAACAATGAAGCCAACTGCATCATTCGACCCTTACCAAAGTGATCAATGCCGTGTCCACCCAAATAGGAACCTACCATATAGGCCAACGATGACGATAAAAATAAGCCGCCGATTAGCGAATAGCTAACCTGAAAGCGGCTAATAAAATTTGGTAGAAAAACACCTCTGAGACTATCGAACATCGCCATGCCGAAAAAGCTCAATATGATTAACAAAAATTTCTTTAAATTTAGTTTCAAACTATTGCTCCGCTAATCAACATTATAGCCATTCAACTTTTCAACTTGACGAATAAAGCGCTCGATGTTACTGGCGTCATCGCTTAAGTCTTCAATCGATTCGTCCAAATTGACATGATCGATAACATCGGCCAAGAAACCGGACATATCAACCGATTCAAACCAATTCGACTGCAACGCCTCTTGTGGAATATAACTTAAATTTGTCGAAAAGACCTTTTCGATTAAGCCCTCTTGGTACGACTGTTCAAACTTGGCCAGACCTTCGGTAAAAAGGGCAAAGGTCGTCGCTACAAAAACCCGCTTGGCATTGCGCTTTTTTAATTCGCGCGCAACGTCAAAAACCGATTCGCCCGAGGCGATCATATCATCGACGATTAAGGCATCCATACCAGCGACGTCGCGCCCCATATACTCATGATCGACGATCGGATTTTTACCTTTGACAACGCGCGAATAATCGCGTCTTTTGTAGAACATGCCGACATCAACGCCCAACACGCTGGAATAGTAAATCGAGCGATCCATCGCACCCGTATCAGGGCTAACCACTATCAGATTCTCATTATTTAGCAATAGTCGATTATCGACCTCATACATTTTTTTGACAATACTATAAGTTGGGTATAAGTTATTAAAGGCAACTAACGGTATGGCGTTTTGCACATTGGGATCGTGTACATCAAAGGTTATAATACTGTGTACACCGAGCAGTTCTAACTCTTGCATCGCTTGGGCACAATCGAGCGACTCGCGGTACTTTCGCTTATGTTGGCGGCTGGCGTAAAACAACGGCATAATGACGGTGACGCGCTTAGCGCGACCATTAAGTGCCGATACGACGCGTTTGATGTCTTGAAAATGTTCATCCGGCCCCATATGGTGCGTCATGCCAAACATTTCATAAGTACAATTGTGGTTACCGACATCGGCAATAATGTAGATATCTCTACCCCTAACGCTTTCTTCGATAACCACTTTGCCCTCGCCATTGGAAAAACGCACTTCGTTAATATCGATTAAATAACTGTCTTCGACGCCCTTGCGCAAGCCCTGCTTGGTAATATCAAAACGGCGCCGTGAAGTGATGAAATAGTCGATTGCCTCTGCTAAATCACGACTGCTCTTCAAAGCGATAATGCCTAATTTACCATTTTTTTCTCTTCCTGGATGATAGTGCATAGCAACTCCTTATAATTTTTGACAAGCCTACATTTTATTATGAATTAATCACCGACAAAAATCAATCATTAAGCCCAATAAAAAATTATTTGTATTAGCTTACTAAAATTTTTCGACGACATTGCGCAGCCATTTTTTTTGTTTAATTCGAAGATGACCGGCAATCAAAACAATCACTTCACCAATTGAAACGATCGCAATCACTTGATAGATCGGTCGCGGCCAAATTATCGAAAAAGCAAATGCCAACGGAATACTGATACCCCAAACGCTAATCAAATCGGCCAGCATACAAAAAAGCGTGTCACCACCACTGCGCAAGATGCCGACAAAGGCGACAAAATTATACATGCGCGGCAAATGAAAAATACCGCCGACGATAATCGTTAGAGTTAGCAAATGGCGCGTTTCAGCTGAAAAACTGCCATAAAAATTTGGAATAATAAAAGCTAAACCGATAATAATGACGCTGGCTAGTCCGGCTAGAGCAAAAGTAATCTTGATAAACCGTTTGGCGTACTGTTCAGCCAGTGCAAATTGACTGCCGCCCAGCACATTGCCAATCATTACACCACACGCACTGGAGACGCCGATGAATATCGACAAGAAAATATCGACCACAATTTCTTGAACCTGCACAACAGCAATAGCCGATGTGCCTAAAAATCCGTAGGCGATAAAAAATACGGCCTGCCCTAATGCCCACACCGTTTCATTGACAAAGACGGCTGTACCACGTTTAATAACGTCTCTAAATAGCGCCTTATTATACGAAAACATCTCTGTCAAACTGCTTTTTAGGGGATTCGTTTTCGAGCCATAGATTAGCACAAAGAATAACATTAATTCAACAGTGCGAGCAATTAAAGTGGCTGTCGCCGCACCGCTAACGCCCAACTGAGGGGCACCAAAATTACCATAAATGAGGATATAGTTCAAAATTGTATTAATCGAAAGCGCCAGTAAGCTAATTATCATTGGTATCTTTGTTCGGTGTACAGTACGGCTACTATACGAGTATAAAAATGATACTGCCATCAGTAGATAGGAAGGCGCAATAATACGCATATAATCAACACCTAAACCGATAACTGTCGTATCGCGTTGAAATAAAAACATATACTGCGCCGGAAATATAAACGCCACGATGCTAAATGCTAACGCAAAGGGCAAAGCCAAACTGGCCATAATACCGAGCATGCGGTGCAAGTTTACCAAATCTTTTTTACCCCAAAACTGAGCACTAAAAATGCCGCAAGCGCTATAAATGCCAAAAACGCTGACCATAAAGAAAAAAAATAGCCGATTGGCAATGCCAACAGCTGCTACCGAGGCCTCGCCCAAACCGCCAATCATCAATGTATCGATTAAATTAAGTGCTGAACCAATTAAATTTTGCAAAACAATCGGCCATGCAATATTTAAAAATGTCTTATAAAATTGCCTATCCATGACTGCTCCAAAAAAAGAAGAGTATGCGGATAAAGGGATTTGAACCCCCACGATCTTGCGATCACATGGACCTGAACCATGCGCGTCTGCCATTCCGCCATATCCGCATAAAGACAATAATGATTATAACACGATTAACCGATTCTGTATAGTATCATCACACGATTATTTAAAAATATTGCCACTTAAATATTTTAAACCACTGTCATTTAAGCTCAAGGCAATCTTCTAACCCGCTTCTACCCCACGTAACAACTTGATGGTGCTATTGCCTCGTATATGATTGATTAATTTTTTCATACTCTCCTCCCACCTGTCTACACAGTATAACCAAAATAATTGGCACTTAATCATCCTTAACCTGACGCCAAATAAAAACGGGCGCTAGTCAAAGATAAATCGCTAATAAATGACTAGCATAGCCAATGTCGGTTGTTAGTAAAAACACACAGCCACCAACTAATCTGATGGCTGTGTGTTCCATATTTTCTAAATAAGAAGTGTGAAGTAGTTATCACTGAACAATTTTGTCTAATATCATCGCCAAGCGCGCCCTATTAATATAATCTTGAGGCCTAATTTCATTTGCCACATCGGCCATCAAAATATCTTCTTTTATCGCCCATGCAATTGCCGCGCGCGCATAACTCGATACGGCGTTTTTGTCTTTGAATCCCTCTAGATTGCGCTCGATTTCGGCTTTGCTAATCTGAGCGTCGCTATAGCGATACAAAATTGTAAAAATTTGTTCTGTCGTCAATTTGTCAAGCGGTTTAAACAGATTGTCGCCATAGCCCTTCACTATTTCATTTTGATGTGCCCAAGCAATCGATTCACTATACCAAGTGCCGCGCGGTACATCGCTAAAGACCTGGCCGACAGATGATTTCGGCTCATCTTGTAAGCGATACAGCAACGTTACAATCATCGCGCGATTAATTGTCTCTTGTGGCGCATACTTGTAGTTGCCAACGCCATTAATTATGCCTTTACTGGTCAAACGCTGTACTGCACCAAAGTAAATGCTCTCTTTGGCAACATCTAAATACTGCCTTCCCTCGGCTTTCATCCGGTCAATATCGGCCTGTAATAACTGGTTTTGTCCATTGCCGTTATTATTATTGCCATTGTTGCTGTTATTGCTACTATTGCCATTGTTGCCGCTATCGCCTTTATTGCTGTTATTGTCGTTATTGCCATTGTCGTTGTTATTGCCGTTATCGCCTTTATCGCTGCTATTGCCATTGTCACTGTTATTGCCTTTGTTGCCGTTATCGCCTTTATTGCTGCTATTGCCATTATTCCTGTTGTTGCCATTGTCAACGTCATTGTCATTATCAGCATCATAGTCATTGTCAGCATCATCGTCATTGTCAACGTCAGCGTCATTGTCAACATCATCGTCATTGTCAACGTCAGCGTCATTGTCAACATCAGCGTCATTGTCAACATCATCGTCATTGTCAACATCATCGTCAGCGTCATCGTCAGCGTCAACGTCATCGTCAACATCATCGTCAACATCATCGTCAACATCATCATCAACATCATCGTCAGCGTCAACGTCATTGTCAGCGTCAACATCATCGTCAACATCATTGTTATTGACGTCGCTTAAAGGATCTGTTCCATTTATAAATTCGTCGCTGTCAGATAGACCATCGCCATCGCTATCCGTCGACAACGGATCAGTACCCAGATCAATCTCTGTGTCGTCGCGCAATCCATCGCCATCGCTATCGATGTTTAGCGGATCACTACCAGCGTCAACCTCTTCACCATCGCTCAGATTATCGCCATCGCTATCTTCCTCTAGCGGATCGGTACCCAACTCAATTTCAGCACCATCGTTCAAACTGTCAGCATCGCTGTCTTCATCCAGTGGATCAGTTGAATGATCGAGTTCAGCGGCGTCATCTAAGCCATCACCATCGCTATCTTCGTCTAGTGGATCGGTGCCCAGCTCAATTTCAGCGCCATCATTTAGGCCATCGTCGTCACTATCTTGTTCTAACGGGTCGCAGTCGAACTCTATTTCGTCGCCGTCATTTAAGCCGTCACCGTCGCTATCGGGATTGTCCAAATCAGTGCCATAATCGATCTCTTCTTCATCAGATAGGCCATCGCCATCGCTGTCGGTGTTATTCGGATCAGAATTGTAGTCATTGTATTCAACGCCGTCCAATACACCATCGCCATCGCTATCGGGATTGTTCGGGTCAGTGCCGATATCATTTTCTGTTCCGTCATCGAGCCCATCATCATCACTGTCTTCATTGTTTGGATCAGTGCCATTTGTCAACTCTTCACCGTCTTCTAGACCATCGCCATCGCTGTCGGCGTCATTTGGATCGGTGTTAAAAATGTTAACCTCTTCACCGTCAAATGCGCCGTCGCCATCGCTGTCTTGATCTAGCGGATCGGTGTCGTACTGGTTGACCTCTTCGCCGTCATCTAAAGCATCCGAATCGCTATCTGGCTCAATTGGGTCTGTACCCAAATCAATTTCTTGGCTGTCGCTAAGGCCGTCGTCGTCGCAATCAGCATTGCTCGGATCTGTACCGTAGCCAATTTCTTCACCGTCTTCTAGGCCATCGCCATCGGTATCGGGATTATTGGGGTTTGACTCGTCAATTATTTCGGTGTTATCGGCCAAGCCATCACCATCGCTATCTTCTTCCAATGGATTAGTGTCAAAAATAAAGAGTTCTTCGTAATCTGTCAAATCATCGCCGTCGGTATCTTCATTCAGGGGATCAGTTCCATAATCGAGCAGCTCTGCGCCATCGCTTAAATAATCGCCATCGCTGTCGGGTTTAGTCGGATCTGTGCCCTCATCATACTCTAAACCATCTTCGAGGTCGTCACCGTCAGTGTCAAATTCAAGCGGATCTGAGCCATTAAATACTTCAAAGCCATCACCAACACCGTCACCATCGGTATCTGAATCAGTTGGGTCGGTATAATAGTCAAAAACTTCATCACCATCTAGTAGCCCATCACCATCAGTATCCGGATCGTTTGGATCGGTGCCGTAGTCTTCTTCGAAACCATTCTGTAAATTGTCGTCGTCGTCATCATGCCAAGGTTCCGCGTAACTCACACATGTTACCAATAAGGTGGCAACCAGTAAAACGAGTAAAAACATTTTCCTATAACGCTTCATTTTGTCCTCCTTTAGTAGGCCTCTAACAAATGCCCTTAATCATTTTTTTCTAATAAGCGCATCATAATCGTCGCCAACTGTGCTCTAGTAGCAATGCCTTGCGGCTTTAATTGGGTTGGGCTGACACCGCCGATAATATCTTGAGAAACGGCCCACACCATTGCAGTGCGCGCATATGACGAAATGGTAACGGCATCGCTATAAACAGTTAAATCGGCACCGCCCAAAGTGTCGTACTGTTTTAATTGCGCATAGCGGTATAACATCGTCGCTAACTGTTCGCGCGTCAGTGCGACATCTGGCTTAAACAAGCCGCCTTCATACCCCTTGACAATTTTTTGAGCAGTCCCCCAAGTAACCGCCTTGCCATACCAAGCATCGCTTGAAACATCGCTAAATACAGCAATGTCGTCAACGTCGGGTTCACCCTCCAAGCGATATAATAAGGTCACTAGCATCGCGCGCGTCGTCATCATTTGCGGTGAAAAAGTGGTTTCACTCGTACCTTTCATCAAGCCTTTGTTGACGACGTAATTAACTGCTCCGCTAAACCAATCGATGATGCTGACGTCACTAAACTGGTCAATTAAAAACTGATTGTTTTCTGAATTGCCATTATTATTTTGGCCATTTTGATTGTCGTTGTTTTGGCTATTTTGATTGTCGTTGTTTTGGCCATTTTGACTGTCGTTGTTTTGGCCATTTTGATTGTCGTCGTTTTGGCCATTTTGATTGCCGTCGTTTTGGCCATTTTGACTGTCGTCGTTTTGGCCATTTTGACTGTCGTCGTTTTGGCTATTTTGATTGTCGTCGTTTTGGCCATTTTGACTGTCGTTGTTTTGGCCATTTTGATTGTCGTCGTTTTGGCCATTTTGATTGTCGTTGTTTTGGCCATTGTCATTGCTGTCATTTAGTTTAATATTTAATTCAAAGCTCGCCTCTTGGTAGTTGTCAGTACGAACTTTTAGCTTGACTGTCGCATAGTCGTTCGCATTTGCCTCACCACTTAAGGTGTAACTGATAATACTACTATTTGATTGCACCTTAACGGCGACGCCATCCACCTTTTTCAATACACCCGCCCGATCGACAACCGATTCGACGGCAATTGAACGCAATAGCGCATCATCTGGCAAAATGTCTCGGATATCAAAATACATTTTTCCAGTTTTTGCCTTGTTATGGGCCAGCGTGAGCGCATTTAAGTTTAATTGTGGAATATCTTTTTCAACCAATTCGACGACGACTTTTTGAACGACGTCTTGGTAGTTTTTACTACTGATTAGTAGTGTTAGTTCGACCTTGTCACCGACTTGTCCAACACCGCTCAACGTGTATTTCAATTGCGTCTCAGCTACTGCCGGTGCAGCCGCCGACGACAAAATACTATTTTTGCCTTCAATTCCAGTAATTACGGCAGATTGATAGTCTGCCCCAGCTGGTAAAAGCGCCGCCAAGTCAATTGTCACTGCATTTTTTGCGCCTTTCACATGTTGTCTTGTAATACTCGCAAGACTCAAAGACGCTTTACTAACGTGCACGCCAACATCTGCCGTCGCCGAGTTATAATTGGCCCGAGCATCGGGTGTAAAAATCATTTGGTGCCTGTTTTCGCCAACTTCGCCGACTAATTCAGCCGGTTGCGCAAACGCCCAACTGCCTTCTGTAGTGCCCGGCTGGCCAATTGAGGCCTCAGCTAGGGTTTGGCCTTTAAGGGCGCTAATCTGCGATGGCGCAATCGGATCTAATTTCGCTATATCTACCGTTACAGTCGGTAAATCGACAATTTTATAATTTGCCGCCGCCTGTCCGCTCAACGTCAGATTTGGCGTAACCGGTTTGTTCAAGCCGGCATTTGGGTCGACCATGACGCCCTTCGCATCACGCGTTAGGCGAACCAACCTGCGATCGGCATCAACTAAGCCTTCAATTTGCGCATTGCCGGTAATTAAATTTACACTGACTTCACCTGGTATATAATCGCGATTTTTAGCTGTCACACCGCTAATGGTAACTGGCTTTTCCGTTATCGTTATAGGCGTTTTAATCGTCGCCGTACTATAGTCGGAACTGGTTGGCCTAAAGCGCAGTTCAACCTCATTGTTTTGACAATAAATATAAAAATTAGGATCGCTCACAAACTCCCAATTGCCGGCGACACTAGCGCCCTCAAAGGTCGCCGTTCTACCGGTAATAGCCGACATTCTGACGGCTTCGCCATCGTAAACTTTAACAATTGGGTCAGCTGTCAGTTTTATCTCTTTGCGAATTAAAAAGAATTCTTCAGTAGTTGAATAGTAATTGTTTATGCCAGTAACAGTAATATATGCCGTGCCCGCTGCGACGTTATCGCGATAACTTAACGTATAGTCGCGTCCCTCTTCCAAAATGGCATTGTCGCGCTGCGGATCTTTAATCACCAACTTGGGTTCAATTGGGTTACCGGTGTATACCTGAATATCAACGCTAGAAATAATACAGCTCTCGATCGCGCCGGGCTTAATTATTTGATAATGGTTATTTGCATTAAAAGTATAACTGCCGTCATTGGCGCCATGCAGTTCAACTGTTTGATTCGTTAAGTTTTTTACAATACAATCGCCATCGAGCAACTTGTTTAGCGTAAAGCTCTCTAAACCGCTAAACTCTAGGTACTGTAAATGATTATTTTCGTCGATAAACTGACCGGCTGCTATATTGTGGGCGCCCGACCAATTATTTAACTTAATACTATTTACTGCAGAATTGGTAAACATCTTATACAACGTCGTCGTCGCGTCAATATGGAGTTCTATCGCCTGATCTAAAGCCGGCGTATTATAAAACATTGTATTCATGTTTTCAACTTCTTTGCTATTAAGATTAACTGGTTGATTAAAAGAAGTGGCACCGGCAAACATCGCTTGCATCGTCTTTACGCTGCGCGTACTAAAATCGACCGGTTGATTAAAAGATGTAGCACCAGAAAACATGGACTTCATACTGGTCACTTTTGAAGTGTCAAAATCGACCGGTTGATTGAAAGCTGTGGCGCCAGAAAACATGGCAGACATATCGGTTACTCTATTCGTATCAAAATCAACCGGGCGGTTAAACGCGGTTGCTTCAGAAAACATTTCACTCATATTCTCAACCTTGCCGGTATCGAAGTTGACTGGTTGATTAAAGGCAGTTGCACCGGCAAACATGCCGTGCATATCTCTAATATTCGACGTGTCAAAATCGACTTTTTCATTAAATTGAGTGGCGCCGCGAAACATATTGGCCAAATTGATTGCATTGGGCGACAAAGCGACCGCGCCATTAAATTCGATTGCGCCGTCAAAATCTCGAAATAATCCATTTTCGCCATTTAAGCCGCCCGTACCGTTTAGTTTAATGGCCTTTGTCGCACCCTCAAAGACAATGCTAAAGTCTTCTTCAGCAGCCGTCCAAGCCGTATTTGGAAAGGACCCAAAATAATCGCCATTTATTTTTTGTGCCATTTCAACCCATTTACTATAAATGATCGTGCCACTGCCCTTAATCGTCAAACGCTTGACGCCGTTGTCATATTCAAAGGTCGCCTTGACATCGCCGTCATTAGACAGTTGAAAATCGTTAAATTCGGCAGCATAAACATTAACTGCACCCATTGCAATTAAACTGACCATCAAAATTGATACAATCATTAATACCTTTAACTTACTACAGCTCATCGGTTTCTCCTTTTTGTCTTTTTAAGTCGCATTTTAAAATGCAACTACTGCATATTATTCTATTCAATAATTTATTATAATGTAACTATTCAATCGTTACAAAGTAGCATGTCATCTCGACTGAACAATTACTGCAAAATAATTAATGCAACCATCATGTTGTCATGTTATGTTATCCTATATTTATTTTAAATTACTCTTTGTCATTATACAAGTAACGCAAGTAACTGATACGTTAGCCTAGAGTCACTAATTTTCTAAAAAAAAGTGACTTAAGTCACTTTTTTCCACAAAAAATCTGATATTAAAAAAGTGCTAAGCCATAATTTTTAACCGCTTAGCACCATGTTATTTATCTGAACTCTCAAAGTCAGGTAGTATCATCACACGATTATTTAAAAATATCGCCACTTAAATATTTTAAGCCGCTGTCATTTAAGGTTAAAGCTACCGTACTACCCTTTTCGGTAGTGCGTAATAGCTTAATAGCCGCCACCACATTGGCGCCGGCCGAAACGCCGACAAAAGTGCCTTCAAACCGCGCTAAATCGCGCACCATTTGAATGGCCTCCTTATCAGAAACCGTCACGCAACCATCAATGTATTCGCTTTTTATCTTTGGTAAAACCATATTGTAACCACAGCCCTGTATGCTGTGCCTTCCACCATTAAGCGGCGCTTTACCACCGTATATCGCCGCAGCTTCCGGTTCGGCAATATAGCATCTAATCGCCTTGTCGTGGGCCTTTAATGCCTCGGCGCAACCTTGAAATGTACCACCGCTACCAACCGTATCGACAAAGCAGTCAATTTGGCCATCGCTTTGATACCATATTTCTTCTGCCGTATTATAGAAATGCGCCAAATAAGAGCTGTCGAGCTTAAACTGGTCGGCCCGAAAGGCAGCGCGCTCTTTGATCAGTTGGTCGGTCTTGTCCTCAACCAATTTTAGGTCTTCACCCGACACCTGATTTTTGACAGAATTTTTAGCTTGCGGCACTAGCACCACCTCTGCCCCCAGCGCCCGCATCATGCGCGCTCTTTCTACTGAATTGCCCTCGGACATCACGGCAATAAAGGGATGCCCTAGCGCACCGCAAACCATCGCTAAGCCGGTGCCGGTATTGCCGCTGGTCAGTTCGATAACCGTTTGCCCGTCGTGCAGGCTGCCGTCGCGCTTAGCGGTCATGATCATCTCCAAGGCCGGTCGGTCTTTTTTAGAATAACCGGGATTTAAGTATTCTAATTTGGCAAATATTTTGCCATCGACAGTATAGTGTTTGACAATGCGACTTAAATTTAGCAGCGGCGTTTCTCCAATAGCCTCGTAAATATGATTGATTAATTTTTTCATATCTCCTCCCATCTGTCTATCAATATAACCGAAATAACAGGCATTTAATCAGATTCACCAGCACCTTGTGCATTCATTAGCTAGACGATAGTTTAACCAAGCGTAACATTGGTTACCGATTAATCAGCGATTTTAAACTATAATGAGATTAAATCTCAATTAGGTTACAAGGAGGACTTATGAAACAATTTATGGCAAATATAGATGAAAAAAAATTGGCAATTGTCAGCGATGTCAAAAACCGCTTTGAAAACAAACAAATTAGTTTAGCAGAGGCGCAAGATGAATTGCTGCAAAAAGTCGGTCATGTCACCGCTTCAGAAATTGCGATTATTGAACAAGAAATCAAATCGCTTGACGATGACGACTGCTTAAAGGTTAGCATCCAAGAGATGGTCGCTATTTTTGACAAGGTTCGTCAACCGGTTCAATTTGATTTACCGGAGGATCACCCCATTAAAAGCTATCTGCTGGAAAATGAAGTGCTTAAACAAACAATCGCAAAACTCGACACTTTGCTGACGGCAGAATTTGTTAAAAGCGAATGGCAAGCGGCTTACGAAAAGTTGAACGCACATATCATTCACTATACAAGAAAACAAAACCAGCTATATAGCGAACTCGAAAAACGCGGTTTTGATCGGCCCTCTAAAATTATGTGGACATTAGATGATTATATGCGCGACGCAATCAAACAGGGCTATCAGCTATTGCAAGCCGGTGACATTGAAAATCTAAAAACCCACCAAAGGACATTAAACGCCGATCTGCTTGATTTAATCGGCAAAGAAGAGGATATTCTTTACCCAACCAGCTTGGATATGCTGACAGAGGACGAATTTCGCCAAATGCGCCGCGGCGACGATGAGATCGGTTATGCCAATATTAAAGCGCCCACTAAATTTTTACCGCAAGAAAATAACAATTTTCAAGATGAATTGTCTGCGTTGTTACAAAAACACGGCTACGCTAAAGCCGATAAAGAATTGAAGGTTGCCGAAGGTCAGCTTAGTCTGGAACAGATCAATTTAATTTTTAGACACCTGCCGGTTGATTTCTCTTATGTCGATGAAAACAATAAAGTGCGTTTTTACAGCGATACAGAGCATCGTGTTTTTCCACGTAGTCGTTCGGCAATTGGCCGCGACGTCAAAAACTGTCATCCGCAAAAGAGCGTTCATATCGTCGCAGAAATAATTGAAGCATTTAAAACAGGTAAACAAGACCGCGCTGAATTTTGGATTGATAAAGATGGCGTCTTCATCTACATTTTGTACGTCGCCGTGCGCGATAGTAACGGCAATTACCGCGGCGTGTTGGAAATGATGCAAGATGCAACACATCTGCGCGCATTAACGGGCTCCCAAACGCTGTTAAACTGGGAATCAACATCTGATAAGCCATCTGCTGAAGCTACAGCGGCAACCGTTCCGGCGCCGGCCGACGTCATAGTGGTTGATCAAGATACGCGTTTACAGGACATATTGACAAAAGATCCCTCAATTAAACAAAAGCTGATGGCTTACAATGATAACTTCAAAATGCTAAAAAGCCCCCTGGCCCGTCTTATCGTACCGAAAGCAACTGTCAAGATGATGTCAGAGCGTTCCGGTGTCGACTTGCAAACATTAATTGACAAATTAAATGAATGGTTAGCTTAAATCTTATGTAAAGCAAAGCAATTTGGGTATAGAATAGATAGTTTTCAGAACATGATAAGTCTAGAGGAGGTCTACATGAAAGCATTTATTTTATTAGCTGATCGTTTTGAAGATATTGAGATGATCGCGCCGCTCGATATTATGCGTCGCGCTGCCATTGAGGTTAAAATGCTGGCAATCGGTGACGATTTATCTGTAAAAAGTGCCCATGATGTGGTCATGCGCTGTGACGGATTGCTAAAAGACCACATTGGCGAATCACCCGATGTCGTGATAACTCCGGGCGGTATGCCCGGCTCAACCTACCTAAGTGAAAGCGACTTGGTAAAAAAACTATTAAAAAGGCAGGCCGATGAAGGGCGCTATATCGCCTCGATTTGCGCTTCACCTATTGCACTGGAGAGCGCTGATGCGTTACAAGGACGTAAGTTCACTTGTTATCCCAGTTTTGAAACACAAATAAAGAGCGGTCTACACCACAATCAAAGATTAGTGGTAGATGGCAAATTAATCACGGCGATGGGCCCCGGCGTAGCTCTGCAATTTGGCTTAAAAATTGTTGAACTAATATTGAGCGCTAGCACCGCCGAACAAATCAGTCAGGCGATGATTATCTAACCTAAAATCTCAAAGACACCATAAACAACCCGACCTTTGCGTCTTTCACCGACGATATGGTCGGGTTTTAATACGCTCAAAACACCACTGTTAAAGCGCTCTTTGACAACAATGCGACGCCGGGCAACGCGTCTGGCCATTGCGATAGTTGCACGAGTTACAATGGCCTTATTGGCCAATTTGCGTAAGCCGCTAATACCAGTCGAGGCATTGTTGGTTTGTCTAAACATCGGGTCAAAGTAGATAACGTCAACTGAATTTTCCAGCAAATCCGGTAAATAGTCGCGATAATCGCAATTGATGATGGTAATTCTAGACGCCAATTGTCTTATTATTTGATAGGGCGCGCTCGTTATACCATGCTGCGTTAAATAGGCAATATACGGGTTTGACTCTAAGGCTGTCACATGGCCGCCCCCGTTCAAAAAGTTGGCTATTAGCAGCGCATCTGTCGCAAGCCCCATCGTACAATCTAATACATCATCGGTCGGTCTGACTGCCAAGGCCTTTAATAATGGGCCACCGCTTTGCTCTTTTAATTTTAGTATAGCTGTGTTGGGATGCCAAAAGAAACGCTCTTGACCATCAGTTAAATAGATGTGGTCGCTCTCTACCACAAATAAATGAGTTAAATCGTGCCGGGCAAGCAATGTTTTAATGCTGCGTTTATCGCGCGCAAAAAAGGGCAGTTTAAACTGCCCCATTAGTATTTTGACTTGCTTTAACTGTGTGTCGTTTATTCTTTTGGCCGTGGTAATGCCGATCTTTGCATTCATCGCTTAGCGGCGCGCCTCGTATTGCTCTAACAAGGCGACAAACAGCTGTGGAATCTTTGCCATATTCTCGGCTGTTTCAACAAAAGACAGTCTAAATTGGGTGCGTCCCGGATTATCTGCTCCGTCGCCAATATCGTAAAAGCCACTCATTGGCGCAACCAGCAGTGTTGTCTCAACGCCATCGAGTATAACAGAGCCCTGGCCGGCGCAATATAACACGAAGTCCATGCCATCAAAGCCAGGTTTAACGACATTTTTAACATCGATGACCGTATAAATTGAGGCAGCGGGCGACGAAACGATTAGTGCCGGATTTAATTTTTTTAAGCCCTGATAAACGGCGACAATTTGCTTTTGGTAATAGTCTCTTAAGCCCTTTGTCCAGCCAGCCAGTGCAGCAGCACTCTCGTGTGCAAGTGCACCAAAGATATACTGACCAATCGCATTGGCACACAAATTGGCAGTGTACTCAGCGACCGACTTTTTGTGAAACTCTTCATTGTCAGTAATCAGTGCACCGATTCTAAGACCACAACCATTCCATACTTTAGATGCCGTTTCAATACCAATGCGACGCCCCTCAATGCCGGGCACCTCGTTATCAGTAATGCCCCAAACGCTGACCAGTTGTTGACCATCGACATAGTAAAGTTCACGATAAGCCTCATCACTGACAAACCACATATTATACTTGACACAAAGTTTTGCCAAATCGCAAAGCGTTTGATAATCATAGTATTGTCCGGTTGGGTTGTCATAAGGTATCACCAACAGCGCACCCGGTTGCTCTTTTTTGATAACCGTTTCAATTTCAGCGATTTCCGGCAAAGTAAATTGACCGTCATCATTTAAGCTGCGTTTAACTGTAACGGTGTCGCGCCCGATTCTCTTGGCAAAAGAAATGTAATTAGTATAAGCCGGATCAATCATCAAAAGTGGTTTTTCACCACTACCGGCTGCACCACAAGTGCCGACCAACAACAATTCCATCGCGGCCGAACCACCATCTGTTACCTGTACATATAATTTGTCAGTGGCAAACCCCTGACAGGCTAAAATATTTTTAAATGCCGCCTTGGCTTCATCTGTTCCTGCCGTGGTAGTATAACGAATAACACCATCCTTAAATGGACTATCAGCAGCATCTAACTGAAACATACGGCGCTGCATCGCCGGGTTAGTCGGTAACGATACATTGCCAATACCGACATTGATAACCGCTTGCGGCTTTTTGGGACGCGCCTCATAAGTCATTTGAGCCAAGCGCACCGCCGACGGCTTGCGCGCCTTAAAATGTTCTGATACTTTAGCTGAGCTCATCTCTCCTCCCTTATTCTCGGACACTTAATTACACATTTTCTCTAAATCATCAATTACCGTTTGATAACTACGCTTGACGACGCCGTAGTCAAAGCCGCGCCGCATCAAATAATGCATTAATTTTTCGCGCTGTTCACGAATCTGGCTGCCGGATAATCTAGCAATGCGCTTTTTTAAGAGTTGGCTTGCATTGGCCACTTCATCGATTGCACAGTCTGCTAATGCCTGCTCGACGATGGCTGCAGGACAACCCTTTTTTAACAAACGATTACGCAAACCGCGTTTACTCTCGCTTGCGCAATAACCGGCCACCAGCAAAGCTGCATACTTCTTTTCATTTAAGTAACCGGTTTCACTCAACTTGGCGAGCGAATAATCAATATCTACTTCACTATAGTCCCTTTGTTGCAGTTTTTGCCTTAATTCGGCAACAAAATGATCACGGCGCGCCACAAGGCGTAGCGCCGCTTGATAACAGCAACGTTTATTATAGTCGGCTGTCATTTCATCAATCTGATTTTCATCTAAATGTTGCCCCTTATATAGATGATAGTCCGCTAACATCGCCTCTGTCACAGCAAAAACTCCATTATCGGTAATCACGCTATAATGGCCACGCTTAAGCCTTTTGATTTCACTAACGGTTATCATGATTGCCCACTAATTGTGCAGCTAAAATATTAGCTAATTTATAATTGCGCTGTGCTTTTCTAAAGTGGTCATAGCAAACGACCAGCTCACCCTTAATACGTCGCGGGCTGATGATACGCTCGACCATCTGATCGCCTTTTTGATAAATTATCTTTACCTTACAGCCCTTTTCAATCGCTGTATTAAGCACTTTTATAATCACCTGCAGTGTCCATCAAATTTAATTAAAAAAAGCAAAAAAAGCCAATGGCAAGATTGTAATAACCATTGCAACCACCAAACAGATGGCAATAATTCTCGTAGTACGACGACTTAACATATTATCCTCCTAAAAAATCGATTATGCTATTGCTGATATTAATATAAATAAGTGGTTTAATAATTGCCATAATTACCGTAATCACCATAGGCGCCATATTTGTTTTTCATTAAATTGACTTTGTTTAAAACCACCCCTAGAAACTTGCTACCACTTTTTTCTAATTGATTAATTGTCTTCAGTACAAATTTTCGCCTACTGATATTTGATTGCACAACCAAAATGCTGGCATCGCATTTTTTTGCCACAATCAATGGATCAATTACCTGACCCAAAGGCGGTGTGTCAACTATGATGTAATTAAAGTAGTTAACAAAGTCATTCATCATTTGACTAAACTTAACATTTTGCAATAATTCGGTCGGGTTAGGCGCCCGTTTGCCAGCCGGAATAATCGATAAATTTTCCAGTTCGGTTTGATATATCACATTTTCAATATCGGTTAGTCCTGACAAATAACTGGTCAATCCTTCGACACTATCACTAAACTGAAAACGCCTGACAATCAATGATTTTCTTATATCAGCATCAATATAAAGCACCTTTAAGCCAAGTTTAGCCAGAGACAAAGCAATATTGATTGATACCGAGCTCTTACCTTCGTTTTTGATTGTTGACGTTATTAATATCGATTTAATATCAGAACCGCAAAGCTGAATATTGGTTCTAATTAAATTATAATGCTCTTCAAAAGCCTTATCTATAATTTCACTATTTTCTAAAATCTTAACTCTTTTAATCACACGTCTCACCTCTTTTTTTGTAATGGCACGAAGCCCAGGAAGGGCAAACCTAAACGATCTTCAATATCTTCCGGATAAATTACTTTATCATTTATAACAGCAACAACAGAAATAACTAATACTAATAAAAACATAGTTGCCAAAAAAGAACCTAACACAATTTTAGGAACATCCGGCGAAGACGGATAACGCGGTACTTCGGCCTCCTCTAAAACTGTAACATCATCTATCTTTGTTACTTTCTTAATTTTTTCGGCTGCAACCAACCTTAAGCTATTGGCAATTTCTTTAGCCTTTAACGGATCTTTATCTCTTACAGAAATAGAAATAACACGCGTATCATAAGGTACCAACACCATAATTCTCCTGCTCAGCTCAACCGTCTTGATATTAAGACTTTGCCTTTCAATGACTTCACGCAAAACATCACGGGATAAGATTATTTCTTTGTAGTCTTTTACCAGATAGTTGCCAATCTGTAAATCCTGCGCAGTTAACTGTTTGTTTTCCATTTTATTGACAACATAGATACGCGTCGTCGCAACATACTGCGGTGCAACAAATTGGCTAGTAACAACAAATGCTACAACTGCTACAACAACAGAAGCAATTAAAATGTTGAATTTTTTTGCCCATAGCTTCTTTATTATGGAAGATAAATCTACTTCCAGATACTCTGCTGTATTAGTTTTATTCATATTTCTAAATTACCTCTCTCTTTACTATTTTTAACGGATTGTCAATAAACAGTAAGCGCGCTCTGTCACTGCCGTATTTTTTTTCAATCTGTTTATATGCAACCGCCATATCGGTTTTTCTACTAGTTGTATTGTGCACATCGCTTGCAATAAAGTGAACTAAATCTTCTTTTAGCAAATAATTAACTCGCTTTTTATAACGTTTATGCGCATCACCAAATAGTTTTATTGGCAATGTATTACTGGCGTTAATTTGCACCAAACAACCTAATTCAATCAACTCATCAATTTTTTGTTTATTTTCAGCCAAACAATCATAGCGTTCAATGTGCGCGATTACCGGTCTAATACCCAATAATAGTATATCATTTAATGCGCCGTAAATCGTGCTATAAGGAGTATAATTACTAAATTCAATCAACGCATATTGACTACCCGCCAATGTCCAATAGGTAACATTTTTAAGTTTTTCAATTATATCCGATGTATAATATATTTCAGCACCCAAATGTATCTGCAAATCATCAGCAATACTTTTAGCAATTTGTTTTACCTTTTCAAAGTTATTGACAATGACTTGATTTGACGTTTCAAACATATTCTTTCGCCTATGCGGGGTAGCAATTATCACACGAACGCCTTGACTATAGCTATCGCTTAATATCTGCTCTGTGTCGGCTGCTGTCTTTGCTCCATCATCTACCGCAAAGATAATATGTGAATGGATGTCGACCAAAATTTTCCTCACAATCAAAACATCAAAAATATTATATCACATAATATGATATAGCTATTACACTCTGTTGACAAGATATTATTACTGCAGGATTTGATTCATCTTTAGCTTGATTTGTGCTAAATTTTCTTCATCTATAACAAACATATACAAATCATAACCCGGCATCGCATAAGACGGCAAACCGGTACGACCATGACCAGCGACTACAATTTTTTCGATTTCGATTGGCTTATTAGCGCTAAGTTGATAATCAACCCAACTCATCGCTTGTTCAAAACTAATATTGGTTTGAATTGACTGCGAAACAAGCTTGAAAATGCGATCTGCATTTAGCAAGTTTTCTTTCTGAAGCATTTTGTCAATAACGGCTTTTATGACTATTTCTTGATTGTGGCTACGTCCAATATCGCCATTATTTAATGAATAACGTTCCCTTACAAATCCCAGTGCTTCATCTGCAGTCAAATGAATTTGGCCTACCGGAAAATAATACTTGCCATAACGTGAAACAAATTCTTGTTCATTATAAACATCAACCCCACCAAGCGCATCAATAACATCTAAAAATGATGTGAAATTAATGCGCACAAAAAAATCGATGTCACTTTCATAGAGATTTTCTAAAGTGTGTAGTGACGAGTCAATACCATAGACACCGGCGTGTGTCAACTTATCATATTGGTTTTGACCACCATCGGCAATTTTTACGTAGGCATCACGTGGTGTCGACACCAACATCACCTTACCTTTTTCAAAATTAACACTGGCAATTATATTAACATCAGAGCGCGATACTGTATTGATGCTGCCAAAGGTATCAATGCCACTGATGTAAATATTAAAACCTTTAATTTGATCGTCTCTTTCGACAGCCGTAACCGTTTCCAAATCGTTGGCTCGATTTTCTTCTAGATCGATTATTTCTACTACTCGGTATTGATCAATCTCCCTCAATTTTGTTGCCATATCTTGATGAATTGAGCTAAGCAAAGACTCTGATTTGCTGGTTAAAATAATCGCTTTAACCGTATCGTCTAACAAACTTTGATAAATATTATCTTGAAAATCCTTATATGTAATATCCAACCTTAAATTGCGCTCTGTCAGCATTTTTTCAATATCTTGTCGATCACTTTGCAATGCGTAAACGCTTTGGCCAGCTAAATCTTCATAAACGCTTATTTCACTTTCTTTAAGCGTAAGAATTCTGACAACATTGACGATTTGCTTAGAATTATCGTTGACTGAATCAAAAAAATTAACAGTCGAATAAACTTTGCCAAAGACAAAAATATGTCCAAGCAATAGTATGATAAAAAGTGCAACACTATAACGATTGTATTTTTTGCGCTTGACCAAAAAAACAGTCAAACTAATCATCAATAAAAAAGCGACAATCACGACAATACGCAATCTGCCCAATACCAACAAATTCTGCTTACCAGCTAAATAATATATATAACAAAGCAAAAACAGAATAATGCCACTTGTCATCAATAAAATCTTTTTAGAAATATCCTTCATTCTAGCCACTTTCAATTCATTGCCATATTTTAGCTGCCGATAATCACAAGTTACTACAACTTAACTATTATATCAATTATTTTGTAAGTCATAAAGATTTTTTAGCAATGTGTCATTAATTGGTAATAATAAACCCTAGACGATTAAGCATATTGAAAAGTAGCGTAATAGTATATTGACCAATTCGGTCAATTATGCTAAACTATAATTGACCATAATGGTCAAAAGGAGTCAAATATGAATCCCGCATTTGAAACCCTCGACAAAGCAAAGCGCAAACGCATTATCAACGCTGCCCTTGAAGAATTTGCCAAACACGGCTACGACAAGGCATCAACCAATAGTATCGTTAAAAACGCCGCTATTTCTAAAGGGCTATTGTTTCACTATTTTTCAAATAAAAAGACGCTTTATGACTATTTAAGCAACTGGTCATTTGAAGTAATTATAACGACGATGTCAAATGGCATCGACTGGTCTGAAAGCGACTATTTTAAACGCATTGAGCAAGCTTGGCAAATCAAATCTAAGGTGCTACTAGAATACCCCTATTTGGCAAAATTTGGCGACCGCCTTTTAGAAGATACAGACGAAGCAGCGGTGATGGCAAAAATCGTGCAATATGACCCCAATATCGTCGCCGATTTATATACTAAAAATATCGACTTTGGCAAGTTTAAACCTGATATTGCCGCCGATAAAGCCGCCAATATTATCAAGTGGACTTTAGAAAAAGTCGGCGAAAATTATAAGCCGCAACTAGATGAAACCGACGCCGTTTTCTTAAATAAAGTTTCAAGTGAAATCGACGTCTACTTACAACTGCTAAAGCGTACATTTTACAAAGAGGAGGCCTTAGATGATTAAAGTGGAACAACTTTACCACAGCTACCAAAACGACGACCAATACGCCGTTAAAAACGTCAGTTTTGACGTCAAAGACGGCGAGATATTCGGTTTTTTGGGCCCTTCCGGCGCCGGTAAATCGACGACCCAAAATATTTTGACCGGCCTTTTGCAGTTGCAAAAGGGCACCGTTACAGTGGCTGGCTACGATGTTAAGCACTTAAAAAACGAAATGTTTAATCAAATTGGTATGTCGTTTGAGCAATCCAATGTCTATAGCAAGTTGACGGCAATGGAAAACCTCAACTTTTACGGCAAGCTGTTTGACGTCGCCACCGCCGACCCGCTCGAGTTGTTAAAAATGGTCGGTTTGGCCGATAAGGCAAACGACAAGGCCGCTACTTTTTCAAAGGGCATGAAACACCGCCTCACCTTTGCCCGCTCGATGATTAACAACCCAAAACTATGGTTCCTAGACGAGCCGACCACGGGTCTCGACCCATCAATTGCTGCCGATATAAAGCAAATTATTCGCGCTAAAAACAAGGCCGGTACGACCGTGTTTTTGACGACGCACAATATGTACATTGCAGACGAGTTGTGCGACCGCGTCGCCTTTATTGTCGACGGTGAAATTAAGCGCATTGATTCACCCAAAAACCTCAAATTACAGTTTGGCGAAAAACTAATCGACGTCGAATACTTAGCAGACAATCAACCGGTTAAGGCGACCTTTTCGACCACACTGCCGGCCGACATTGCCAAATTGCAAGCAATTGTCGGCAGCAAAGAAATTGTCACCATGCACAGCAAAGAGGCAACGCTGGAAGAAATCTTCATTCAAGTTACCGGAAAGGGGCTGATTTAATGAATCTGTTTTATCACTTTCAAAAGGAATGGGTTTTACAGTCACGCAGCTGGTACTTTTACGTCGAAATTGCAATTGCCCTAATCATTTTACTGATACTGCAATTTGTCGTGCCGAATAAGTTTGAGCACAGCACTAAAGAATACCTCTATTTAGATATGCCCGAACAGTATAGAGCGGCCTTTTACCAGTACAGCTTAAAGGACGACCTAGATGGCAAGCCGGAAAATGTCGTACTTAAAGCCGACGGTCAAGATACAGCGGCCACGCTTTACAAAAGTGCCAACAAGGAAATCTACTACGTTGCCAGCGACTCCATCGCGCAGGCAATCGCCGACGAAACACAGCAGTTGGGCGCCAAAATTTCACTGGGTAGCGACGGCAAAATGGACTACGTTTACTATATGCAAGGCTACGAAAGCACGCGCTTAAAAAACTTGTATTTAATCGTGCACAACGACAAAGTCGACGTCGACACGCTAATTGACGACCACGATAAGCAAGCGGTTCTGACAATTGGCCAAGCCGATAATTTGACCGACAAACAGTACTTAATTCCGCTATTTTTAACCCTAAATAGTAGCTATATGGGCATGTTTGTCATCGCCGCCTACATTTTCTTAGACAAGGGCGAGGGCACCATTAAGGCCTTTGCCGTAACGCCCGCCCCCGTTTGGCAGTATATGCTCAGTAAAATTGGCGTTTTGACAATTAGCAATATCGTCTCTTGTTTGTTGATTACAGTACCTTTTATCGGCCTACAAGCCAACTATCTACTGCTCGTACTATACATCGTTTGCAGCGGTTTTTTGGCAATGGCGATCGGCCTGATCATCGCCACTTATTACGACGACATTATGCAGTCGTTTGGTGTAATGTTTATCATTATGCTGGCAATGATGTTGCCCAGCTTTGCCTATTTGGCACCCAGCTGGCAGCCCGCCTTAATTAAGGCCTTGCCAACTTACTATATGCTGGAGAGCTTTAAGGAAATAATTATGCCGAACGGCGATGTCGGCTTCGTCGCAATGTCAGGCGCCGTGCTGTTGGCAATTGGCCTGCTGTTATTCAGCTTTGCCAATATGCGCTTTAAAAAGACGCTAACGCAATAAGGAGGGCCACATGATTAAAAAAATTAACGCCATCTTTATGCGCGATTTAAAAGTCAATGCCAATGACTTTATCGCCCTTTACATCATTATCTTTCCTGTGCTATTTGCGCTGGTCATCAACCTGATAACGCCCAGCCTTAACGACACGACAATTAACTTGGGCTTTGTCGAGGGACAGGACGAAGCGGCTTACTATTTTGAACAATTTGCCTATGGCGAAGTGCTACCCGACCGCGCCGCATTGGACAAACGCATTTTAGAGCGCGACACCTTCTTTGGCATCGTCGAACAAAATGGTCAACTGGTATTGGTCGCCCAAGGTAACGAACCCGAACAAACGCGCGATTACGCCAAACTGCTGCTGACCTTTTACAAAAACGGCGTCAAACTATCAGATAGCGCGGCCCAAATTGTCTATGTTGACCGCCTGGTGCCACCGCTTAAAAAAACGCTGGTCAACGGCGCCTTAATGCTCGTTTCGGTGTTGGGTGGCATGTTGATATTGATGAATATCATCGAAGAAAAAGTCGACAACACAATTAGCGCCATTCACCTGACAACCGTGCCGCGCTGGGCCTATATCGTCGGCAAATCGCTGATCGGCATTATCATTCCAATCGTCGGTAGCGTTATCATGCTCTATATGACCGGCTTTAAGCACATTAATTTTTTACAAATGATTATCGTCATGCTGTCGCTCAGCTTGCTCAGCATTGTAATTGGCTTTATTATGGGCTTGACAAACGACGACATCATGAACGCCGCCGGCAATATGAAATTATTGTTCTTGCCGCTAATGGCTGCCGTCGCCGCCATCGAAATGCTGGGGCCTAGCTGGCAAAAGTTTTTTTACTGGATACCGTTTTACTGGGCTTATAAGGCCAACGACATCGTGCTATCCGGCCTTGACGATTGGCCAAAGCTACTCAGCTACAGTGGATTAGTCCTCTTGATTAGCGGCTTGGTCGTCGCTCTGTTGGCACCACGCATTAAAAAAGGTTTACAATAGGAGGATGCTATGAACACAAATGCACTAATTGGTATTGTTTTACTGATTTACGCCGGCGCCGTTATCGGCATAACCATTACAAGGCCACCAAAGCTGTGGAATATCGCCAAAATAAAGTGGTTTCGCGACAAGCTGGGCGAAAAGGGCACCGTCATTTTCTTTTTCATCTGGGCGGCGCTATTTGCCGGCATTGGCTTTTATTTGTTGCTTAAATAGTTTAGACAACTTTTTTACCAATGATACCAACCAAAAATCCAATCACCGCACCAATTGAAATGAGGTAGTCGTTTTCCATTTTGCTTTCCGGAATAATATCTTGAATCAGCAAATAGAGAATACCACCGCTGGCAAAAATCATTAAATACGCCGTTAATTCTTGATAACTACTGAGTACAAAATGACCAATTAAAGCACCGACAATACCGGCAAAACTGAGAAAAAAGAAAATTATTAAGGTCTTTTTCGGCTTAAATCCGCTTAATACCAAATCGCGATAAGCATTAAAGGCTTCCGGTAGGTTTTGTAGACCTATAAAAATAGCGAGCAGCGTCGCCATCTTCGGTTCAAGTGCAAAGACCGCGCCCAACGCAATCGATTCCGGCACAAAGTCCATCATCATGGCCAGCAATGTCGCCGTTTGACCACCCTTTTTAGCGAGATAGCGATCGATGTACATAAACAGTAGCGCGCCAATTGAAAAGGAAATGATTATTGGAAACAGTTCGAGTTTGTCAAGCCCCTTTGGCACCAGCACCAGCGCCAAGGCCGATAACATAATACCCGAACCAAACGACATCATCATATGACTAAATTCTTTTTTAATTGGACTGTGCGCCATATGATGGTTAAAAGCCTTTGCTAATAAGCCACCAATAAGAACTGTTATACCGGCAAAACCGCCATAAAGAATTATTTCAATAATCATTGTAAACTCCTCTATTATAATGCTTATTGCGCAATGTCTTGCTTGCAGGTAAACTGATCTGAAGTTATCTCAAATACAATAACGTTTTTTAGCATATCTGGTTTTATTTGATATTTTTTAGCAGTTTGGTGCACCATCAACTTTTCTATGGCATGCACTTTTTTGGCGTCATCTTCTATAATACTGGCAACGCCTGTGCCAATGATGCTTGAATAAAAAAAACCGACTTTACAGGCAATATCATTATCATCTAACGCATGATTACAATCGAGCTCAAATGCGACATTATCTTCTGGCGACTCTAAAAAACGTGCTTTTCTACCCTGTTTTGCACCATGAAAGTAAAATTTTAATTTATCGCCAATCAACTCGTAGCCAAAATTAAGCGGCAAAATATATAGGCCCTCTTCAT
>PDWI01002369.1_pt1 | contig 28394 bp, 28 predicted proteins | sample 1430891 | NCBI WGS metagenome assembly PDWI01 (sample SAMN01162508, study PRJNA174530) | Oral metagenome, whole genome shotgun sequencing project. | biome: Marine environment; feature: Marine mammal; material: Swab sample of the gingival sulcus; isolation source: swab sample of gingival sulcus... | reverse complement strand
GTCAATAAACAGCTGCCCTTGTTAAACGCACTGCGTACAGAAAAGTTTTGGGAGGCTATTAATGTAAACCGGCTGGAAGAAGTCCGTCAGGCACTGCGTGATTTGATGCGCTATCTGGACAAGGAAAAACAGGTCTCCGTGGAAACCACGTTTGAGGATACGTTGGATCATGGGAGTATCAGGGAACATGATATTCTGCCCACTTACAGCCGCTTACAAAGTTACAAGGAACGTGTTGCCAGCTATGTACGCGAGCACAAGGATCACCTGGTCATTCAGAAATTAAAAAGCAATAAACCGATTACTGAAACCGACCTGCAAACGCTCGAAGCTATCCTGTTCGATGGCAAGACTGTTGGCACAAAACAGGAGTACATCGAAAATTACGGTGAAAAACCACTGGGTGAATTTATCCGCAGCATTGTCGGACTTGATACCGCCGCGGCACAAACCGCCTTTGCTGAGTTTATTCAAGCCGGAAACTTGCGTGCGGATCAGATGACTTTTATTAACAGCATTATCACCTTCCTCACCAAAAACGGCATGATCGATAAAAAGATGCTATTTGAACCACCGTTTACAGATGTCCATGATCAGGGATTGTTCGGGGTGTTTGATGATGCCGGTGTTGTGAAGGTCATTCATCTGATTGACCGAATCAATGAAAATGCGTCGGTGAGTGTGTACGGACAACGCTCTGCTGCCGCGACTTAAATTCCCACCTTATGGCCGATATTTTATCGTGGTAACGCACTCCTTCTGCCAATCCCATTAAATTGTGATAACAGACATTATCTGTATTAAACATGACACAAACTGCGTAGATAGTGCCAACACTTAATGGACATGGTATTACCTCCAACGACATCAGTTGACTTGCAGCATTCCCTCATAGACTATTCCCATTCAGCATCCAGCCACCGCGAGTGCAGAACACCCTACGTCGAATCGGAGAACAATACCCATGTATTTTTTTGAGCGTGCTTTTCGGCCTTTCTTTCTTGGGGGGAGCCTATTTGCTGCCGTTTCGATGCTGGTGTGGTGGCTGAACTATCCCAGTGCAGCATTCAACCACTTTTCAGGTGTTCCATCCTATTACTGGCATGCACATGAAATGATTTTTGGTTACTCACTGGCAACGGTCACGGGCTTTTTGCTTACCGCCGTGATGAACTGGACGGGCGAAAATTCTACTTCCGGTAAGCCGTTAATGCTGGTGTTTTTTTGCTGGGTATTGGCCAGACTTGGGTTCCTGTTTGATGTACCGCTACCGATTATTGCCGTTGTTGATATGGCTTTTGTGCTGGGCTTGTCGGTACTATTCATACAACCCATTATTCGCACAAAACAGTGGAAACAAATGGGATTAGCCGCCAAATTTTTCCTGTTACTGATCAGTAACGGGCTGTTTTATGCAGGCGCTTTAGGCTGGTTACAGCAAGGTATCGACTGGGGAATGACAACCGGATTCTTTCTTGTATTAGCCATTAACCTCACCATGATGCGCCGTGTCGTGCCATTTTTTACCACCTCGGCCATCAGGAGCAATCCCCCTACTGAGTCTAAATTAATAGACATTGCCGCCATTGTCGGTTTTCTCAGCCTGATGATTGCCGCCCTCATCGCGCCAAATCATTGGTCAACCGCCTTGATTGCCTTTCCACTGGCGGTCGTTCACGGGGTTCGTGCATGGTGGTGGTATGATTCTGCAATATGGAAACATGCCTTGCTGTGGCCGTTGCACCTTTCCTATTACTTTATGACGATTGGGATTGCGATGTACGGCTTCGTCGGACTGGGAGTGATCAACGAAAGTCTGGCAGAACATGCATTAGCAGCCGGTGGTACTGGCTTATTGTGCTCTGCGATGATGGCTCGTATCAGTCTGGGCCATACCGGTAGAAATGTTCATACACCGCCCAAGCCGGTATTAATTGTTTTTGGTTTATTGGCCATCGCCGCGGTCATACGTGTGCTGCTACCGATAGTATTTCCCGCAAGCTATATTCACTTTATCCATCTGGCGCAGTGGGCCTGGGTCGTGGCATTTTTGCTGCTATTTGGTCTGTATTGGAAAGTATTGAGTCAGCCAGCCTAAAATCAGGCGATTCTTTGTACTATGCGAGAATCGCCTGTTTAGCCAATTAACGCCCAACCACCACATCATCAGCAGTGATTGACTCAATATCCCGATGACCAATGAAGGCCATAGTCAGCTCAGCTTCTTCGTAGAAAATTTCCAACATGCGCTCTACGCCTGCCTGCCCCATTGCACCCAAGCCATAGACCATTGGACGACCAACCATCACGCCTTTAGCGCCTAGGGCGCGTGAGCGGATAATGTCTTGACCACTGCGCACACCACTATCGATCCAGACTTCAATCTGATCACCAACTTTTTCTACAATTTCCGGCAGTACTGAAATGGAGGAGCGCGCGCCGTCGAGCTGCCGTCCACCGTGATTGGAAACAACCATAGCCTCCGCTCCCAGCTTTACGCATTCCTCTGCATCACTGGTTTCCATAATCCCTTTAACAATGAGTGGGCCATCCCACATATCACGAAAACGCTTAATATCATCCCAATTCAACTTGTGATCAAAACTATTCGCCGTCCATTTCATCAAATCGCCCATGTCATCCACACCCGCAGCGCTGCCCTGGATGTTACCGAATTCACGATTTTTTGTACCAAGCATCCCCAGTGCCCAGCGAGGACGACGGGCAATGTCCAGTATATTTGGAATGGTGAGACGTGGTGGTGCGGTCATGCCGTTGCGGTGATCCGCATGACGCTTACCAATCATTTGCAAGTCTAGCGTGACCACCAACGCAGAACATTCCGCTGCCTTAGCGCGCTCAACCAGTTTCTTGGTAAAATCACGATCCCGCTGCACATAAAGTTGGAACCAGAAAGGTGACTGTGTTGCCTTGGCAACCGCTTCAATTGAGCAAATACTCATGGTGGAAAGTGTAAAGGGAACTCCAAACTTTTCGGCAGCGCGGGCGGCGTGGATTTCACCATCGGCGTGTTGCATTCCCAGCAGGCCGACAGGTGCAAGTGCCAACGGCATTTTAACGTCGTGTCCGGCCATTGTGGTTTGTAAGCTACGGGGAGTCAGGTCTCTCGCAACCCGTTGGCGAAAGCGAATTTCTTTAAAATCATTGCAGTTCTCACCCAATGTTTGCTGTGTCCACGAACCGGATTCGCAATAGCCCTGAAACATTTTAGGCACCCGGCGATGATACAGCCGACGCAGGTCTTCAAGTTCACAAATTACACTCATCGTGTTCTCCTCTATCGTTAAGTCTGACCGGGGTAATCTAGGCTTTAGCGGGCATAGCTTCCCAGTATGGCGTGACGGTGCCGCGAGCGTTGTCTGCGGGCCTCGTCTGCATCAATTTTTTTAATAGCTTCTTCTACAAAGATCAGGTGCTGTTCAGCGGCAGTACGTGCTGCTTCAGGGTCACTGTTCAACACCGCCTCCATCAGCGTCCGGTGTTGATCACTCAGTAATTCAAATAGCTGCGGAATGGTGTATAGCTTATCGAGGTTGTGCGAAATGCTGTTCTGTAATAAGTCAAATAGCCCACGCATCACATGTAGCAACACCATGTTGTGTGATGCCTCCACGATTGACAAGTGAAACGCAGCATCAGCCCGCGCCTCATCCATCGGGTTGTCGTTGCCGTGCAATGCAATCATGGCATCAAATTTATCGGCGATATTTTGTTTATCTTCCTCTGTCGCCCGAAGTGCTGCGTAGTATGCCGCATTACCCTCCAGTGCATGACGAATTTCCAGCACATCAAAGCGATATTCAGGGTTTTCCTGAAACAATGCCAACATCGGGTCACTCAAGCTTTTAGCGACGGTATTTTTAATGTAAGTCCCGCCCCCCTGACGTGAATACACCAAGCCCTTGCTGGTTAATATTTGAATTGCCTCACGTAAGGAAGGACGCGAAATGCCTAGCTGCTCGGCTAGTTTGCGCTCGGCTGGCAAACGATCATTCGGCTGTAAATTCTCCCGACTGATCATAGCCTCCAACTGACTAGCAATTTGCTCTGCAATCCGTGCCTTCTTCATACCACTCACTTTGGTAAGACCAATTATCGCCGATTCTATGATCTGTTTATATAAAAAGCAAGCAAGATTCAGGCTACTCTATGATTTGAATGGAACAAACTAAACCCCACTTAGATAGTGGCAATCGAAGCAAAAAATCATCAAAGACCGAAAGCAAATCAGACGCAAGGCAATAAGGATGATACCTGATAGATCACTGATTTTTTTGCGGTTATCATGCATTGGTGCGAATGATTATTAACTTGACAGTTTGTTTGTTTTAAGAAAGAATCCATCACCAGTTACCAATTTGACCAATTTCAAGCAAGGTACTGGCTAAACTGGTAATACCAATTTATTAAATATGTGAGGAGTTTTTATGTCGCTAAAACTGACACGTCTGGCAGGAGCAGTTGCTATTGCTGCATCATTGGCATTCACCGCAACAGCCGCAAATGCAGGTGACAAAAAAGTCTTATTAAAGCTGCCGGTACACTTTGGTACACATCTACCTGGCTTGGGAACAACACCAAAGTGGTTGGCTGACAACCTGAAAGCATCTGGCAGTAGCGTAAAAGTTAAGATTTACGAGCCAGGCAAGCTGATCCCACCTAAAGAAATTCTGCAAGCAGTCAGTAAGGGGCAAGTGAATGCGGGCTTCTCTACTCCAGGTTACAACACAGGCACACTGGGTAACGGCGCAGCAATGTTCTCAGCCGTGCCATTTGGTCCTAATGCCGGTGAGTTTCTAGCGTGGATCTACTATGGCGATGGCCGCAAGCTATGGCAGGAAATGTACGACAAGAAAGGTCTGAACGTACACCCAATTCCATGTGGTCTGGTTGCTCCTGAAACCTCTGGCTGGTTCTCCAAAGAGATCAACAAGCCAGAAGACCTGAAAGGTTTGCGTATGCGCTTCTTCGGTTTAGGTGCATTGGTTATGGAAAAGCTGGGCGTGTCTACTTCCCTGCTTTCATCTAAGGAAATTTTCCCGGCGCTGGAAAAAGGTGCGATTGATGCGACAGAATTCTCAATGCCTGCCATTGATAAGAATCTGGGCTTCCACAAAATCCTGAAGTACAACTACTTCCCTGGCTGGCATCAGCCTTCTACCTTGTTCGAATTGCTAATCAACGGCGACACTTGGAAGAGCATGAGCAAGGCTCAACAGAATCAGGTGGAAACCGCTTGTAAGGCAGCGATTCTGGATGCTTATGCCATGGGTGAGTCTATGCAGTTCCCCGTTATGCAGGAAAACATCGAGAAGAACGGCGTTGAAATCCGTTACTGGTCCGATGAAATGCTAAAGGCATTCAAGGAAAAGTGGGACGAAGTGGTTGCTGAAGAATCAGCAAAAGACCCTCAGTTCAAAGCGATTTGGGATAACCTGGCCAAATTCCGTAAAGGCTATGCAATCTGGGGCCGCTCTGGTTACCTGCCAAATGGCAAGCAAGACTAATCTGAACTAGCTTCGGATATTTCTCCCCCTTCCATTAGCATGATTTTCAAAGTGATGCGTGGTTGGGGGAGTTTGTGCTTTTAAGCATAACTTACAATTTCTGACAGCTCCCTTTCTTCAGGAGAAGCATTCATGGGTATGAGCACAGATGTGTCCTCGCCGCTTCACATTCCAATAGTGGCCATGATCAATAATTTTGTAGAAAAGACAGGCAACTTAATCGCGTGGATTAATGTGGTGCTGATCGGTGTCATTCTGGCTTCGGTGTTCATGCGCTACGGTATGAACCGTGCCATGGTGACACTGGAGGAGTTGACCTGGTATCTGTACGGCGTTGGGATTATGTTCGGTCTAAGCTATGGTGTGGTACAAAACAGCCACATTCGGGTCGATATTCTCTCCATGAAATTCCCACGCAAACTGACCTACCTCATTGAAATTTTTGGAATTCTATTTCTGCTCCTACCTTTTACCATCGTCATTATCCATCACAGTATCGACTGGGTATGGCAGTCATATATTATCGGTGAAGCCTCCTCCAGCCCACAGGGCCTCCCCCATCGCTGGATCATTAAATTAGTTATTCCGGTGTCCTTTATTCTGCTCCTGCTGGCAGCTGTTGCACGTTTAATTCAGTCATGGGTACTGCTGCGCCATGATGAAGATGCACCACAGCCCATTGAGGAATCTGGCCGGATTTCCTTACTCAAGCATTTATTCAGCGTACAAACGTCTCGCGATGAGGAGTCGAAATAATGGAAGTGAATGAGATTCTTGTTATTGCGATGTTCGGCACGTTTATGTTGCTGTTATTCGCAGGTTATCCAGTTGCTTGGGTACTCGGTGGTGTTGCCATTTTGTTTACCGCGATTGGCTACTTCTCAGATATGTATCTGGATACCATTACCGGGCTGGATTACAACACACTTGGCCTATCGGTCGGGCGTATTTATAGCGTCATGGACAACTGGGTTCTGGTCGCCCTGCCAATGTTTATTTTTATGGGGCTGATGCTGGACAAATCCGGTGTGGCCGAGCGCATGATGCACTCCATGCAACGCCTGTTTGGTAATGTAAAAGGTGGCCTGGCGATTACTGTCACATTGATCGGCATTATTCTGGCCGCCTCTACCGGTATTATCGGTGCATCGGTGGTACTGCTGGGTCTGATGTCATTGCCGGTTATGCTCAACCAGAACTACAGTAAAAGTATCGCGCTGGGAACCGTCGCCAGTGCGGGCTGTTTAGGCATCCTGATTCCACCAAGCATTATGTTGGTCATCATGGGTGATCAAATGGCCTTGTCGGTGGGCGATCTGTTTATGGGTGCGGTATTCCCCGGTTTAATTCTGGGCGTACTCTATATCGGCTACATTTTCATTTATGGTTTGCTAAAGCCAGACAATGTGCCACTGGCACAAAGTCATGCGGAAAAAACCGATTGGAAAGTCATCGGTAGAGTATTTCTCGATATTATCCCACCTGCCTTGTTGATTATTGCGGTGCTGGGCTCAATCTTTATGGGAATTGCCACTGTCACCGAAGCATCTGGCATCGGAGCAGTAGGCGCGACAGCAATGGCATTGGTGTATCGCAAACTAAACTTCGCGGTATTAAAAGAAGTTGTCATCAATACCTTTAACACCGCCGGCTACATCTTTGCAATTTTCGTGGGTGCCACCGTGTTTGCATTGGTACTGCGGGAATTAGGCGGAGATGAGCTGATTGAATCTGCACTGACTAGCCTACCGTTTGAAGGCTTTGGTTTGATTCTATTCATCCTGCTGATTGTCTTCCTACTGGGCTTCTTCCTCGACTGGATTGAGATCACGTTGATCATGCTGCCATTACTGGCACCTGTGGTATCCGGTCTCGACCTGGGTATTGATGGTCATGGCGTAGTGGATAAGCCTGAGCTGGTCTGGTTTGCCTTGCTTGTAGCTGTTACCTTGCAGACATCATTCCTGACACCGCCAGTTGGTTTTGCCTTGTTCTATCTGAAAGGCGTATGCCCGCAAGGTGTCACACTGCTGGACATCTACAAGGGTGTCATTCCATTCGTGATTCTTCAGCTGATCGGCCTGTCACTTGTGTTTTTCTTCCCTGACTTGGTCACATGGCTGCCCTCTATCGCGTATGGTAACAAATAGCCACGTTAATTGGTGATAAACAGGGCTGGATCACAGATCGGTGAATCAGCCAAGTAAGCGACCGAAGCTAGGTTTTTTCCGGCTTCGGTGAGCTTCGCCAAATGCCTGGGCGCCGAGAATGATTCCGGTTCGTGGGCCATGAGTTTCTACTTTTAGTGCCCTACCAATTCGGGTAGACTCTGACCACTTCTATTTCTCCAACATTTCCGAAAAATATCTCACTCATGCAAGCAAATAAAATCGTTCTTTCTGGTATCCGTCCAACAGGTGATTTGCACTTAGGTAACTGGGCCGGCGCAGTGACTAAGTTCCTAAAACTGCAGGAAATGGATGGCTATGATCGCTACTATTTTATTGCTGATTTACATGCGCTGACGACGTTAAAGGAAGCTGTTGATATCCGTGCTGGAACGCTGCACATGATGCGTCAGTACCTTGCCTGTGGCCTAGATCCTAATAAGGCAACCATTTATCGCCAAAGCGATATTATGGAAATTCCTTATCTTGCAACGCTTTTAGGCATGGTGGCTGGCTATGGTCGCTTACAGAACTGCACGACATTCAAAGATAAACAATCAAGTCAAACCGCAAAAGGTGGTCGAATTACTGCTGGCCTTTTCAACTACCCGGTTCTCATGGCGGCTGATATTCTGATCGTTCGTGCCGATTACGTCCCTGTGGGAGAAGACCAAAACCAGCACCTAGAGATGTGTCGGGAGTTTGCTTCCAGCATGAACAGCATGTTTGGTACGTCCCTCCCTGAGCCGGTCAATTTTGAAATTGACGGTGACAAGCCCGTCCGCGTACCGGGACTGGATGGCTCCGGCAAAATGGGTAAAAGTAGCGGCGGGAAGCCTATTAACCTGATTTCTGACCCAAAGACGATCCGCAAGCAAATCATGTCTGCCGAAACAGACTTCGGCCCTGTTCCAGGCCAACCTATGGGACAGGCAATGCAAAACCTGTTCACTTTTATGGAGAACTTCTCATCACCCGAGATGGTAGCTTCCTTCAAGGCGCGTTATGACAACGGGGAGCAGAAGTTTTATGGCGAAATGAAAAAACAAATTGCAAACGACGTCATTGCGCTGTGTGAGCCTATTCGTGACCGCTATTTTAACGATCCAGCCTGCTCGGAAGAAGCCGCAATTCAGGTACTACAGGAAGGTGCTGAAAAAGTGCGCCCCGTGGCCAAAGAGGTACTGGCTGATGCGCTTTCCAAGATGGGAATTAGTTGATTATTGAGCCATCTTTTCAGTCTTTTGAAAGTGTTGCTCAAATGCGGTGGCTGAGGGTTAGGTTAGAAACCCTCAACCATCCCGTTAGATTTTAAAAGGTGATGACCTTATCGCTATCAACCACCCATTCTGCTAACTCCGCCATGGTGGATTTTTCTGCTCCCTCGAAATAAGGATGGTTCTTGTAGATTCCACAGCGAGCCATGCAAGTGCCGCAGACTTTGACAGGCACATTTTTTGCGATGAGATCCTTGAGCATTGCTGAAAGATCTTGATCATATTGATCTGGCGGCTTACAAGCATCCCGCGCCATATCCACAGAGTCGTTCATTAGAAAAATGCGTACTTCCTGTCCAGTCTCCTGAAGCTGACCGGCAAGCCGCAGACCATTCCATGTAACATCGGTATTGTCATACGGCTCCCGGTTGAAAATGATCAGTATTCTCATATTGTTTCCCTCAGTTGCTTAACTCGCCCTCAAAAACGGGCATCGCTTATAGCATAAGCATTGTACAACTGATATACGCCCATGCAAATCAAGCACATCGCCTTATCCAGCCGAAGCAGCATTGATCAGGCACATTCTACACAAATTCACGACGTAGCTTGGCTCTCGCTTGCTTTGCCTGCTTCTCCCTTGCTCGCCTTGCACTCTCTGCTTTCATCCTTGCTTGACGTGCCTGTCGCTCCTGCTCACGATCAAACGCACTGGCTTGACTAGGCTTGGCTAAGCGCGACAGTGCCGTCAGTAATTGCTGATAACATTCTGTATCTTTTGACCGAGCATCCCAATCCTGCATTAATACGATGTCATTGGAATGAAAATTCTGAGGAATAATGGTTGGCTTTGCGATAACTGAAATCAGCTTATCCTGAGTCATGGCTCTTTGTGCATCCGACAACGCCCAGTGATCCTCTGCCGCACTCTCCGACCAAATCGCCAGCACTGCACCTGATGCATTCAACGCCTGAATACTCTCATCTGTTCGTACATCATTGCCGGGCGTAAGAGCGTGATCCCAATATACGGTGTAGCCTTCTGCCTCTAACAAGCGCGCCAGCTTTGTCACCCAAAGCGTCTCCCGTAAACCATAAGTAATATACACATCAGCCATCTATGATCTCCTGATTATTGTTATGATTGCGTAATCATAACGACATAGCGCGCAGGGATCGTGATGATCAAGACAAGCGGCTCAATGGACGATGCGCTAAACCCGTCCCTTGACCTCCATCGGAATACCCGCCACCACCATCACCACATTATCCGCAATCGCAGCAATACGTTGGTGGAGCTTTCCGGCGGTGTCCACATACTCTCTGGTTAATGCGCCCATCGGAATCACACCCAAGCCCACTTCATTACTGACTAAAATGATCTCGCCATCCACATTCGACAGACTTTGCAGCAAGCTTTCAACTTCCTGTGTCAACCGCGTAGCATCATCCGTACATAATAAATTCGTTAGCCACATCGTCAGGCAATCAACTAAAAGAGTTACATTTTTAGCCGCTAACTGCTTGATATTGCTTGCCAGTTCCAATGGACTTTCAACAGTCTGCCATTCTGCGGGACGTGTCTCGCGATGCAGTGCCACACGCTTTTCAATTGCCTCATCATGTATTTGCGCGGTGGCAATATAAACCACTGTATTGCCAGTTTCTGCCGCTCGCTTTTCTGCATAAGCACTTTTGCCAGAACGTGCGCCTCCCAAAACTAGTGTTAGCGACATGCGTAAACCCCGTATCGTTGCTAATAATGTCAGGGATTGAATCATAACAGTTTCATGCTAACCTGAGCCTTTATTCAAAAGGTCCTGTGCATGACTCCCATTCACCAGCTCCTGGCCATTGTGGTTATGATTATTTGGGGAACAAATTTTGTCTTCATTCGCATTGGGCTGGATGATATTCCCTCCTTTACCTTCGCCTCGTTACGTTTTATTTTCGCGGCTTTCCCGTTAATTTTGTTTTTACCAAAACCACAAGTGCCTTGGCGATACCTGGCGGCATTCGGTATTTTTATTGGCTTTGGCCTGTTCGGTTTAATGTTCTGGGCAATGCAGGACAACATCTCCCCCGGCCTAGCCTCTCTGGTCGTGCAGATGCAAGTGTTTTTCACCATCTTATTATCCACATGGTTGTTTGCAGAACGTATCCATACCATCCAGGTCATTGCCCTGTTTATTAGCTTTAGTGGCGTCGCTTTAATTGCCAGCCATACCGATGGCACAACGACAATCATTGGCTTACTGGCTATTTTAGCCGCCGCATTAAGCTGGTCTTGTGGCAATGTCACCATCAAAAAAGTCGGCAAGGTTGAGATGGTTGCGTTTCTGGCATGGTCGTCCATTTTTGCCGTTCCACCATTGTTGTTAATGGCATGGTGGCTGGAGGGACCAACGCTGATAATTAGCAGCCTTAAACAAGCCAGCTTGAACACTTGGCTGGTTGTTGCCTGGCAGACAGTAGGCAATACCTTGATTGGTTACGGACTGTGGAATAGTTTATTGCATCGTTATCCAGCAGCAGTGATCGCCCCCTGGGCATTGCTGATTCCGGTTTCAGGAATGGCAGCTTCCAGTCTGGTTCTTGGCGAGCCACTGCCGTGGTGGAAAGTCGTTGCTGCGGCATTGATCCTTTGTGGGCTGGTTATCAATATGCTTGCCAACCGCAAACAACTGAGTCTTGCGACTACACGGTAAAAATGCACAAGATTATAACAAACCCCTTGCAAATCTTTGATTTCACAAGTTTGCTACTATAATATGGCTGCTCAAATTGTATGGAAATCGTCGCAATCCTCAGAAAACCATGAAGACTGCGGCCACAATTAAAACCAACCGAAGCCTTTAGATAAAGAAGTATCAGGGAAAGGAATAATGTTATGAGCGTACTTAATCGACTAATGCAGGTCACGTCTACCTCTGTTGTTGCCCTTTGTATCAGCACTGCAATGATTACCCAAGCAACGGCAGCAGAGCGTTTTGTCGTATCCGGCGTGGAAAGCTGGGACACCCTAAATGTTCGTGCCCAACCAAGTGCTCGCAGCACCATCATTGGTGAAATTCCAGCCAACGGAAAGAATGTCATCAGCACAGGGCAAGAGGCTCGGAATGGCCGTACACGTTGGGTGAAGGTCAATTGGAACGGAGTGAGCGGTTGGGTCAGTAAACGCTATTTAGCTGCTACCTATGTGACTCAAAAGCCCGTAGTGCCAGCCGCACCTACCAACTATATTAAAGCCCCTGATTACAGCATGCAGGGCAGCGGCAATCATACTGGCGACATTTTCGACGCAGGCACCGGTACAGTACGCAGCGTTTATGTAGGGCCAGACAGTGGCTTACCCAAAATTAAACCCAAGCAGCGCCATCATCGCCCTGTTCAGCCTCGACGTATGAACAAGGTAAATACTGCGAATACGCATACACACCCTGCAAACCAGTGTACCCGCTCGGTGTCTCACACGCATCCAAACGGCATTAAACCGCATACACATCGCTACAGTTGCAAAGGTCAGGCAACACAGCAACGTCCTCAGGCTAAGCGTCGAGTAAACACTGTCAACACGCATACGCACCCACGTAATCAGTTCACCAATGCGGTCACGCATACCCACGCCAACGGCAATGTGCCACACCGCCACAACTATGGAACACGTCGTCAGGTAGTAAAAAAGCAACAGCGCCAAGTAGCGCCAAGCGTACAGCAGGTGACTCATATTCACCCAGCCTCACCGTACAACAAGCAAATTAAGCATACGCATCCGGGCGGCGCGAGTGTTCACATCCACGACTTCTTGATGCCACCTCAATATAATAAGCAGCGGGCGGCTCAGGTTCAGCGTAAGCAGGTGTCAGCAAGCACACATACTCATCCAAAAAATGCATTGACGAACTCCATCACGCATACGCATCCGAACGGGGCAAATCCGCACACGCACAATTACGGTGGGCAGCGCTAATTGGATATAGATCGGCGTTAACGGATCAGTTATCGCTCAGACTGGACAGTTGGTCAGCTTGTGGGTGACTTTGCGGTGTTAAAGTTGGTACTTATAGCGCCGGAACACAAACAATACCCCCGTAAGTGAAGCCGACGAAGCCCCGTTAACATGGATATGTTGCGGGGCTTTTTGTATTTAAAATATAAGGATGGTTTAAATAATGAAAACTTTGTTAGGACGCATCGCGGCATTCACAGTAACAACACTGCTACTCATACAAATGGCACATGCCGCCGTTTTTCAAGTGCAGGGGGTAGCAAACTGGGACTCGTTAAACATCCGCAGCAAGCCCGGTGCTAAAAATAAAATCGTTGGAAAAATTCCTGCAAATGGCAAATACATCCGTACCAGCGGAAAACGTGTTGCCATTGGCCGCACGGTTTGGATCAATATCACTTGGCAGGGGAAAAACGGCTGGGTTAGTGAGCGTTATATTCGCCCGATGCCGACCACGCCACCACCACAGGCGACACAGCCTCGCCCAACCCCAGCAGCACCAATCGTCACCCCAACCACAGGCAACCCCGCCGTTGCCCCACCCTCAAAACCCATCCCCCGTACCCGCAAAGTGCCAGGTTCAAAAGGCAAATGGGTATTGGAATGTGGCAATGTGAGTCCGTTCTGGAGAATAATCGTTCACCCCAAAGCCTTGGATGTAAACCTTCGAGGTCAGGCTGTGGGCATGTTACCCATCACCTACGAAAAGCAAGACCGCAACCGCTGGAATACTGCAATGAAAACGGTGTTAAAAAGCAGCAACGGGCGGGCGGGCGCGAATATGACCATCAGATACACCAAGCAATGCTTTCACACGCTGACGAAGCAAAAGGTTCATTATCGTGTTAAGGCGCTGATCAAAGGGGAAACAATGAACGGCTGCTGTCGAGCGGTTCGAATTCAGTAAGTCCCGCCATCAATGCCATAGACCCCAGATTTAATCTGAGTCTGGGAGGTCTTTGTAAAAAGAGCGCTTCGGCTCGGAACCTGTTGTTTCAACCGGCTCCTGAGCTGTCGCTGTATAAGGCTCTGTCTTGTCCTGTTGGCCGAGGTTTTCTCCCGTACCAAATGGCTTTTTATGACGTCGTTGCTTACGGGATTCGCGCTGTTTTGCCTTGCGTTTTTTACCCAGCACCTTCTTCGGCTTGCGGCGAGATGGTGGCGGTGGCGCAGCCTCATCCGGCTCAAATCCCGGAATCACTTCTCGCGGATGGCGCTCCCGTGTGTATTTTTCAATGGCTTCAAAATGTGCAAGCTCGTGGTGTGCAACCAAATTGATCGCCTGCCCACGTTTTCCTGCTCGTCCCGTCCGGCCGATGCGATGTTGGTAATCGTTCACCAACCTCGGTAACTCGTAGTTAATCACACAATCCAGTTGGCCAATATCCAAACCACGCGCGGCAATATCCGTTGCCACCAGCACCCGAAGCTGACCCCGCCGGAATAGCGCCAATGCCTGCTCACGTTGCTCACTGGGAATATTGCCGTGTAGCGCGGCCACTTTTATATCCAATGACTTCAGGGCAGCAGCCAGCGCATCACAGCTCTTTTTGGTGCTGCAAAACACCAGAACTTGTTGCCAGTCATTTTCTGCTAACAGATACTTTAGGGCTGGTGTCTTATCGCGCAGATTGACCGCAGCGACATGCTGATCAACTAATATCTCCTCACCTAAAGGAATATCAATCACTTCTGGATTGTTCAACACCGTGCGAACGAGATGCCGAATGGAATCTGGGAAGGTCGCTGTAAAAAACAGATTTTGCCGCTTATTGGGAAGATGTTTCAGGACGGTTTCGACTTCATCCTGAAAGTCGATACTAACCAGTCTATCCACCTCATCCAACACCAGAGTGCGTAATTTATTGAACACAACCGCTTTGGCATCAATTAACGATAATAGACGTGCCGGCGTTGCCACTAGCACTTCAACACCCTGCCGCAACACGGCACGCTGGTGCTGAACCACTACTCCCCCATAGACACTGACACATTTGACTGTCGGACGCATTCTCGCCCCCAGCTCCGTTACCACCTCCGATACCTGCAAAGCAAGCTCACGAGTTGGCACCAAAATTAGTGCGCGAATATGGTGTCCCTTGGCCGCACTAATCCCCTCTTCCAGACGTTGATTTATTAGAGACTGTAATAATGGCAGGACATACGCCGCTGTTTTACCACTGCCGGTTTCGGCGCTTGCCAGGACATCACGCCCCTCTAAAATCTTTGGAATCGCGCGTGCCTGAATTGGCATCGGATGAGTAAAGCCTTGGGCATTCACTGCATCCAGCAGACAAGGATGCAATTCAAAATGGGCAAAACCGTGGGGGGCATTATAGTGCTTTGACATGGCGTAATGTTAGGTGGTCGCAATCGGTCGGCCATTTTACCGCAACCATTTTATAAATATCAGTTTTTCATAAAAAAAGCTGGCACGAAAACTACTTCAATGCCAGCTCAAGATTACTCAATTTACTGAGTCACTTCCCTTACCTGGTCACAATCTCCGGCCCCATAAAGTAGTTTGGCAGGAGTGTTGATAGCCACGGAATGTACGTCACCATAATCAGGAAGATAAACAGAATCGCCAGGAACGGCAGCGCAGCGCGTACCACAGCCATCATTGGCATACCCGCCACGCCACTGGTGACAAACAGGTTTAGTCCAACCGGCGGTGTAATCATGCCGATTTCCATATTCACTACCATGATAATACCCAGGTGAATCGGATCAATGCCCAGTTCCATAGCGATTGGGAACACCAGTGGTGCGACAATAACCAGCAAGCCAGATGGCTCCATAAACTGCCCACCGATAAGCAGGATGACATTCACTACCACCAAGAACATCACTGGCCCCAGACCAGCGGCTAACATCGCTTGCGTGATCTGCTGCGGAATCTGCTCATCTGTCAATACATGCTTCAAAATCAACGCATTGGCAATAATGAACATTAGCGTAATGGTCAGTTTACCCGCTTCAAAAAAGGTCTTGCGAGTATCCTTATGGAACAGGGATGGAATGAAGTAGATAACAGATTCAAGCAGGTAGCGAGGAGCGCATATCAGGGCTTCCTTAAAGGACTCAACCGGCGGGTTATCTTTTTTGGATAACGGCCCCATATCCCGATAGATGAAGTTTGAAATCAAAAACGCATACACCGCTGCCACAGCTGCCGCTTCGGTAGGCGTAAACACACCACCGTAGATACCGCCCAAGATAATGACGATAAGGAATAAGCCCCAACCAGCACTTAGCCCTGCATTTAGCACCTCACGCACACCCGCAAATTCGCCTTTGGGCATTTTACGCACACGGGCAATCACATAAATCGCCAGCATGAGCATAAAGCCTGCCAGTAATCCGGGAATGACTCCGGCCAGAAACATACGCCCCACCGAGACTTCAACCGATGCAGCGTACACCACCATGACAATAGATGGCGGGATCAAAATCCCCAAGGTTCCGGCGTTACAAATCACGCCAGCGGCAAATTCTTTGGTGTAACCGACCTGACGCATCCCCGCGATAACAATGCCACCGATTGCTACAACCGTTGCCGGTGAAGACCCTGACAATGCCGCAAACAGCATACAAGCAAACACGCCCGCAATGGCTAAGCCACCGTGAAAATGCCCCACACAGGCAATGGAAAAACGAATAATACGCTTTGCCACACCACCGGTGGACATAAAGCTGGAAGCCAGAATAAAGAACGGAATCGCCAGCAACGTATAGTGCGCTGCCATTGCCTGATAGAGCGTTTGTGCGATGGATGCCAACGAAGTGTCAGACAGAACCAACAAGAACAGCATGGAACTGAAACCCAGCGCGATGGCAATTGGCACTCCCAGCAGCAGCAACGAAATAATTAATCCAAATAGAATGGCTACTTCCATTATTTTTCACCTCGCTCGCGTGCAATTTCGTCTAATTCATCTTCGACTTCATGGCTGGCGATATAGCCTTGTGCATCACCCTTGTAAACCCGGTAGGTCGCTTGCAATAGCCTGAAAAACAATAAGCCAACACCAAATGGCAAAATGAAATATGGAATAAAGCGCGGCAGCTTTTCATAAGCCTCCCCTTCATTCATGCTGGCTTCCAGAAAGTGTAAAAATCCCGGCAGTGGTATGTCTTCCACTTCATACCAGCCTTTTGCCAAAAACTTTTCCTGAAAGCCTGTCGGGAACCAGCGCCCTTCGGTGCCCGGAAGGTTGGCAAAGTTTGCCCAATAATCCCACGCGCCTTTAAATAGTAAAAAGGCATAGGCCAGACAAACCGCACCCACTATTAATGCAGACACGCGCCGAACCGATGGGGGAAAATAGGTAATTAAGGCATCTACACCAAGGTGGGCTGTGACTTTAACGCAGTAGCTCGCACCAAATAGTACCAACCATGCAAACAGAATTGCTGTTGCCTCTAGCCCCCAAATCAGGCCACTATCAAACCCATAGCGCAAAACAACATTGGTAAAGGTGATAATCGTCATCAGGGCCAGGATCAACGCAATCATGTTTTCTTCCAGTGCGTTCACCCAACGAGCGATTAACCCCTGAGATGTCGTGTGAGTAGCAGAACTCATAACTCCCTCTCTTTTCGTTGTGCTTTAAAAAAATATGGCTCTGGCAACACTTGGGGCCAAAGCCATACTTCAAACTCAGACTAAGCTCTGAGATCAGCCCAACAACGCAAAATCAAGGCCGAACTCAGTGCTCAACACTTACTTGATTGAATCACGCAATTCCTGAATTTGTGCTTGCAGCGCGGCAATCTGGTCAATGACGCCATTGATCTTTTGTGCAGCTTCGATGTTCTCTTTACCCACATCCTTTTCAAACTGCGCCCAAACTGGCTTCATAGCAGCAACCCACTCGGCACGTTGTTCTTCCGTTAGTGTGCGAACCTTGCCACCTGCTTTGACAATAGACGCTTTCGCGGCCTGATTCACATTGTAGGATTCAGCGTTACGAGTCTGCGTCACCTCGGCAATGATTTTTAATAGCTGCTCACGCACATCAGGCTTCAGAGAATCCAGAAACTCAGTCGATGTCACCAGCATGTAATCCAGAAGACCGTGATTGGTTTCAGTCGTCCCATCCTGCACTTCAAAGAACTTCTTACCAAAGATGTTTGACCACGTATTTTCCTGGCCATCCACAACTCCAGTTTGCAATGCACCATAAACCTCAGAGAATGCCATTGGCTGTGGGCTTGCACCCATAGCTGACATCTGGGCCTTTAGTACATCAGAAGATTGCACACGGAACTTCATGCCTTTCGCATCGCTTGGCAATAACAAGGGCTTTTTAGCAGACATCTGCTTCATGCCGTTGTGCCAGAATGCCAGACCTTGCAAACCACGACGCTGCATACTGTCTTTCAACGCCTGACCCGCCGCAGATTGCTGGAAGGCATTGACCGCTTCTATGTTGTTGAACATAAAAGGCAAATCAAAGAGGCGGTATTTCTTGGTGAATTTTTCAAACTTGGACAGGCTGGGTGCTGCTAACTGAACGTCACCCTGCAGCATGGCTTCCAACACCTGGTTGTCGTTGTAAAGCGTTGAGTTAGGGAAAACCTCAATGCACACCTTACCATTCATTTCTTCGTTAACACGCTTTTCTAACAATGACGCAGCAATACCTTTCGGGTGCTTGTCAGTATTCGTTACGTGACTGAATTTGATTTTAACTTCGCCGTCTTCACAGCTGGCAAACGCAGAGTGAGCACCAACCAAAGTGGCCGCACCAACCATTATCGCTAACAGGGACTTACGCATGAACTATCTCCTCAAAGGCTTATTTAGTCGGTGGGTAATCTGCCATAAAATTTTGCTACTTACAACCAAGCCGACAGTGGCTATTCAACGACTCAACTCAGTCATAGCCGCTTCCAAACCCTTTTCCGTCAGTGGGTACATGCGGTCTTCCATCATCTGACGAATCATGCCAATCGACTGCGTGTAATCCCAGTACGGACGTTCGGTCGGGTTAATCCAGACAACTTTTTCAAAGCTATCCATCAGGCGTTGCATCCACACCTGCCCTGCCTCCTGATTGTAGTGCTCAACGCTACCACCGGGGTAAATAATCTCCCAGGGAGACATGGAGGCATCACCCACAAAAATCACTTTATAATCTTTGCCGTAGCGGTTCAGAATATCCAATAGCGGAATGCGTTCATTGTGACGGCGGCGGTTATCTTTCCACACGGATTCATAAATGAAGTTGTGGAAGTAGTAATACTCCAAGTGCTTAAATTCTGTTCGTGCTGCTGAGAAAAGTGTTTCGCACAGGTGAACATAGTCATCCATTGAGCCGCCAATATCAAAAAACAGTAACACCTTCACTGCATTATGACGTTCCGGTTCCATTTTTATGTCCAGCAAACCTGCATTGTTCGCCGTACTACGAATCGTGCCATCCAAATCCAGCGTATCCGCCGCACCCTCACGGGCAAACTTGCGTAAGCGACGCAATGCTACTTTCAGATTGCGCGGGCTAAGCTCGACAGAATCATCAAGGTTTCGAAACTCGCGCTTTTCCCAAACCTTCACCGCGCGCCGATTTCGCCCCGGCCCACCTATGCGAATACCGGCTGGATTATAACCCCCATGCCCGAAGGGTGACGTTCCACCCGTGCCGATCCACTTATTCCCCCCAGCATGGCGCTCCTGTTGTTCTTTTAGCCGCTCTTTAAATTGCTTAATCAATTCGTCCAAGCCGCCCAGACTTTCGATTTTTTCCTTATCCTCATCACTTAGCTGTCGGACAAACTCACGGCGCAACCAGTCATCAGGAATCAGGGCTTCCACCATGCCATCCAGTGATTCCAGACCATTCATAAATGCCTGAAAGCCCTTGTCGTACTTGTCGAAATGCTTTTCATCTTTGACCAGCAGAGTACGCGCAAGGTAGTAAAACGCCTCGGTATCTGCCAGCACCAGATTGGCATCCAGCGCCGCCAGCAAATCCAGATGCTCCCGAATCGACACCGGCACACCGTGCGATTTCAGGGTATAAAACAGGTTCGTCAACATGAGTTAGCGTTTCTCGCGACGATGCATAAACGCCAACCGCTCCAGTAACGACACATCCTGTTCATTTTTGAGCAATGCACCATACAGCGGCGGAATGGCTTTACTCTGGTCACGATTCGTCAAAATATCTTCGGGAAGGTCATCCGACATGAGTAGCTTGAGCCAGTCAATCAACTCACTGGTCGATGGGCGTTTTTTCAGGCCTGTTACGGTGCGTAGCTCAAAAAATACTTCCAGTGCTTCATTCACCAGTTTTTTCTGGATGCCCGGATAATGCACCTCAATAATCTCGCGCATTGTGTCGCGGTCGGGGAAGTTAATGAAGTGAAAGAAACAACGGCGCAAAAAGGCATCCGGCAGCTCTTTTTCATTGTTACTGGTGATAATGATAATCGGACGGTGCTTGGCCTTTACCGTCTCGCCTGTTTCATAAACAAAGAACTCCATTTTATCCAGCTCCTGCAACAAGTCGTTGGGGAACTCAATATCGGCCTTGTCGATTTCATCAATCAGCAACACCACCTGTTCATCCGAGGCAAAGGCCTCCCATAACTTACCCTGACGGATGTAATTGCTGATGTCGCTGACATCCACCTCACCGGTTGCCAACTGCGAGTCGCGCAGGCGTGATACCGCATCATATTCATACAAACCCTGCTGCGCCTTGGTGGTAGATTTGATATGCCACTGAACCAAACGCTTGCCAAGAGAATTGGCCACCTGTTCGGCCAGCATGGTCTTCCCCGTCCCTGGTTCACCTTTAATCAATAAGGGGCGCTGCAGACTAATGGCCGCGTTAACCGCAATTTGCAGATCATCAGTTGCAATGTATTCGTTCGTGCCTTGGAATTTCATGGTGTGCCTGTTGCTGTGGAAACACCGGAAAGTATATCGGCTGTGGGGAAAAACGGGTACTGGTATTCAGTGCAAACCTGATGATGACCTGAACTGCTAATACCTTTATAACTCGCCCAGCTCTTTTTGTAGGCGGTCGCTTTGTTTATTGACATAGTTCAGGTTGTCTTGCTGAAGCTGTGCGAGTAATTGCTTCGTTTCTCCGCGAAAGGCTTCCTGACGTTGTTCCACTTTGCTCAGAAACTCTCCAAACACTGTGGTGTTTCTCAGCTCGTTGGTAATCGCATCATAACCATTGGCAACACTGATAATGGTTTGCTCAAATTCTTCAATACGGCTGCGTGTGCTATTACACCAACCTAACTGATTGGCAATGCTGTCTTTTCCACTCATTGTCTTCTCCTGAATATCCTTGTGTCACTCATTAATCACTTTGGGCATCGCGTATCATGCGCTCAATGGATGCCTGAAAGTCTTCGATCATTGTTAGCTGCCTTGTTAGTTCATCAAGGACATCATCGGTTTTTCGACTGAGGCGGTCATTACGTGCAACCAGCTCTGTGGTGTACTCGGAAGCAAACCCCGCGCCCTGCATGGCATTGACCTGATTGCCGTATAAATCTCTGGCTTGATCAAGTATGCTTTTGTGGTGGGCAATGGCAGCTTTTGCCTGCTCTAATACCTGATACTGCTGTTGCAAACTACCCATCTTAGCTCCTGAATGTGATGAATAAATATCGTGAGACACTCGTTGCCCATCGACATAACCTTTGTCATATCCTGTTGAATAACTGTCACTGGCATTGTCGGCCTGCCAGAAAAAGTTGACCGGATTGCGGTTAAGCGTACCAAAGTGAGACTTGGGCTTGTTTGATTGACTATCCGTAATCCCGTCGTCGTAGCCCTCTTTGGAGTAGTCGCCAGTGTAGATTTTTTTAAAGTCAGTCATTGTCTCCTTCCCTCAATGATTTGCCGCGATTTGCTTTATAAATACGCGCCTTGTTCTCCCCCGAGGCTATCAGAAACCCGCAATCAACCAAACTTTTTAGATAACGCCTTACGGTGGCGGGTGACTTGCCCAATAATCGCTGGGCTTGCTGGCTGCTAATACTGGTGTGGCGCTGTAAATAGCTGGCAATCTGCTGGTAAACGAGCTGTTTCTTAGCCGACAATTTATCGCTCATTATATCGCTCGATTTATCGCTCATTTGTTTGAGCACGTAGCCTTCGATGGTTTGTAAGATGACGGACAACATAAACTCAATGAAAACGGTTGAGTCATTGTTTTTATCCGCTTTTGCCAGTGTTTTGTAATAGTCTGACTGATGCTCATACACCATTGTTTCAATAGGCAACCAGGCAAATATGGGGTTATCAGCACTCAATACGACGGTTTGCCACAACCGCCCCATGCGCCCGTTGCCATCTGCAAAGGGGTGAATGACTTCTATCTCGTAATGCACCACGCAACTTTTTATCAGGGCTGGCGTGTCATCATTGCTGGCCCAAGCGAGTAAATCGCTGATGAGCCTTGGGACAAAATCAGGTCTGGCTCCCATGTGTACAACATTGCCCTTGGTATCAAAAATACCTACATCACCTGAACGAAACTGCCCTGCACTATCAACCAGACCCTGTGTCATCAAGCGGTGAGCGGTAAGAAAGTTATCAACACTATACGGTGAGAAGTGCGGAATGTGCTCGTAAGCATCAAAGGCATTTTTAACTTCCTGAATTTCTTTGGGCTGCCCCAGCACCCGACGACCCGCCACAATATCGGTCACTTGTTCCAAGGTCATTGAGTTATTTTCTATGGCCAGTGATGCCTGAATTGACCGCAAGCGATTGTTTTTACGCAGGTGTAACTGCTGCTCATAATCGGACTGCAATCGTCCTGTTTTTTCAGCAATCTGCACCATTAAATTTAAGGCGGCATTGGTTATGGTAAAAGGTGGTTTATTCATTCTGTTCTATTCTGTTGCTTTGAATGGCAGGCAGAATTATCCGAACAGTTTTTTGATAAAGTGTTTGGCTCGAATACTCCATTTAGCCTCTTCAACCACTGGCTGAACAATTCTTTTTGGTAATTGATAAAAGCTTTCTGGCAGGCTGCTGAGTTGGTTATCACTAAGATCAAGCTCTGTTAACTGCGTGAGATTGCCAATACTCTCCGGCAGGCTGCTGAGTTCGTTACCACTAAGAGAAAGCTCTGTTAATTGCCTGAGATTGCCAATACTCTCCGGCAGGCTGCTGAGTTCATTACCACCAAGATAAAGCTCTGTTAACTGCGTGAGGTTGCCAATACTCTCCGGCAGGCTGCTTAGTTGGTTATTCCGAGTAAAAATCCCTGTTAATTGCGTGAGATGGCCAATACTCTCCGGCAGGCTGCTGAGTTCGTTACCACTAAGATAAAGCTCTGTTAATTGCCTGAGATTGCCAATACTCTCCGGCAGGCTGCTGAGTTGATTTCTCTCAAGATCAAGCTTGGTTAATTGCGTGAGATGGCCAATACTCTCCGGCAGGCTGCTGAGTTGGTTACTCCAAAGAGAAAGCTTTGTTAACTGCGTGAGATTGCCAATACTCTCCGGCAGGCTGCTGAGTTCATTACCACCAAGATAAAGCTCTGTTAACTGCGTGAGATTGCTAATACTCTCCGGCAGGCTGCTGAGTTCATTACCACCAAGATCAAGCTCTGTTAATTGCCTGAGATTACCAATACTCTCCGGCAGACTGCTGAGTTCATTATAACTAAGATCAAGCTCGGTTAATTGTATGAGCGCACCAATATCTCTTGGTAAAGTATGCTCATCAATACCGCACTCGTCAGCCCAGTCAATAATGGTCTGTAATTTACGCTCCTGCTCTTTACGTTCCTTTTCTCTCCGTCTCCGTTCTTTACGCTCCCTTTCTTTGCGTTCCTGCTCTTGACGCTCCCGCTCTCGACGCTCATTTTCTATGCGCTCCCGCTCCTGCCTTTGCACACAAAATGCCTGATAAATATCTTGCGCCTGCCCGATAAATCGCCCTTTAGGGAATTGATTAATATAGCGTTGATAACTCGCCTCACTATGCTCTGCATGACATTGATTCCATAGCAAAGCATCAGCCAGCAGGTGCTTATAATCTGCATCGGATGGAAATTGTTGTTGAAGTTGCTGATACTTTGTCATTGCTTGTCTTCCGTTATTAGCCAGTCCGGTGCGCTCGTGTTTTGTTGTTGCTCAATAAAGGGATTTTCTATGGTCGGTGCTGGCGGTTCCGTGTGCGCTTTGCCGCGTATTACCTCGGCAATCAGGCATTGCTGAGGCGCACGACTGGCACGAATTTGCTGCATTTTTCGTCTTATCGCTTCCAGCTCCTGTTCCTCAGGAGCAAGCGGCGGATTAGCCAGAGCAATTAAATTGGCCTGCTTTATGCCTCGGTCAGTATTAATAAGAACTTCATACTTTTGCTTGTCCAGATAAAGCGCGGCGGTATTGCCATGTTCAAATAACGCCCACGCATCCTTTGCTTCATTCAGCTTAAAGGATAAGCGCAGCGGAATTTGCCCCAGTAAGTCTTTGGGAATATCAGAACCAGCCAGTGTTTGGGTGATTAAAATAACGTGCAAACCATCGCTGCGGCCTTGTCGGGTGATCTGGTTAAGACAGGACAAGAAATGCGCCTGTTGCTTATAACTACCGGCAAACAGGCGGTGGGCTTCGTCAATAATCAATAGCTTGTGAGCAAGCGGTGCATAAGGGTTTACTTTATTGTAAGCGGCGATATTTTTAACATTTGCCTGCTTCATTAACTCACGGCGCTGGTTTTGCTCATCGACAAACTCTGCCACCATATCCGCCGCCAGCGAGAAGTCACTCGCATCCAAAAACAGTCTGACGCAATTAGGATGATCCCGAAAAACATTAAATTCTATGCCTCCTTTGTAGTCCATCAGGTACAGTTGAATCTCTTGTGCGGTATAGCGTTCGGCAATGCCAACAATCAGGTTGTTTAACAGAACAGATTTCCCCGACCCTGTGCCACCCGTAATAATGGCGTGGTAGTTTTGCGATGTTGCACCCAGCGAGAAATAAATATCCTGCCGCCCGTCCTGACTTTTGGCAATGGGAACCTGTAAAAAATCGGCTTCCGTATTATCTTGCTGTTGTGTATTCAGCCGTTCAGTCAGTCCCGCCAGTACCGCACTTTTATTACATTCCACTGGCAGGAAATCATAATAGTCTTGCAGCTCAGCAAACCCGAATAACGCCTCAGATAAGATAAACTGCTTATCGGTAATCGTCAGCGGTGCAAAGCGTTCGGCCAGGTAATCCAGACTTTTAACGCGTTGCCTGTTGCTTTCTGTGTCTGTATCAACATCGCTTCCGTACAGTATCGTGTAAATACCCGCTTTACTGGCATGATGGAACAAGGATTTAATGCGCTTGAAACCGCTAAAATCATCGGGGTAATCGTCAAGATTAATCAGCAGTACATGGTAGGCTTCGGGATATGTGGCGGTCTGGTTGTATTCCGAAAGGTCCTGCACTTCTGGCGGTAATAATTCGTGTAGACGATGTTTTGCCAGTTCTTCAATGTGGTCAAAGCCGTTCTGAGCCATTTTACTGTTGCCATACAAACGATAAGCATCGTAAGAGCGCAGTTGCGATAAATAGCGAAAACGTGGCGCAGTGGCAAAGTCAAAAACATGAATCTGTAAAGCTTTGGCCGGAAGTGCTTCAGCCAGTAACAGCAGGGCATTTTCAATAAAGTCACTGGCCATTACTTCACTGAACTCATCGTAATCCACACGAAAACCACCGGCTTCGGCGGGTGACAGTACCGGAATATCAGGGCTGTCAGCATCACTCGACTTTGCGGACAACTCGCCAATGTAAACGCCCCAGGGAAATGTGTATTGCTGTGCCATATTATTGATTCACGCCAGATCAGGTGGTAAGTCGGAAAGAACAAGCGCTAATCATACTATCAGTTGCCTGATTGCAGGAAAAGATTAAGCCGCCGTTAATACAAATACCCCAGATAGCAGTCGGGTGCATTAAATGTCGCTGACATCCACGTCACCCATTACCAACTGCGAATCGTGCAGGCGTGATACCGCATCGTATTCGTTAATGCCTTGGAATTTCGGCTGCGGGGGGAACCCGCTATTCAAACTGACCGTTCAACAAAGCGTTGATAATATTCACGAGCTGTCATTTTTTCTGCGCACGGAATACAGATAAACGCCTCAAAATCATCCGGTTTGCCATAAATGCCATCGGTGGCGTTAATGTCAAAATACGCCCCACAGCCCTGGCATTGCTGTGCATCATAGGTTCCATCACTGATGCCACTAACCCACTCTTTTGCCAGCTCTACAAATGGTACGAAACCTTCAAAGTTGATGGTGTTACTGGCGGTATCGAAGGTGACATCCGGGTATTTCATCATCCTGACAACCAGCGCCCACAGGTCTGCTTCAAACTCGACACCGAGTGCCTGATTAGCCTCGGCAACGGTAAGTGATTTTTGCTGTATGGATTGCATTGCTAACTTACTCCGTTTTTTACACCTTATAACTTACTCAATTCTTTTTTATCAGCAGTCGCCTCCTTCCCTTAAGGATCTACCACTGTTTGCTTTATAAACACGCTGCTCATTAGCCGACGATTTATCGCTCATTATATCGCTCATTTGTTTGAGCACGTAGCCTTCGATGGCTTGTAAATCGCTAGCCTACGCGGGGCGGTTATTGCGGTACAATAACTTTGCCCGTAAGTGGTTTTCCAGATTACTGAGGTGTCTGCTAGCTATCGGCTTGGAGATATTCAGCAGACCAGCGGCTTTGGTAAGACCACCTTGCTCGACGATGGCGCGAAGGACCTGCGTGCTTTTCAATGTATCCATACCAATTGTTTCCCAAAAAGAAACACTGCGCTTATGGATAGGATATTGTTTCCTATTGGTTTTGACAATTACAAAAAGTGTATAAACCCCGACCTCAGCAACAGGGGGTTGCCGATTAGATACTTTAAGGTGCGATCATTCGGGTCTATACAGATCCCTCTTTTACCACATATACATACAAGGAATTCTATCGTGCTATCACGTAAACAAAAGCGTATAAATACCGCAGTATTATCTGTAGTAGCTATATTGATAACAGTATCTTTATTAGATCCACCAGAAAAAGAACATACCATCTTCACCCTATCAGAAAACACATACACCCTCAACAATGGTGTATTTACTAGTACACTACCAGTTAATGAGGATGATTTGATTAACACTGATATATTAGTTATATCACCACCTATAGAAGAACATGGTGTACCCTATCGTTATCTAGGTGAACATCTAGCTAGGATATTATTTATACATCCATCAGAAAAAACACTTACCTATATATCAGACTATGAGAGTTATGATACACATCAAACATTATTGTTACTACCACTAAAGTATTATCTGGATAATAAACCATCCTATCAGAATAAGCTTAATAGCTGTTCATATGCTCTACGTATATCTGAGATACATGTATTCGGTGGAGTAGTCACTGTAAAAGCTAAGATAGTGGGAGATGATAATAAAACTAATACTATTCATATATTGTATGATACTACCTTTGACAATGGTTTAATATACAGAAAAACCATGAACAAGCGGGGTTTGGCAATTAGTGATTGATTTGAGGGTACAGATTCTATCTTGTATTATTTTGAAGCATAATTTCTTTTAATATTAGAAATATTTTCAAAGAAATTTATTCCATTTGGTATATTGTTAGATTTTTTTGTGTAACCGTACATTAACCGGAAGGTAAATAGCACAAAGAAAAACACTATAAATATTAAAAATAATCGTTTTTAAAAAGTGAAAGCCTTACGCCCGGCCATACTACCTCAATAGCAATGGCCGCCTTGAGCGCTCTGTGCAAGCACTGCCTGCCGCTTATACCGCGCAGGCTAAAGAGTCTGGATCACTTTGATTGCTCTAAACGCGCCTTGATGGCATTGCGGTAGGCGACATTTTCTCGGTATTGCTTGGCTTGCAGAACTTCTAATAAATACGCAGTAACAGCGCCGCCAAATACGGCGATGCCCAGCTCAGAGCTGACATCCAGCACGACATCATTCATAAACTTTCCCCAAATGTCTTCAAAGAAATAAGCCAGCACGCGGCTACCAATGGTTATGGCCAAACCCAAACCAAACAGGAAAGCCAACAACTTAGTATGCATTTGCTCTTTATCAATAATTAAATCCAGCTCATCGGGATTTTCTCGATAGTAATCGACTACTTCATCAGTAATTTCCAGCTTCTCCAATAAGAAACCATCAATCAGATTATTCTTATCTTTATTAGTCACTGGACAATTCTCCTTTTTCTGATAGTAAAATCGCGACTTTATGCGTTGACGGAAATTGCGACAAGACGATAATCATAATCACGGTAATCGGTACACTGAGCAGCATGCCCATTACACCCCATACGCGCCAACTTAAGCAGCTATCCCATTGATTACACATGACTAACGCCAAGCAGCCTGCACTTTTCAATCAGTGAATGAACAGGCGCAGGCAG
>PDWI01002368.1_pt1 | contig 28396 bp, 24 predicted proteins | sample 1430891 | NCBI WGS metagenome assembly PDWI01 (sample SAMN01162508, study PRJNA174530) | Oral metagenome, whole genome shotgun sequencing project. | biome: Marine environment; feature: Marine mammal; material: Swab sample of the gingival sulcus; isolation source: swab sample of gingival sulcus... | reverse complement strand
CCGCATAACATTCGTATGTCATCTAAATTTATAGGGGATATAGAATTACAGAAGAATACTTTTCTATATAATACATGAACTGCCGTGAACTATCCAATAGTATATCATTTTTCTGCCTATCAGCCAAAAAATTTAATTTTTTTTTGAAAATTATACAACATTTTAAAATATTCTTCGTATTTTTGAATACTGAAATACGGATTTAGTCGAAAAGTTGAATTGTTTAGGGGAATTTATGCTGACAAAAGACGAAATAGTTAAGAAAGAAATAGTGATGAAAGCTAGAGAGCTTTTCCAGAGATTTGGTTTCAAAAAAACTACTATGGACGAAATCGCAGCAGAATGTGGGAAATCAAAAAGCACACTATATCACTATTACAAAAATAAAGATGATGTGTTTAGAGCTGTAATAAAAGAAGAAAAACATATTTTACGTAGCAGAGTGATGGAAGTCGTTTCTCTTAAAGATAATGGCATTGAAAAAATGAAAGCATATTTTGTAACAATGCTGAGAGAGATTGATTCTCTTTCTAATCTATACAGATTAGTTAAGAAAGAGACAACCAATATGACTTCTGCTAATCAACTGTTAAAAGGTTTACTCAAAGAAGAAAAAGTAACTATAAAGCAGTTTCATCAAGAAATAATAGAAGAGGGCTTATACCCTGATTCTGACAAAATTGATATTGATAGTTTAGCCGATTTCCTAATCGCTGCTATGATGGGTATTATCAATTACTTTGTTTTAGATGATGAAAAATTAGATATTGACAATTTTGAAAATGCAATCAATATCATTATTGATGGTAGATTAATGGTGCAAGAATAAAAATTAATTTTTTTGATTTTTTTTGCAACAAAACCGACTAAAATACGAAAATAGTTTTTATAGTTAATAGTCGGATTTAAAGTGGAATTTTATCTTTTTAGACTAAGATATGAAAATTATTTTATACTTTATAACAATAAATAGGTTTAATAAATGAAAAAGTACATTGCAATAATGTCATTCGCACTAATTTTGAGTGCATGCGAAAAAAAAGAAATCCTTAATACTTCAGAGTCAATCGATGGAGCTGAGAAGGTAAAAGTAGGTAGCGTTGAATTAACAAAAGATGTTTCGGAATTCAATTATACAGGGACTATTGAAGCATTTAAAGTAACGCCTGTATCCTTTAGTTCTGTAGGAATAGTAGAAGATGTATATTCGGAAGAAGGAGATTACATCTCAAAAGGTAAAGTAATGGCAAGATTGGAAAAAATAACGGCTCAAAATGCGTACAATGCTTCAAAAGCAAAACTCAAACAAGCACAAGATGCCTATGACAGATTAAAAAAAGTTTATGATGCCGGTAGCCTTCCTGAAATAAAATGGGTAGAAATGGAAAGCACCCTTGAACAAGCAAAATCAATGGAGGCCATTTCAGCTAATAACTTGTCAAAGACTGAATTGAAAGCTCCTGTTTCAGGGTACATCGGTGCTCGCAGAATAGAACCGGGCATGAACTCAATAGGGTTAGGTGCTGCTTTTGAAATTATGGACATCAGCAAAGTATATATTACGATTGGCTGTCCTGAAAATGAAATCAGTAAAATCAAGAAAGGCCAAAAAGCAGCTGTGTCTGTATCTGCTTTGCACAACGCAAAATATGAAGGTATTGTGGATAATATCGGAATTTCAGCAAGCCCTATGTCCCGTACCTATAAAGTGAAAATTTTGGTTCACAATAAAGGTAATGATTTAAAACCGGGTATGGTATGCGATGTGGACTTATTCACAGACGAGGGTGAACAGCAACTAACTATTCCAGTAGCAAGCGTAATGGTTGATAAAGATGATACAAAATATGTATATGTCGCAAATGGTGAAACGGCTAAGAAACAAGTAATCGAAGTTGGAAACTACGTGAACGAAAGAATTGTCGTGAAATCAGGACTTAAAGAAGGAATGAAAGTTATTACAGACGGAAAAAATAGTGTTAAAGATAATGAAAAGATAGCTTATTAATAATTGAAAAATTGAGAACAGACCAATGGAAAATAAAAAGAAATTAAACGTAGTAGAGTGGGTGATGAAATATCGCCAAATAACTCTTGCTGTAACCACAGTGATAATGCTACTCGGAGTCTTCGCATTGATGAATATGTCAAGAAACGAATTCCCTGAATTTACTGTTCGTCAAGGTTTGGTGATAGCGGTATATCCAGGGGCAAGTTCAGACGAAGTTGAAGACCATGTGACAAAAGAAGTAGAAAATTATATATTTGGTTATAAAGAAGTGAATAAGGAAGAGACCTATTCTATTTCAAAAGAAGGTCAGATGATTATTTTCGTTACATTGAATGATGATGTAAAGAATGCCGACCAGGTATGGTCAAAACTTCGTCTCGGTTTAGCTGATTTTAAATCTAAATTACCGGTAGGCGTATTAGCATTGATTGGAAATAATGATTTTGGTGATACGGCAGCTTTGCTTTATACAATCTCTTCTCCTATTAGAAGTAACAAAGAAATTGAAAAATATTTAGATAATTTGAAAGCTGAAATCCGCAAGGTAGAAACGGTTTCAAAAATCAAAACAACAGGGATACAGAAAGAAAAAATTTATGTGCATATCCAACCTGAAAAATTAAGCAAATACAGCATACAACCTCTGACTGTGATGGCTGCGTTCCAAATGAACGGCTCGAATAACTATGCGGGTTCTATTGATAATGCAGAATTGGTGTATCCAATTCATGTTCCGGATAGATTTGAGGATATTGAAGATTTGAAAAATCAAATCATTTTTTCAGACCCAACAGGTTCTGTAGTAAGATTAAAAGACGTGGCATATATCGAAAGAAAAGTAGATGAAGATGCAAGAAGTTTTGTGCAAAATAATGGGGCATCAGCTATCGTATTATCATTGGAAATGACTCCCGGAAATAATATAGTAGCTTTCGGTAAAGATGTTGATTTAGTTGTTGATAATTTCAAAAAAACTATTCCTTCGGATATTAAAATTGTAAAAATTTCAGACTTGCCGACAGCGGTTGATAATTCTGTGTCAAACTTCTTGTTTGAATTTTTGATGGCTATTTTATCTGTAATTTTAGTTACAATGTTGCTTTTACCTTTGAGAGTAGCTGGAGTAGCAGCAATTACGATTCCGGTTTCTGTATTCATTACAACAGCAGCAATGTATGTGCTTAAAGTTCCATTAGATACAGTAACTTTGGCTTCATTAATTGTTGTTCTTGGTATGATTGTCGATAATGCGATTGTGATTATTGATAACCATGTTGAGTTACTTGATCATGGAGAAACCCCATGGAAAGCTGCATTAATCAGTACTAAACAATTATTCATGCCTGTATTAGTTGCTACCTTAGCGATTATGGGTATGTTCTGGCCGATGTATTTCTTCTTGCAAGGCGGTATGGTAGGAGATTTCGTTCGTAACTTCCCATTAACTATAAGTTTGGCTTTGTTGTCATCATTGGTTGTAGCTGCTTTCTTAGTACCGTTATTATGTTTCGCCTTTATCAAAAAAGGGGTACATGGGGAAGTAAAAAGTGGCGAGAAAAAAAGGAAATCACTTTTGGATATTCTCCAAGTAATTTACGATAGATTTTTGGAAGCACATTTCAGACATTCATGGATTGCACCTTTAGCATTAATTGCTTCGGTAGTAATAGCGGTTTTGCTATTTCCACAAATTCCTCAAAGAATGTTCCCTGATGTGGAAAGAAACCAATTTGCGGTTGAATTTTCTTTGCCGGCAGGTACCTCATTAGATGTAACAGAAGAATTGATGGGCGAAATCGAAAAAGATTTATTGAATGATTCAAGAGTTACGAATGTTGCAAGTTTTATAGGTTCAAGTTCACCAAGATTCTTCACTCTATATGCTCCTAAAATGCCTTCATCTAACTATGGACAAATGTTGGTAAATACAAGTTCTGAAGAAGCAACACTTGCAGTATTAGATGATTTTAGAATAAAATATGCTAACTATAAACCTGATGTAAGAATAAATTTCAAGCAATTAGGTTTTGCAACAACAGAATCCCCTGTGGAAGTACGTGTTAAAGGTGATAATATCGAAGATATCAAATCAGTTAGCGAAGAGGTAAAAACAATTTTGGAAAATGACCCTAATGCTCTTTGGGTAGGTGATGACTGGAAAGAGCCAGTAGTTGGAATTAATGTAGTGCCTAATAGAAACCAAATTGATAGGCTTGGTATTTCAAAAGGTTTATTGAGTACCTCAATGCTTCTTTCAACTTCGGGTATTCCGCTAACTACTATTTGGGAAGGAGATTACGGTGTAGATGTTGTACTTACCCAAGATGATTCAGACAAGAACAGTATTTCTGCTCTCGGCAATCAAGAAATTTCTTCACTCTTTGCACTAAGTGGAACTCCTCTAAGAGCAATATCAGAGTTAGAACCCGAATGGCAGGAAGGACAAATCATGCACAGAAACGGAAGACGTACAATCACTTGTCGTTTAGATCCTATTCCGGGAGCGGTTCCTTCTGAATCTTTCAAACGTGTGAGAGAAAAAATTGATAAATTAGAACTACCAGAGGGTGTTGAAATTGACTATGGCGGTGAATATGAAATGCAGGTAGATGTATATGGAAAAATGGTATTTGCATTGGGTTCCGGTATCGTGTTGATTTTCTTCATCTTGCTGTTCAAATTCAAATCCGTTCGTAGAACTCTGCTTATCATGGCGACTATGCCTATAAGTTTGATTGGTGCGGTACTTGGTTTACTGATAGTGGGTTATCCGTTCAGTATGACAGCATTTATCGGTATCCTCGGTTTGATGGGTATGGTAGTGAGAAATGGTATTATCTTGGTTGATTATGTAGATATTCTCATTCGTGAACAAAATATGAATGCAGTAGATGCAGCCTTAGCTGCCGGTAAACGTAGAATGCGACCAATATTCTTAACGGCGGCAGCGGCAGCGGTTGGTGTCGTTCCAATGATTATGAGAGGGTCACCACTTTGGGGACCATTGGGAACAGTATTATGCTTTGGACTGTTGCTTTCAATGGTATTAACTTTATTAATATTACCAGTATTATACGGAAGAGCTTTTGGAAAAGAAAAATTAGGTATTGGACCTAAAAGGAAGGTAGCAAATGAAAACGCTTAATAAAATGATATATGCTCTACTCGGAATTGTATTGCTAAATACAACAGTTTGGGCAAATTATGAATTGACTCTTGATGAATGTCGTAAATTAGCGGTAGAGAATAATAAGAAAGTAAAAACTGCTGAATTAAATGTTGATGCGTCTGAAGCAGTAAAAAAATCAGCATTCACGAAGTATTTCCCTACTATATCGGCAAATGCAACTACTTTGCAGTTGAGTGATTACCTTTTGAAAGGGAAGTTACCTGCAATGAATTTACCAGTTTACGATGGTAATCCTATAAATCTTCGTACACCAAAAGAATTTGCTTATTTCCCGGGAATGGAATTAGAGCTTCTGGACTATACCAATATTGGATCTGTAATGGCAACGTTACCGATATATGCAGGAGGCAGAATCAGAAACGGAAACAAAATGGCTAAGATTGGATTTGAAATTAGCAAAGAAAAATTAAAGCTGACGAAAGATGAAGTTGAGTTAGAAGTTGAAAATCTATATTTCACAATAGTATCCCTTTACGAAAAAGAAAAAACTTTGACTGCTTACAAAAATCTTTTGGATACCTTGGGCAAACAGGTAAAAGTTGCTTATGATGCAGGTTTAAGAGGTAGAGAAGATTTATTAAAAGTACAATTAAAACAGAATGAAGTTGAAAGCAATAGTATCAAATTGAGAAACGGAATAGATTTAGCGACAATGTCTCTTTGCCAAAAAATTGGAATTGAGTACAATGATAAAATCATTTTGAAAAATGGGGTAGATGAAGTAAAGTTGCCGAGCTACTATAAAACTGATACAGAATCAGCGATTGCGAATAGAACGGAAATTTCTATGTTAGAAAAAGTAACAGAAGTTCGCCAGCTCGAAAAGAAAATATCCATGGGTGAAGCTATGCCATCTATTGCCGTTGGCGGAGCTGTAGTTTATATGGATTTCATGGATAAAGATAATACAAACTTCGCAGGCTTTGCTACTTTATCTGTTCCTATTACTGAGTGGTGGAGCGAAAGTTACAAATCAAAAGAGCATGATACTAAAATTGCAATAGCTGAAAACCAATTGGAAGAAACAAAAGAATTGCTGAATTTACAAATCACGAAATATTATCGTGATATGGAAGAAGCATATTCTCAAATTGGGGTAGCACATAAAACCGTTCTTCAGGCTGAAGAGCATTTAAAAGTAACTCGCGATAACTACAACGCAGGCGTTGAGAGTGTTTCTGATGTTCTTGAAGCTCAAGCAATATACCAAGAAGCCTTAGATGCTGAAACGTCCGCTAAAAGCCAATACGCAATAAATATCCAAAATTATTTACAGGCTTGTGCAAAATAAAAAATCTCTGTATGTAATGTACGTAATATGATAGGGCTGTCCTTTGGGCAGCTCTTTTTTTAAAGTTAATTTTACAATTTCAATATTATATTGCAGAAAAATCACCACTACCGTCCCCTCATTGAAAATATATTTTTTTAATTTTTGGAAGTATTCTCGAAATTGCCTAAGTTTGAATTTTGCTTTTGACATTTTGAAGAATTGTGATGAAAATTATAGTTTCATGTGGTGATATAAATGGTATAGGCATAGAGGCGTTTATCAAATCTTTGCCTTTATTTTATGGTAATATAGAAAATTCTGACTGCGAATTAACTTTATCTGTCAATCGCAAATCTTTATCTGAATATACGGAAAAATGCGGTTTGGAAATCAAGATTGAAAATTCATTTTTCCAATACAAGCAGCACCGTATCAAGATTATGGACTGCGAGAGCTACGCTCCTGTACACCTTGGAAAGCAGTTGAAAAGTTCGGGATTCTTAGCTATTGAAAGCCTCGACAACTCTTTGGAAGCTGTTAAATTAAAACAATATGATGCTATCGTAACGCTACCGATTGCCAAAGATGTGATGAGGTCGGCCGGCTGGAAATTTATCGGGCATACTCAATATTTAGCTAACTGTTGCGGAGATGTTCAGCCCTTGATGATTTTATTCAAAGATGATTTGAGAGTTGCGGTTGTTACTGATCATATTCCTCTTGTAGATGTTTCTAAATGCTTATATAATAATGATTTACCAGAGAAAGTTGCTGAAATATTTAACCGTACTCTTATAGATGATTTTGCCATTGATGAGCCTAAAATAGCAGTGCTATCTCTTAATCCTCACGCCGGAGAAAATGGCGAAATTGGTAGGGAAGAAGTAGACTTTCTTATAGAAAAAATTGAAACTATGCGTTCAAAAAATATTGTTGCCGAAGGCCCAAAAGCCTCTGACGGATTTTTTGGTTTCGGGGAATACAAGCGATTTGACGGGATTTTGGCTATGTATCATGACCAAGGTTTAATTCCATTGAAACTATTGGCAAATGGGGGAGGAGTAAACTTTACCGCAGGTCTTCCAATCGTAAGAACTTCGCCCGATCATGGTACTGCATTTGCAATCGCAGGTCAGGATATAGCGAATCCACAGAGTACATTTGAAGCATTGCTTTGGGCGAAAATTATCTCTGAAAATCGTGCTAAATCTAACGGCTAAACTGTATGGGAAATGCTCGTATTTTCTATTTAGGGGTATACCTCAATTTTTTCTATGCTTATACCAAGAATTTTTAGCTCAAAAAGAAACTATCAATAATAGTATTACATTCTTCGAAAATATCAAGATAGCCGGAGTTATCTAAAATCTCTACACGATTAACATCTCCGTTACCACGCGAAATGAAATTTTGTATTAGTTGGCACTGTATCAAATCTGAATTAGAAAATTTTTTGTGGTTAGTCTTATCAGCATAACATTCGACAATAGCTTCATAAAGTTCCGTTTGGTAATTGTCCGCTGTGATGGTCATATCTTGTGTGAGTAGTCCCGACTTTATGAAAAATATTCCCATTTCCGAAGAGTCAGGTAAGGGCATAATGGCTATATAATTCGTATTAAACGGTATTAAATCCGAAGCAGGATTAAGACTTATTTTCTTTAAATCATATATCTGATTTCTGATAAAGGCAGCGGATTCGAATTCCATCTTATCTGAAAGTTCGGTCATCTGATTCTTTAATTCAGCTTCATAACCTTTTAGTATATATTGTTTTAGCTTTCCAATTTCTTCATAATAAAGCATTTTTGAAATATCACGTTCACAAGGATTGAAGCAATGGGTAGAGTTTTTGTCAGTACAATATTCGTATTTATTTAGCTTTCCACGGCAACTTCGTACTTTGAAATTTTTCTGAATATTCAGGATAATATTATCAATCAAAAATCGGTTTGTAAATGGCCCAATATATTCAGCTCCATCATCTTTAATATGACTACATCGGAATACAGCAGGGAATTCATCATTCGTGATTTTTATATAGGAAAATACTTTCTCATTAACTACATTTGTATTAAATTCTGGTTTGTCGGATAAGACATAATGATTTGTCTCCAAAATTGCGGATAGAAGTGTATTGGTCTCTTCATATTCAATATGTTCGGTACGGCTAACTAACTGTGGAATTTTCTGTGATAGTACCCTTGATTTAGAAAAGAAATAATTTACTCTCTTCTTGATATTGCTTGCATATCCGATATAAATGACTTTGTTTTCCGAATCTAAGAACTTGAATATCCCCGGTTTATCGGGTAGTTTTTGTAACTGTGGTTTGATGTTTTCAATTTTCTTCAATCGACTTTTGATTTGATATGTTTTCCCGTCTTGAAATCTTATTAGCTCGTTTACATCTTCGATAAGATATTTACTTCGTAGTTCGGCTAACATTTCAATAAGCGAGTAGGCTGTGGCTTTTGCATCGCCCAAGGCTCTATGACGGTTAATAGGCTGTACTCCGTAATATTTGGACATCGAGCCTACATTTTTTTTGACATTGTCCGGTAAAATTCTCTGAGCTAATTTGAGTGTATCAAGTTTTTGCAGATGAAGGCGTTCTAAGTTTGATTGTTCTAATTCGATATTTACAAAAGAATAATCGAAATCGACGAAATGACCAACAAAAACTGAATTCGGTAGCTTAAAATACTTAACAAATTCAGGCATAACTTCCTCTGCCGTTGGGGCATATTGAACCATATCGTTACTAATACCTGTGATTTTAGTAATTAGTTTGGATATATGACGCTCCGGGTTTAGAAGGGTACTGAATTGATCGACAATCAAACCATTCTGAACCACGACGCAGGCAATATCTATCACACGGTCAATATTTTTTTTAGAACCGGTCGTCTCTACATCTACTACTAAAAAATTTATATCTTTTATTTTCAAACTATCTCAATGATATTTTAATTATACTGCTTCGTAAGCGATGACACGCAAAAATTCCGTCAAAAGTCGAACTCCATATCCTGTACCTCCTTTCGATAAATAGTTTTCTTTTTTATCAGAAAATGCAGTACCTGCTATATCCAAATGTATAAACGGAAAATCGGTAAATTTTTGTAAAAACTTACCTGCGGTTATCATTCCTGCTTCACTACCACCTACATTCTTTATATCGGCAATATCACTTTTTAACATTAATTCATATTCGTCAAAATTTGGAATTTGTGCAATTCTCTCGTAAGTTTTATCTGCACTTTGCTTGAAAACCTTCATAAAAGATTCGTGAACAGTTGTCAGGCAGGCAGCTGCGTATTTGCCGAAAGCTCTTTGAGCTGAATAACTTAGAGTCGATAAAGAAATAATCATCTGCGGAGAAAATTTCTTTGCATAGCATAAAGCATCGGCGAGCAATAATCTTCCTTCTGCATCGGGATTAATAACTTCGACGGTTACGCCGTTCATCATTTTTAGAATATCGCCTGGGCAGTATGCTTCATAGCCCGGGCGGTTGTCAGCTACAGGAATTAAACCGATTACTCTAACAGGAAGTTTCGCCGAAGCAATAGCCTTGATTGTTCCGATTACACTCGCAGCACCGGCCATATCAGCTTTCATATCTACCATACCGGCAGCATCTTTTAGAGCCAAGCCACCTGCATCAAAAACTACTCCCTTTCCAACAAGAATAATCGGACGTGTATTAACAGATTCTACAGGATAATATTCTAACATACCGAAAACAGGTGGCTCAGATGAACCTTTAGAAACATTTAATAATCCGGTCATTTTCTCTTTCTCAATCATTTTTTTGCTAAGGAGGGCAGTTTTGATTGATATTGATTTGGAAAGGTGTTCGATACGTTTTCCGAATTCGGTAGGAGTGAGGGTATTAGGGGGTTCATTTACTAAATCACGTGCTAAGAATACACCGTCATATATTGCCTGCTGCAATCGTAGATCTTTCTCTGAGATGTTTTCAGATAGAATATATAGTGTCTGTAGCGGACATTCGGTAATATCGCTCGTATTCTTATATTGATTGAATTTATATGAGGCAAGCGAAATTCCATCTATCATAGCGGTTAGAGCATCTTTACCCATGTTATCTTCAGTTATGGAGATATGGTTTATCTTTTCTTTCTCCGCCAACTCATATATTTTACTACCAATTTTTCTAAAATTTTCATTTTTTTGATAATCTTTTTTCAAAGAATATTTTTCTACCACTATAAATATATGAAAATCGAAGCGGTTAATCCAAATTAGTTCTTCTCCAAATTCAATTTTTTTCTTTATATATTCTTGAGTTTGCTCTGGAAAATCTTTGTAAATCTCTTCATTCTTAGTCATTAAGACAAATGATGAGTTTTCCGGCAGGCTATGTATCTTTTGTAAAACCATAGTATTTCAATCTAAATTTAAAATTCAAAAGTACGAAAGATAATTTAGTTATCCAAATTTTGGCATGAAATTGGAACATTTATTGTTCGAATTGTATGTATATTGAGGTAAAAAATATGAAAAAATTAAAACTGGGGATAGTGCTTTGTATAGCAATAGCAATAGGTTTTGGTTGTTCAAATTCAGTCAGGTTTACATCTGATTTTCTACCAAGGAAGCAGGTAGTAGGGGAGCATTCCGTTGCAGTTGGGACTGTTTTTTACGGAAAAGCATCTTACTACGGCAAAAAATTTCATGGTAGATTAACATCAAATGGGGAAACTTTTGATATGAATAAACTGACTGCAGCTCATAGAAGCTTGCCATTTGGAACGAAGCTAAAAGTAACGAATTTAAAGAATAACAAATCTGTTGTAGTAAGAATTAACGATAGAGGACCTTTCAAAACGACAAGAATTATCGATCTTTCGAAAGGGGCGGCTATTAAGTTAGCAATGATTGGCGACGGAGTCGCAGATGTTAAATTAGAAGTAATTGGTAAGCTCTCCAAAGAGTTAGATGAAACTGCCAAAATTATAATGGAAACATACATGGATTAGGGTGCTGTTTGGCATAAAAATTGAAGAATTATATATGATTTTGTGAAATTTAATGGAGTAACAATGAAGTTGCCGAACTTAGATATATTATCGAATTTAAAAGAAAAATTTAGAGGTATGAAAAAAGTACGTGTACTTAATACTATTATAGTTATTTTGTCTTGCGTAACTGTTGTTTTATTCTTTTCATTTATGCACCGTATATTCTTGGAGCCTTCTGTGGACCCGTATGTGGCAATGACAGAGACTGAAAAGCCTGAAGAAATAATACAAATCAGCGTTTTGAATGCCTGTGGTGTTGACGGTTTAGCGTCAAAAACACGTGAATATTTGAGAAGAAGAGGCTATGATGTAGTTGAAATTGGAAACTACCCGGAAGTATTAGACCAGTCAATTATCTGCGACAGAACTGGTGATTTTACGTCTGCCGAAAAAGTTGCTTTTGCAATGGGTATTCAAGATTCATGTATCGTAACCGAACCTGATTCTACATTGTTCATCAGAGCAAGTATTATTATCGGTAATGATTTTCACGAATTAAAGCCTTTTAATTAAGCCTATTTTTTTAAATAAGTTTTTAATTATAGAGTAAATGATAGATTTCGCTAATAGCGGAATCTGTTTTTTTATTGGCAATTATATATTTTTATTCCACATTTTTTGCCTATATCATTAAAAAATATTAATTTTACACTTATGATATCGAATGAGTTTTATTTTTTGAAAAAGGAGTCGTTATGTACGGCAAAATGAAAGATTATCTTGCTGGCGAGTTGCAAAAACTCGAAGAGCAAAAGTTATACAAACACGAAAGAATTATAGAATCAGAACAAGGTGCGGAAATTACTGTAAACGGTAAGCAGGTACTAAACTTCTGTGCGAACAACTATTTGGGTTTGTCTTCACACCCTGATTTGGTAAAAGCAGCTCATGAAGCTATTGATGAACGTGGCTATGGTTTATCTTCAGTACGTTTTATCTGTGGTACTCAAGATATTCACAAAACTTTGGAAAAGAAAACTGCTGAGTTTTTGGGAATGGATGACTCAATCCTTTTCGTTGCTTGTTTTGATGCTAATGGTGCTTGTTTCGAACCTCTATTTGGCAAAGAAGATGCAATTATCGCAGACGCATTGAACCACGCTTCCATCATCGACGGTGTACGTCTTTCAAAAGCACAACGCTGGGTTTACAAACATGGCGATATGCGTGATGTTGAAGAGTTAGATGAGTCCACAGGCAAAAAATTGAAAGGCTTGGAACGATGTTTGAAAGAGGCTGATGAAGCAGGTTGCCGTTTCAAAGTTATTGCAACTGATGGCGTTTTCTCAATGGACGGTGATATTGCGAACCTTAAAGGTATCTGTGATTTAGCAGAAAAATATGATGCTCTTGTAATGGTCGATGATTCTCACTCAACAGGTTTCATGGGGAAACGTGGCCGTGGTACTCACGAATATTGTGATGTTATGGAAAGAGTGGATATTATCACTACTACTTTCGGTAAAGCTCTTGGTGGTGCAAGTGGCGGTTGTATTGCTGGCCGTAAAGAAATTATTGATTGGATGAGAAATAAAGGCCGTCCTTATCTATTCTCAAATACTTTAGCTCCGGCTGTAGTTGGTGCAACTATTAAGTGTTTGGACATCTTGACTGAATCAACAGAACTACGTGATAGATTGGAAAAAAATAAAGACCGATTCCGTAAAGAAATGACTGAAGCTGGTTTTGATATTATTCCAGGCGATCACCCAATCGTTCCAATCATGTTTGGTAAATACCCGGATTGTTCAAAACTAGCGGTTGAGTTTGCTGATAGAATGCTTGAAGAAGGTATCTATGTTACTGCATTTAGCTTCCCTGTTGTTCCTCGTGGAAAAGATAGAATCCGTGTGCAAATTTCAGCAGGACATTCAGATGAGCATTTGACAAAAGCTATTGCAGCATTTATCAAAGTTGGTAAAGAATTGAAAATGATTGATTAGTTCAATTAATCGTTGATTGTTTGGAAATGGAATCTAATGTTGAAATGGATTCCATTTTTATAAAAATAATGTGCAAAAGAAATATATTTAAAAAGTATAACGAGATAAATTTTTTCGTAATTTTGTACTTTGTTGTATTTGTAATTTACAGAAAGAATAATAGAGGTAAAAAATGAAAACTACGGTTTTTACTGAGATTCATAAAGCTCTTGGAGCTAAAATGGTAGAGTTTGCAGGCTTTTACATGCCTATCCAATATCCAAATGGTATTATCCACGAACATAAAAAAGTTCGTGAAGAAGTCGGTGTCTTTGATGTAACTCACATGGGTGAATTCGAGGTGCGTGGTAAAGATGCGTTGAAATTTGTACAAAAAATTACTGTCAATGATGCTTCTGTTTTAACTCCGGGTAGAGTACAGTACTCTGCTATGCCTTATGAAAATGCAACTTTGGTTGATGATCTTTTGGTTTATAACATGGGCGAAGATTACTATATGTTAGTAGTGAACGGTGCATGCCTTGATAAAGATTGGGAGTGGGTAAACAAAAACGCAGAAGGTATGGATGTTAAAATTACTAATATTAGTGATGAAATTAACCTTCTTGCTGTCCAAGGACCAAAATCCCGTGAAGTACTTCAAAAATTGACCGAAACTGATATGAGCGAAGAAAACTTGAAATTCTATCACTACCATAACGGAACTCTAGCAGGGGTAGATATGATTATCTCACGCACAGGTTACACCGGTGAATTGGGCTACGAGCTTTATTTCCGTGGCGATGAAGCTATTGGCAAAAAAGTTTGGGACGCTGTTTTTGAAGCCGGTAAAGAATTTGGTATTGAAGCTGTAGGGCTTGGTTGCCGTGATACTCTTCGTCTTGAAAAAGGTTATATGCTTTACGGTAATGATATTGATGATACCACTAATACATTAGAAGCCGGCTTAGGTTGGATTACTAAATTAGACAAAGGCGATTTCAATGGTTCTGATGTTCTTAGAAAAGTTAAGGAAGAAAAACCAAAACGCCGATTGGTTGGTTTTGAAATAGATGCTCCACGTTTCATTGCTCGTCACGGATATAAAATCCTTTTAGACGGCAAAGAAGTTGGTCATGTAACTTCAGGTAATTTATCTCCATCATTGGATAAACCGATTGCCATGGGATATGTTCCTTGGGAACACCGTGCAGTAGGAACAAAATTTGAAATCGAAGCACGTGGAAGAAAATTCCCTGCTGAAGTAGTTAAAGTTCCTTTCTTAGCGTAAGCAAAGCAAAATTTTTTTCATAGAGGCAGGTTGTTTGACCTGTCTTTTTTGTAAATACTGGTAGCTGAATAATGATAAAACAATCAATATTTTTTTCAAAATTCATGGCTAATTAAAACGAAAATTATATTTTTGTAATTGATTAATTTTATAGTGAGGTTAAGATGCTTTACGGTTTAATAGCAGTAATTTTTGTAATTATTATTATATTTGCAATGTATAATAATCTGATTCGCAAGAAAAATGCGATTGATAATGCTTATGGTTCGATTGATTCACAATTGAAGAAACGCTATGATTTAATTCCCAATTTGGTTTCAACTGTAAAACAGTATGCCGAGCATGAGAAAGAATTACTAACAAATATAACAAATTTGAGAACAAAAGTATTAGATTCAAATTCTGACGAGAGAATTGATTTAGATAATCAAATTTCTCAATCACTGCGTGGAATTATGGTTGCTGTGGAAAATTATCCTGAATTAAAAGCTAATGAAAATTTTATCAATTTGCAAAAAAGTCTGAATGAGGTTGAATCTCAAATTGCAGCAGCGAGAAGAGCATATAATTCAGTTGTTACAGAATATAATATCGCCATAGAATCTGCTCCACAAAATATAGTTGCAGGTATGATGAAACTTACGAAACGTAATGTTTTTGAAATTCCTGATACCGAACGAGAAAATATTGATGTTGGAGGATTATTTAATAAATAGTTATGGAAAATAAAATCAATATAAACGAACTATACGAAAAACACTTGTTACCGCAACTTAGTGAATTAGAGTCTGAAAGAAAGAAAATTTTTACACATGGATTACTCACTCTTTGTATCTTAGCTGTTGTCTTATTCTCACCGATTTCTCTGTTTCTACCATCGTATGGTCATGTTGTTTTGGTTGTTATTGCTATTACTGGAGCTTTAACCAGTTTTATGTTTATAAAGAAAAAACAAGTGAAATATAAGGCTAACTATAAAGAAAAAATAATACGTAAATTGGTGATGTCCTTAAATCCGGAATGGGAATATTTGCCCTTTGATAAAATTGATCCCTCAATCTATGATAATAGCAAAATTTTTCGTACCGGATTCGACCGTTATACCGGAGACGACTATATAATTGGTATGGTTGATAAGACTGAATTTGAAATTTCAGAACTTCATACAGAGTATAAAACACGTGATAGCGAGGATAATTCCGATAGGTGGCATACAATTTTTAAAGGATTATTTTTTCATGCTGATTTTAACAAAAACCTCAGTGCTGAGACCTATGTTTTGCCCGATACCGCCGAACGAATATTCGGGAAATGGGGGCAGAAGTTTCAAGGGTTTTCTTCAAAAGGGGAGCTTGTCAAATTGGAAAACCAAGAATTTGAAAAGGAATTTAAAGTATATTCAAACGACCAAGTCGAAGCTCGTTATGTCCTCACACCATCAATGATGGAGGCGATGGTAAACTTAAAAAAAAATTTGCCGGGCGGACACAGAATGAATTTTGCTTTCCATGGCAGTAGTGTCTATTGTGCAATAGAAATTAGTAAAAATTTATTTGAACCTAATATAATGAAATCCGGTATGAACTTCAAAGATATTTCAATATTCTATCAATATCTCGGTATCATCGAACTTCTAATAAACGAATTGAATTTAAACACAAGAATTTGGACAAAGGATTGAGATGAAAAAAGCATTAGTCTTGATGAGTGGTGGAATGGATTCAACTCTCTGTGCAGCTATAGCAAAATCCCAAGATTACGAACTAACCGGAATACATCTGAATTACGGTCAGAAGACTCAGGAACGTGAAGAAAGAGCATTCAATGAAATCTGCCAATACTATAGCATTAGCGAAAAAGTAACTGTTGATGTTAGCTATTTTTCTCAATTTGGTGGGTCTAGTTTGACAGACGAAAAATTAGATGTTCCCAAGGCTGAATTAGATTCCGATAAAATACCAAATTCGTACGTTCCATTCCGAAACGGAAACATCTTAGCAATCGCAGCAAGCTATGCAGAAGTTATCGGTGCGGAAGCATTATTTTTGGGGGCAGTACAGTCTGATTCAAGTGGTTACCCCGATTGCCGAACAGAGTTTATAAAGGCAATGGAAAAGGCTATAAATTTAGGTACAAAGCCAGAAACTAATATTAAAATTATTGCTCCATTGGTCGATATGACCAAAGCCGATATTATAAAAAAAAGTTTTGAATTGGACTCTCCTTTGCATTTAACTTGGAGTTGTTATCAAGGTTCTCATAAGGCATGCGGTGTATGTGATTCCTGTGCTTTACGTCTTAGAGGATTTAAGCAGGCCGGTTTTGATGATCCGATAGAATATCAATAAGAGGAGCACAAAGTTGTGTGTACTCAATGGTATTTATATCTTTAAAATATCTTTAGAATATCTCTCTCATAACATCTGTTATATCTGAATAGTCAAATCCCTGTCTCTGCAAAAAATTCATTATAGATGTTTTCTGCTTATCAATATCCTTATATGCGACTTGTTTTAGTTTCTTTTTTGTTGCCTTTCGAATTAAATCATAGGTGTCATATTCTTCCTCAAAGAGCATTGCAATAGTGTTATCGATTATTGATTCTTCAATTCCTTTTTTCTTTAGTTCTATTTGGATTTTCTTTTTACCGGCAGGCTTACTTTTAATAATATCCTTAGCGAAGAGTAGGGCAAATTTTTCATCATTCAAATAGTCAAATTCATAGAGAAAGCTAATTGTATTCTCAATGACTTCTGAATTATATTTCAAAAATTTCAATTTACGTCTGACTTCAAATTCAGAACGAGGGCGGTAGGAGATAAAGTTATGGGCTTTTCGTTTCGCCTCAATTGTCTTTTGTTCGTTGCACATTTTCTCGAACTGCAAGGATTCTATTTCAAGACCAACTTTTAATTTATACTTCACAGCTATATCCATAGAAAGAGATATTTTTTCTCCGCTTTCAAATATAGTATAGCAGTTGTTATATTTGGTACGTTTGATACTTTGAATTTTCATTGACACACCTACTTATAAAAAAGAAGCCCAATCGAATGATTGAGCTTTGCTGCCTCGTCAGGGGTCGAACCTAAACTCTTCCGTTACAGAACGGCTGTGTTGCCAATTACACTACAAGGCAGTATTTAATTTATTTCAATTCCCCCTCAGGAGAATACTCAAAATTACAGCTTTTCTATAACATGGCCAAATCATTTTTGAAGTTTTTTATTCGAAAATGTATAACTTTCTGAAATATAAAAAATTAGAGACACAAAAAAAATGTATCTCTAATTCAGAATAATTTAATTTATTCTATAATTATTCAATTCCCGTCATCATAATAATAGGGAGACCATTTTTCGTTGATACTTTACCTTTGATTTTTACTTCTTTTTTAGTAGAATATTTCAAAAGTCTTTTACCAGCATAAGAGCCGCTTTCAGTGAAAACAAGATAATTTTTTCCATCGGACTGGAATGCTAATAATGCCCCTTTTTCGTAAAATGATAAGGCTACTTCAGCATTAGTAAAAGTACCAGGCTGTCCTTTAACAACTTCATCAAATGCTACAATTACTCCTGTCATTTCACCTGATTTAGGGGGAGTAGATTGAGTTGTAGGTTGTTTTTCAGCTTCTTTTGTTTCAGCAGGAGCTTTTTCCTCTATTTCTTCTGCCACTACAGGTTCTTCCTCTGGAGTTGCTTCTTCAGTAGCAGGAGTTTCAGCAGGAGTTTCAGCAGGAGTAGTCATTTCCTTTTGAGGTTCTTGAGTCGGTTTTGTATCTTCTTTTTTATCGCCACAAGAAGCAACGAAAATTGCCATAATGGCTATTGTCATTAACAATAATAAATGCTTTTTCATTTTATTCTTTCAATTTAGTTGAACATTAGTTAGCTTTTACAGTAGCACCGATAATTACATTGATACCGCCGACTGATTTTGTTTTACCAGTAATTGTTATTTTCTTTCCGGCATATTTTACTAATCTTTTAATTGCATTTGAACCGCTTGCAGTATATACAAAATACACTTTTCCATTATCTGCAAGAAATGCTATCGGTTTACCTTTTGCTTGCAAAGTTTTTGCTGTTTCGGGTGTAAGATCAGCTTTTTGTCCTTTTACTATTTGTGTAACGTCAACAGTTTTTCCTGTAAGAGTCACACTTGCTGCATAGGCATCGTGTGCCATATAGCTTAGTGCAGCAATTACAACCATCATCAATGGTAATAAAACTTTTTTATTCATTTTATTCTCTTTTATTATTTCTTAAAGTAAGGGGGGATAGCCCCCCCTTTTATCAAATTATTTAGTTTTTGCGTAAGGTAAATCTTGTTCTTTTTGGTAAGAGATTTCAAACTCAACATAACGGTTAGGAGCTTCACCTTGTAAATATTGACCGTTTACATTCTTGATTAAAATTTTAGCATAGTTATACTTTTGAGTATTAGGATCTAAACGACGTGCAACAATCACGAATGAAGATGAGAATGGAGATAAATCAATTACATCTTCTGCAAATTGTTTAGTATTTAGAGCTTCTGAATCAAAAACATCATTTAAGTTGTCGCAAATATACGGCATTCCCACAGCAATTTCAGTTACAGCGTTAATATTATCAGAAGTTACACTTGAAAAACCTAATTTAGCTGCTGAACCAAAAATTAATTTATCGCCACTAGTGTTGATTCCCAAATCCCAGAGAGCTGCATTATCTACTGTAAAAGTTGCAGGAGCTTCATCATCTTCATTATATAAGTCCAATCCTGAACCAAAACTTGATACTGCTTCATATACTCTAATCGGATCTTCATCAAAATTCAATTCAAATCTATCGGCAGTTGCCCATTTTACTGTAGCTATAGAAGAAACAGAATCATTAGTAAATTTAGCATAGATACTGAAAGTGTATTCCGTAGCATCAATTAGACCAGGAATTTTTAAATATTCATTTTCTCCCAATGGATTAACTTTAGTTTCAGAATAAATTGTACCAATTGTATTTTCTACATTTAAGTAGTAGCCATCAAAAAGTTCATCATTCTCAGAAGTTGAAGCAACCCATTTCAAAGCAATAGTTGAGTCATTAACAGACGTTGCCTGGAAATTCGTTACTGGATTAGGTTTTGGTTCTTCTACTGTTGGTTCAGTAGTATCTTCTTCACAAGCAGTAAAAGTAATCACAACCGCTACAAGTGCAAAAATCATTGCGAGTTTTTTTAACATGGTTCTCTCCCATAAAAATTTAACAAAAAATAGTCTCAAAGTAAGTCGTAGAAATTAATCTAACTCTGTACTAAACCAAATTATTTATTTTGATTAATTCAACGACACTATACTAATACGCAAAAGTCTTAAAATTGTTGGAATTGTGGAATAATTATAAAAAAAGAACTGTAAATCTTCCAGTTCTTATGAATTTCTATATTGATGAATATAAAAAATACTCTTTGTCTCTTTACCCATTTCGTGGAACTGCTTAAATCTTATACAAAAATATTACCTTTCCATTATAGGTGAAACAATTAACAATATGTACGAAGGTTAGAAAAATTGAATAAAATTTAGGCATTGTCAATAAGATTGGGAAAATATAGATTTTTTTACACATTTTTTAACTTTATTGGTATAGATTATTTATAAAATTTGGATTATTAGTCAAACTTTCGTAATTTTGAGTATTGATGGGTGATACTAAATCTTTTTGATCCCATATTATTAAATGTTTAATTAATAAGAGAGTCATGAAAACTCAAATTGAACCTTTCAAAATCAAGACCGTAGAGTCTATTCCAATAACAACTTTGGAACAACGCGAGCAGTATCTCGCAGATGCAAAATACAATCCTTTCATGTTACGTTCGGATAAAGTAACAATTGATTTATTAACGGATAGTGGCACAACTGCAATGAGTAGTAAACAATGGGCTGCTATCATGGATGGTGACGAAGCCTATGCAGGAAGCCGTAACTATTACGAATTTGAAAGCATTGTTAAGGAAATCACAGGGTTAGACCACGTAATACCAACTCACCAAGGACGGGCAGCAGAAAAAATTCTGTTTACGTTATTGGGAGGTGAGGGCGTTGTAATTCCTAACAATACCCACTTCGATACTACACGAGGTAATATCGAATTTTCAAAATCATTAGGTATTGACTGTGTGATTGATGAAGGTCTTGATACCCAAAATCCTTACCCTTTCAAAGGTAATATGGATTTGGAAAAACTTGAAAAAGTTATAACCACTTATGGTAAAGAAAATATACCTGTATGTATGCTTACCGTAACTAATAATAGTGGTGGTGGACAGCCGGTTTCAATGAAAAATATCCGTGAAACCAAAGAACTATTGAACAAATATGATATCCCATTATTCTTGGATTGTTGTCGTTTTGCTGAAAATGCTTACTTTATCAAATTGCGAGAAGAAGGATATGCTGATAAACCAATCAAAGAAATCTGCCAAGAAATGTTCTCATACGTTGATGGTGCGACAATGTCTGCTAAAAAAGACGGTATGTCTAACTCTGGCGGTTTCTTAGCAATGAATAATGAAAAATGGATGGCAAAGGCAAAAGAATTGCTTATTATTACTGAAGGTTTCTTAACTTACGGTGGACTTACTCGTCGTGATTTAGCTGCTTTGGCAATTGGTTTTACTGAAGTTTTAGAAGAAGATTATCTGAAATACAGAATTGGACAAGTAAAATATTTGGGCGATAAATTAGAAGAATTGGGTGTTCCTATTCTTCGTCCTACCGGTGGTCACGGGGTATATATTGATGCAAAATTATTTGCTCCTCATATTCCTGCTGAGCAATTCCCTGCTCAAGCTGTAACTTGTGAAATTTACCGCTTAGGAGGTATTCGTGCTGTAGAAATTGGTTCGCTTATGTTTGGCAAATATAATGACGATGGAGAATTTATTGGTGCTCCAATGGAATTGGTACGTCTTGCTATCCCACGTCGTGTATATACTAAATCACACATGGATTATATAGCTGAAGCTTGTGGTGAAGTATATAAAAACCGTGATAAACTTAAAGGTTTGAAAATTACTTGGGAAGCTGAATATCTACGCCACTTCACCATCCAAATGGCACAATTGGACTAATAGATATTTTTATCTTTTTAATCCTAATATTTTATGGAACGGCAGTGCCGTTCCTTTTTTTATTGGGGTGTAAGGTGATATACTTGTGTTGGCAGATTTTATTACAGTATCTTATTCTTTAACAGCAACGATAATATCTCGCTTGATGGCTCTATCAACTTGATGCTCAAACTCATCATAAGGCGAATCAGTTTTGACAATAAATCCATACTTTGAAAAAATAGAGTCTAATTTATTCCTAACAACAACGTTCGAGTTCCAAGACATCACGACAGAACCACCATTTTTTATTATCTTATGCCATGCCGGCAATGAAGTTTCTAAAAGTTCTTCAGGACTTCTGGTATGAGTTTGTGATTTCTTACCTGCTTGATTATTTCCATGAGCAATTCCATAAGGTAAATCTCCGACTATTAGATGGAAAAATTCATTTTTGAAATATTTATCGGTATCTTGGGAATTTCCGTTAATTAGGGTAAGTAGCTTATGATTTTTCTTGTCTTTGAATTCTACTTTTGAGCGAGCGAAAGAGTATTCCATGCCGTGAATATATTCCGATTTATTTTTTCCAAAAACTAATCGTTTTTCTGTGTTATGTTTATATCGTTCTTCCTGTAGATACTTTTTGAAAAATATATTTGCTTCATGGATTGATTTACTTTCAGTTTCTACTCCGTAAACATCAAATCCATAGACCAATCCTTCGAATAATGTCGTGCCTTTTCCTGCTACGGGGTCTAACATTTTTATTTTTTGCTGTTTTCCGAATTTACTTGAGAGCAGGGCGATATTAACCATCATTTTTGTAAAGAGTTCATTTGTCTTGCCTGGATATTTCAAGATTGAGCTTATTTTATTATCCACATATTCGTAAGCAATCTTCTCGATAGGGAGCAGATATTTCTTGTTGTTTATATTCTCAACTCGGAATATTCCAAATACAAATGATAGTTTAGATATAGTTTCATAATCTTTTTCAGAAAGTGGGTATGCAGTTTCAAAAATAATATATCTAATCCCTGAAATATTTTCACTTGCAATGTTTATTATTTCGTGGCAAAAATTTTGTGAAGCAATTTTCAGTTCTACAGTAGCAAGTTTTCCGGCCAAGTTATAATATACTCGATTATGTCCCGGATTTTGCAGTATTGCGTATTTGTTCATTCCGTTTCCTTATTTGATAAAATATTCCACGTTCTTCTTCAACTTGCTTTAATTTTCCATTCGCTTCCATTACCGAAAGATATTTATTTACTTCGTTTATATGGATTCCTAACATTTGGGTTAAATCCTGTGCTGTACATGGACGGCGTTTGATTGTACTGATGATAGCAGTTTCTGTATCTTCTCTATATATTTCTAATTGTTTTCTTTCTGGTGCTTTGGAAATTATAATGACGTTATCCAATCCCCAAAATTCGATAATATCTTCCAAGTCTTCTTTTGTAGCTGGACGCAGATTAGTTAGAACGCCTGGCCGGTCTAACGTATTGAGTTGTACTTGGGTAGGATTTATTTTCAGTATCGCTTCTTTGAGTTTGGTTAGTTCTTCTTTGCTGTCATTATACCCTGGTAGGATAAAAATTTCTAACCAAATATCACCTGTGTATTCTTTCGCAAATTTGATTAGTCCATCGATCATTGTTGTAGCTTTCAAGTTCTCTTCAGGGCGGTTTATTTTTTCAAATACTTCCTCTGATACTGCATCTAAAGACGGGAGAACTACATCAGCTAACATCAATGATTTTCGGACTGTTTCATCAGAAAAGAGAGTGCTGTTTGTGATTACAGCTATTTTTACATTTGGCTTGATTTGCTTCAAGTATTTGATTAGTTCTTCGACTTTAATATTTAGGGTAGGTTCACCTGAGCCTGTAATTGTAACATAATCAGGGTCGGGATTATTAGCAAAGTAATAGCTTAACTCTTGAATAATCTTATTATATTTGATGTACTCTTGTTTTCTTGTTGTAAGTTTTGTTGATTTTCCTACTTCGCAGTAAACACAATCCAATGAGCATACCTTAGCCGGAACTAGATCAATTCCTAAGGAGATACCTAATCTCCTTGACGGAACCGGTCCAAACAAATATTTATACATTGATTTTCTCCATATATTACTAAAAGATTTGGCAAATTATTCTCCAAATCTTTTTTCACAGTTTCCACAATACAAAACTAATAAAAATAAATCAATCAAGCAAACAAAAAGTTTTTTCATAATACCTCATCTTGCTTCCCGGCACTTCTACAATTTCAACCTGCAAAATCAATTTTATTTATTTTTACCGATTTTTATTTAATTGTGGCGAGAATATTATGCCAAATTCAATAGTACTCCCTTGAGCAGGCAAGCCAGGGTAGAGTTCGTAATAATTATCAAAAATATTTTTGAAGTTCAGGGAGATATTGAAATTATCAAATATTTCATAGCTTAACATAGCATTGAGAAGTATATAGTCCTGATATTTGAAATGTTCCTTTTCCTGATAGCGATAGCTGTATTGAAAGTTCAGATAATAATAAAGATTCCAGTTTTCTATTAGGTTGAAAAGTGTTAGGTTCACAGCGAAATTTGGAATGTAGTACAGACTTGCGTCGGGATTGAAAATATGTTGGTAGTTGATGTCTATATCGAGAATATTTTTTTTGTATAATCGGATAGGTAAATCAAGTTTTCCTCCGGCATTAAAAATAGAATTTTCATTAATATTTAATATGTCATTCTTTGAAAATTGAAGTCGCCCAACTGAAACTTCTAAACTTCTTTCTTTGTGAAAATAAACTGCTTTGTTAATGGACTTGCTTGACGATGAAAATAAGCCATATTTAAGTTGGGTTGAATATGAATTGTGTATGTGCATTAGTCTGTTATCAGCTGGATATAACCACCAAAGTAACGGGGAAGAGTTGTGAACTAAACTAAGCATAGAAAAGGTTGATGGGGAGTAGTTATGCGTAATCCAATTGACATTGCAATTTAAGGTAGCTATACGGTTTTCGATTTGATTGTAATTTGAATACTGACCTAACGAGTATGAAATATTTCCATATAAATTTTTAATATCAAAGTTAGATTCGATGGTTATATTTTCATTTTGAATATTCCATGATTTTTCAGAATAAATTTTATTAGCAATATTGGAATATCTTAGGCTTAGATTAATATCATAGTCTTTTTTTCTATCATGGATAATATGATATGATAAATTAGCACCAAACTCACTATTATCCTGTTTTGTAAAATTACTTATAACGGTTGTCCTATATGTTTCATCTTGTGTATTACGATAGTATATATTTCCATATAATTCTTTTTCTGTACTTGTATTGGTTAGAAAAGAAAAATTTATTAGTTGGGAAAAATTATTATTATCCAAAAAAATATTTTCTAAACTATCTTGTTGAAAAAATAGATTCCGATATTTGTTATTTAACAATAAGTATGATAAGGAAATACGAGAGTTTTTATCCTTAAATCCTATTTCAGCAAATGTAGAGATATGATTATAATCTAAATCTTCATTGGAAGATTTTTTTGCTTCGTATATCTTGGGTATATTTTTACTGTATCTTTTTATTCCTTGCCAATAATTAGCCTTTATAGTATAGAAGTAATTATCATGCGTTTCATCAACAATACCAAAGGAAGTTGCCAATTTATCAGGACTGAAAAGAAATTTTGTTTCAATACCTAAATAGGTTGAATCGGAGGCATACCTCATTAGTGGAAGGTTGGTTCTATTGTTACTATTTCCAAATGAAATCTTGTTAGTACCGGAATAATCAAAATTTTGAAAAATATTCACAGGTAGTCCTGCCATATTTCCTGTATTCAAGTAATTGGTAAAATAATCTATATTATTAAACTGTATAGGGATAGGGGAGATTATCGGAGTGTTCGCAAAATGTATATTTCCCGATACATCAGCAAAAATGGAATATGGGTGCTTATGTTTTAGTAGATCATATACTGAAAAATCATGAATGGATTCATATCGTTTTTGTTTATCCGCATATAGGCCAATATCCCATAAAAAAAACAGCAATAAAGACGAAATTAATATCACCGTTTTATTTATGTTGATCCCATTTTTCATACGATTATTGTGCGATAATCAAGTTTATAGATGAGCCTTGCTGAACAGTATCACCAGCAGCCGGGGTTTGCGAGATTATAGTACGAGAATCATAAAGTTCATTGATTTCATAAACGATGTTGCCCAAGTGTAATCCATGCTCTTCCACGTATTGATATATACCTTCTAGGGAATATCCCACTAATTCCGGTACAACAACAGAATTTTCAGAACCTATGGACAAAGTTATATTTACCTTACTACCCAGTTTCATTTGCGTTCGTGCTTTAGGTACTTGGTCTATGATTGTATTGGATTTGTATTCTTCGCTATGTACAGAATCCACTTTTCCTAATTCAAGATGTGCATTCATTAATGTAATATTTGCTTTACGATAGTTCATTCCTCGTATGTTTGGTACTTGTACGAGCCTTGATCCACGTGAAAGAGTCAGATATACAGGTCGATTTTCTTTTACCATATCTCCCGGTTTGGGAGTTTGTTTAATTACCAATCCTGGTTTGTAATCGGCGTTATATTGTTCACTAACCACTTCGAAATCAATTTTTCTCATTATTAATTTTTCGCGTGCTTGTTCTTCGGTCATTCCAACTATATTGGGAACCTCAACCATAGGTCGGCTATGGACAATAGGCGGAATTACGAAATTATTTAGTATCAATACGATGATGTACAAAGAAATGAAATATATAAGCGTTACCACAGCATATTGCTTGAAGCTATTACGCTTTATCTCCTTATTCAATTTCTTCATTTCAGGGGGAGTGGTAAGTTCCATATCTACAAATCCTTCTTCTGTTTGTACTGTTTGTACTGACGGATTTTCTTTTATCTGGGCTTCTTCGGAAATCTTATTTTTTCTACGAATAAAATTTAGCTTTGGTTTTTCTCTTTTTTGCGGTTGTTCAGCGTTAGTACTCTCTTCAGATTCTTTTTCTGGTTCTGAAGGGGGAGTACTTTCATTTTCATTCCGATATAAGCCCGGGAATTTCTTTTCTAATTCTTCTCTTGTCATAAGCTGCGTCACAAATTATATTTGCAATATACATCTGAAATAATCGTAATATCAGATTTTCAAAAATAACATTTTTATTCCTTTTCGCCAAACTTTGAGGGAATAGCAGGAAAATTAACCTATGAAATCAATAAATCAGATAAACCAAGTTGTTCAGCATTTAGCGAAAGCACGAAATATAATTATAGTAACTCACAGAAATCCTGACGGTGATGCCATAGGTTCGTCCGTTGGTTTAGCAGAATTTTTGAAAGCACAGGGCAAGAAAGCGAAAGTTATTTTGAATGACCCCGTGCCTGAAAATTTGGAGTTCTTACAAGGTGCTGAAGAATGCGAAGTATATGACAAATCAAAGCATTTCGAGGATTTTCTGATGAGCGATACTATTTGTATCTTAGATTTGAATGCGAAAAAACGTCTTGACAGGCTTGCAGATGCTGTTCTTTCGTCGAATGCAACAAGGATAATGATTGACCATCACGAAGAGCCAGAACATATAGCAAATATTATTATGTCGGTGCCGACTGTCATTTCAACGTCTAATCTGATTTATGAAATTATTGATATGATGGGAGAAAAACTTCCAAAATCTACTGCTGACGCACTATATGTAGGAATAATGACTGATAGCGGAGACTTCCGTTTTCCACGAACAGACGCACGAGTGCACGAAATAGCTGGGGCATTGATAAATGCAGGAGCCGACCCAACAAAACTGTACGAAAAAGTTAATAATCAAAATAAAATTGAAGCTGCAAAAATTTTAGGCTCTGCTTTGATGAATATGACACTACATCTGAATGGAAAATTGTGCGTAATGATGATTACTGCTGATATGTTTAATAAATGCGGGGCTAATAATTCAATGGTTGATAACTTTGGAAGCGAAACCTTGAAAATTAAAGGAGTTATTGCAGGGGCAATGATTTCTGATATGGATAGCCGAGACGAAGTAAGAATTTCATTACGCTCAAAGGGGAATTTCAGCGTTCAGGAAGTTGCGAAAAAAATTGGAGGTGGAGGTCATTTTCATGCCTCTGGAGCAAGAGAATTTAAGTTAGACATATTCGCAACTAAGGAAATGCTGATTGATGTATTTGAACAAGAAATGATAAGACAGGGAGTATGATTTTTTACAGCCATTGTTTTAGCCTATTTTGATACACTCCTCCCTTCCCGAAACCCACCATTGTTGGGAAGGGGCGGTAGCTTTTTCTTGTGGCCTTCGGCTTCCACGCGATTGCGTGCTTCGCTCAGCCTACTTTTGGCGGGTGTCTCTTATTTTTCTTCACACGGTCATTTATACTTGAAGTATTTTATTCTTCTAATGACCGTCACACTAATTTTCAAAGAACGCACTGAATACAAATAATTCAGTTATAGTCTATTGCAGTAATTTTAATGATTGATTTTCGCACGTAGTGCGG
>PDWI01002367.1_pt1 | contig 28400 bp, 20 predicted proteins | sample 1430891 | NCBI WGS metagenome assembly PDWI01 (sample SAMN01162508, study PRJNA174530) | Oral metagenome, whole genome shotgun sequencing project. | biome: Marine environment; feature: Marine mammal; material: Swab sample of the gingival sulcus; isolation source: swab sample of gingival sulcus... | reverse complement strand
TTCGTACTGTCAGCTGGCTTATTGGTGGCCCGGAAGGGCATGATTCTGAAGTTTTGCAGCAGGCAGATTTTGTGCTTTCTTTTTCTGCGATGACTTTTACTCACGATTTTATCCGCCTGCTGTTGCTTGAGCAGCTCTATCGAGCCTATACTATTAAAGCGGGGGAAAAATATCATAAATAAAAGAGTATCCAGCTCTTTTTTTTATCTATACTATTCTCTCTACAGGTTTATTGTTGTAGTGAATGTCTGCTCAGATTCGTAAAATAAATACTTTTACACAATCAGGGAGGGATTATATCAGGATGTCAATATTTATCTATAAAGCTGCAGAACTTTATCGCCAGTTAATTTCCGAACAAAAGATAGCGGTACTCGATGTGCGTAATAGTAAGGATTTTGCCCGTTCTCATGTGGAGATGCCTTATCCTTTTGCGATGGAAAATATCTCCTATTTTGATTTTATGGAGTTTGAGGAAGAAAGCGTACAAAAAGTAAGAGATTTTGCAGCAAAACGACCTGTTTATATTATCTGTGCGAAAGAGGGCTCGGCAAAATATGTTGCCGAGATTCTTAAGCAGCATGGGGTGCAGGATGTTGGCTATCTTGAAGGCGGAATAAACTCCTGGGGAAACTTGCTTGTACCGGTACTGCTTTATTCGGGAAAAGATTATATGCTTTATCAGTTTATTCGTCCGGCCAAGGCGTCTTGCTCTTATGGTCTTCTTGATGCCAGGGAGCTGCAACTTTTCGATCCTAGCCGTAATATAGAATTTTATCTCGATTTTGCAGCATCACATCAGGTACGTATTACACGTAGTTTTGAGACTCATCTTCAGGCAGATTATATTGCTGGAAGTCGTTTGCTTGGGGCAGGGCATAATGTAGAGATTATGGCCAATAGTGCCGATTTTGACGGAGCCGGTTTCCGCTATACAGCAGTTATTGATAATAAAAAATATGGCAGAGAGGATGGACCTTCAGTGCAGGTTATTTTTACTCCCGGACATACGCCGGGCTCCACCTGCTATTTGATTGATGATAAATTTCTTGTTAGCGGAGATACTGTTTTTCTGCAATCTGTGGGGCGTCCTGATCTTGGTGGTCAGATGGAGGCCTGGGCGGGAAGTCTTTTTGATTCCTTGCAAAAAGTGAAGAAGATGCCAGCTCAATTACAGGTTCTTCCTGGTCATTACAGTTCCTGGGATGAAGCCCGGCAGCTTGATGATGATCTTGCCTTTCACGCTGCTGTTGCTGATGTTCTGGCGGTTAATGCGGCGATATATGATATTGATAACACTACAGATTTTTTGCAATTTATTGCCGAGAATATGCGGCAGCAACCGGAAGAATATGCAACAATACGTAAGATAAATCTGGGAATAGAAGAGGTCGATGCAACTCAGGCGCAGATTCTTGATGTTGGCAAAAACGAGTGCGCCGCAACTGCTTATTCTGCAAGCCAGAAGCAGAAGTAAATATACGGATTATTTCTGCTGCAATGCTATAAGCGTTTTCTAAATAATAAAACGATTTACAATATCGGTAAGGTCTTTTGCCATATTCTTCAGCTTGCCAAGATTCTCTACTATATGGGCACTATTGTCAGAGATATTCTGCGCGGCATTATCTATTGAAGAAATATCTTCGGCAGTTTTATTGATTGCTGAAGAACTGTCGGCAATATTTTCATTTACTTCTTGTGTTCCCTGAGATACCTGACCAATATTGGAAGCTATCTCCTGTGTTGTTACATTTTGTTCTTCAATGGCAGAGGCAATAGTAACAATAATCGTATTGATATCGTTTATTACCGTGTTTACCGCTTCAATCTCGTTAACGCTTTCATGGCTGGTTGCCTGTATCTCTTCAATCTGTTGTTTTATCTCGGCAGTAGCGTTAGCAGTTTGTGCAGCCAAATCCTTTATTTCATTAGCAACAACGGCAAAACCTTTGCCTGCTTCTCCGGCACTGGCTGCTTCAATTGTTGCATTAAGCGCCAGCAGATTTGTTTGACCGGATATTTCGGTAATGGTGTCTGTCACCGTGCTGATGGATTCGGCGGCATTGCCGAGCTTATGCATCTTTCTGCTGGCGTTCTCCATCTGTTCTACTGCCTGTTCTGAAATTATCCTTGCTTTTCCTGCATTCTGGGCAATTTCATTGATGGTACTGCTCATCTCTTCAGAGGCTGTTGCCGCCACATTAACGTTTTGTGTGGTCTGTTCCATGGCGGCGGCAATGCTTGTCATATTCTGACCAAGAACTGTCGTCGCTTCCGAGACGGTTTGGGAGCGGGAAGAACAGTTCTTTGCACCTTCATTCATCTGGTCGGATAGATTAAGAAGTTCTGCCGATGAGTCGTTGACAACAGCAACATTGCCTTTTAACTCTTTCATTATCTCCTGAAGATTTTCTATAAACAGATTAAACCTTTTTGCAAGTTCTCCCAGTTCGTCCCTGGTGTGGATGTTAAGTCGCTTGGTAAGATCACCTCTGGCGATATCATTAATCATGGAAGTTGTGTGGATTATCGGAAGAGAGAGTGATCTTGCCATAAAAAATGCACCAATAACAGAGAGCAGAATAAGAACAATACCGATAATTGCCATCACCGATAATAGTCCGTAGACTTTGCTCATAACCTCGTTTTTTTGAATCAGCCCCACAAGTTTCCAACCAAGATTTTCTGAAGTGACAACCTGGGCAATATATGTTGTGTCGTTAAGTTCAAGTTCAATACTACCGTTGACCAGTTTTTCCAGTTCGGAAAAACCGGGAATTCCTGTTTCCTGTAATGTCTTAAAACTCGTATCTGGATGTTTCGGATCGGCAAGAATCATACCGTCATCTTCAATAAGCATAACATAGCCGGTTTTGCCAATCTTGATGCTGTTAATAAAGTTTGTCAGTTTTTTCAGGCTGATATCAAACCCTCCAACGCCAACGATTTTTCCGTCTTTTGAGACGGTTTGCAGAAGAGATACCACGGCATCTCCTGATGTAGATTTATAGGCTGTGGTAAGAAAGGGCGCACCTGGGTTTGCAATAGCATCTTTATACCACGACCTCTTTCGTGGGTCATATCCTGCGGGGAGTTGCATGGTTTTATTGGCAATGGTAAAACCGCCAGCCTCTGTTCCCAGGAACACATCTACATAATTTTTGTGACTGGTTTTGATTGCACCAAAAAAATCAAGGATTCTTTGTTCACCGATGGCAGGGGAAAAATCTGTCATGGATTTACTTGATGTCGTTTGCAGGAAAGAGGTTATATTTTTATTGACAGCCACTACATCAGGGTGTTTTGCCATCATCATTGCATTTTTCTTGATCCCGTCAACAAAGACAGTCAACGTCTTCTCGATTCTGTTTAATTCTGTCTGGGTGGATGTCCTAAACGCCAGCAGTGCATCTTCTCTGACGTTATAGCCTGTAATGGAACAGAGTAATAATAGTGGCGTGATGGTAGAGATGAGAAAAGCAAGAACAAGTTTTTTACGAATATTCATCTTTTTTTAGGTGTTTAGCGGCTTTAGACTGTTAGGGTGTTTGTGACGAGACAATCCCTAGGATTAACAATATGCAATATATCAAAAATACATCTTTTTTATATAATTGCAAATGAATTCACTTGTCTTTCCAGTTGATTTTATCTTTCGAGGATTGCGATATTAATTTAACTTGTTTCCAAGAATATCTTTTTTACGGTTGCAGAGGAGAACAGACGGGATGAACTTTTTATGTAAGTTTACAGGAAAGATTCTGGCTTAGAATAATAAATTCTTCCACACCAAGCGTCTCGGGGCGGGTGGCGGCATTGATGCCTGCTTTTGCAAGGGTCTCCAGGGCAATGGATTTCATCTCCTTTTTATTGCCGTCTGCCTGTTTACGGATTGAAGGCGTATAAGCCAGGGTATTGCCTATGGTTTTCCGTCGCTGACCAAAGGTGGTGCGAACAATTTCCTTAAAAAGTGCAAAATCATACCCTGTTTGTGCCGGCAGATTTGGGGGCGTTTGACCAAAGTTCAGGGTTATTACCATCGAATCAATTTTTGGGCGGGGATAAAATTCTTCCGGTTTCAGCGTGAAATGCTGGGTAACGGTGGCGCAGCTGGCAAGAAGAACTGTCGGTACGCCATAGTCCTTGCTACCCCTTTGTGCAGAAAGCCGCTGCGCCACCTCTTTTTGCAGCATAACCGTTACCGTATCAATACAGGGTGCATTATCAATCAGCTTGAAGATAAAGGGGTTGGAGATGGAATAGGGCAGATTGGCAAGAATCTTTAGTCTGCTGCGGGTATTGCTGTAGCTTGCAGTTAGTTCTGCAAAATCTGCCTTGAGAATATCCTGATGGATAAGGGTAACATTATCGGGCAGATCTCCCTGGTTGCTATGAAAACGCACCAGACCACTGTCAACCTCAAAGCCAAACACCTGTTTTGCTGCATCTGCCAGTGGCAGGGTAAGGGCACCAAGACCAACACCCACTTCAACAATAGTCTCCTCCTTATGTACGCCACCCGCTCTGACGATGGCCTCTGCTGTCTGGCGATGAACAAGAAAATTTTGTCCAAAGCGTTTTTTGGGGGCAAGTCCGTGGCATTGGAGGGTTTTACTGGCCTGTTTTCCGTATTGATTCATCTTTCCCCTGTTTTTATTGACCAAGAGCAGAGCGGGAAAAGACATCTGCCACCAGAGGAGTTATACATTTACCCTGTTGCAGATAGTGCATTTTCCCGGCAAAGGCAATCATTGCTGCATTGTCGGTGCAGAATTGAGGCTGAGGCGCATAAAAGTGGCAACCTTCCCTGGTGCAGCAGTCGATGAGGCGTTGGCGCAGGGCGCTATTGGCAGAAACACCGCCGCTGATGGCAATATCGTTAATTCCATATCGTTTTGCCGCCTGCATTGTTTTCTTGCTTAATACGTCAATAACAGCTTCCTGAAAGGAAGCGCAGATATCCTCTATTGGCAGTGAGGGGGGTGCGTTTTTCTTTTGTTTAAGCTGGTTCACCTGATTGCGTACCGCAGTTTTAACGCCGCTAAAACTGAAATCAAGCGAATTATTCAACCATGAGCGGGGAAAGGAGAACGCATCCTTGTTTCCGATCTCTGCCAGCCTTGAAACTTCCGGGCCGCCGGGATAGGGCAGACCAAGGAGTTTTGCCACTTTATCAAAAGCCTCTCCAGCAGCATCGTCTCTGGTTCTGCCCACGCATTCAAATTCGGTAAAACCCTTTACCAGATAAAGGGCGGTGTTACCGCCGGAAACCAGCAGTGAGAGAAAGGGAAAGGCTGGTGGTGTTTCGGGATTTTGCAGAAAAACTGAAAGAAGATGTCCTGCAATATGGTCAACCCCGACAAGAGGAATATTTTTTACGCAAGCCAAAGCCTTGGCATAGGAAAACCCTACCAGAAGAGAACCCACCAGACCAGGCCCCTGGGTGGCGGCAATCAGGTTAATATCATCAAGGGAGCATTGCGCCTGCCTGAGGGCGGTATCAAACAGGGGCTGGATTGCCCTGAGATGTTCCCTTGATGCAAGTTCCGGCACCACGCCGCCAAAAAGGGTGTGTATATTGTCCTGACCGCTACGCAGGCTGATAACAACTTTGTTGTCCTCTAAAATGGCAATGGCGGTATCGTCGCAGGAGCTTTCAATTCCAAGAGTAAGCATTATACTTGATAGCTGGTGGCTGTTCTGATATATCTTTATTATGCGCTGTGGGCGTAGTCTTGATCTTTTCTCAAAATTTATCCGGGATAAACCGTGAACGAAAAAGTACAAGGAATTTCCCCTCTTGTCGACCAGTTTTCCAGAACTATCTCTTATCTGCGTCTTTCTGTAACCGATCAATGTAATCTGCGTTGCCAGTACTGTATGCCAAAAGAGCAGCAGGGAGCTATTGCTGAAAAACGGCAATTTTTACCCCATAGCGAGCTGCTTACCTATGAAGAATTGTTGCGGGTGGTACGTTGTGCTGCTTCCTTGGGAATGACAAAATTGCGGCTCACCGGAGGGGAACCCCTGTTGCGCAGGGATATTCTCTATTTTGTTGAGGAACTCACAAGGATAGAAGGGGTGAAACAGATTCGCCTGACAACGAATGGGGTTTTACTGGAGAAAAATGCCGCCCGGCTTTTTCAGTTGGGAGTACGAAAACTCAATGTCTCACTCGATACATTACAACCGGCAAAATTTCATAAAATAACCGGGTTTGATTTTTTTCATCAGGTGTGGAGTGCGTTGGAAAGTGCGCTTTCTCTGGGATTCTCGATAAAACTCAATGTAGTTGCAATGCGGGGAATAAATGATGATGAATTTATTGATTTTGCCCGTCTGGCGGTAAAATATCCGGTGCAGGTGCGTTTTATTGAGTTTATGCCGGCAGGGGATGCGGGGAGCTGGCAGCAGAAACGGTTTATTGCTGTTGCAGATATTATAAAGAAAATTGGAGTATTGGGGGAGCTGATTCCACAGCAGGCACAGGCGCAGGCTGGTCCGGCGCAGATGTTTTCCCTGCATACGGATATGGGCTTAACAGGACGGGTGGGATTTATCAGTCCGATAAGTCATCACTTTTGTGATAGATGCAATCGTCTGCGACTTACTGCCGAAGGGCGTTTGCGTGCCTGTCTGTTGAAAGATGAAGAAAGAGATTTAAAGGCGTTGATTCGGGGAAATGCCTCGGATGCGGATATTGTGGCAGCGATTCGTAATACGATAGAAAATAAACCAAAGGGGCATGAACTGCATTCAACAGAAGATGTCTTGAGACGTAACCGTTACGGCGGCAAAATGTCGCGCATTGGGGGGTAGTTTCCTTATTGCGAATTTTTGCAGGTTTCTATGATTTTTTTAAAGATCGAGATAACGGCTTTTTCAGGGAAGATCGCATCATTTTCTGCAAGTAATCGTTGAAAAATTTCCTTTTCTCGCAGACTGTCCTCTTTTCCCTTGTTCTCGTTTCGTTTTATATGGCCAATCTCTTTTGCATAGGCGAGCCGTTTTTGCAGAAGAGAAAGTATGCTGCTGTCAAGCGTATTGATACGTTGCCTTATCTCTTCTATTTCCTGGTTGTTGATTGTATTCATACTGTTTTTGTGAGTAGTAAAAAATAAAGGTTTAAAGAGAGTGTGGTTTTATTGTTTCCTTGTTTCTGCATTATTATACACTTTCAATGATATTTTGTCTCTTTTGCATTCCTGACAGTGTTGCAGAGTATGGTTTGTTGAAAAAATAAAAAAATTAGGAAGAAAAAATGATGTCAGGGTGATTTTTAATCAAATATTTCCTTGATTCCTGATCGTTATTCCATTATGCTGGCTCTCTGTTTGTAGTAGCGTATTTTTTTTATATTTTTTGATAGTGGGTAATCTGGGATTGTTAAGAGTTTTTTGGGTAGTTGGAAGTTTGAAGTATAAACGCCGATAGAGAATTTCGGCAAAATAAGAATCCGCAGGGAGGAGTTATGAAAAAGAAGGAATTGATCGAAAAGATCGCAGATGCAGCCGACATTTCAAAAACAGACGCAGAAAAGGCGCTTAATGGTACGTTGGCAACTATTGCAGAGTGTTTAAAGGATGGAGATAAGGTGACTTTGGTTGGTTTTGGCACATTTTCTGTCTCCAGGAGGGAAGCTCGTCAGGGGCGTAATCCTCAAACCGGTAAGGCCATTGAGATTCCTGCGCGCAATGTGGTTAAGTTCAAGGCTGGTTCCAAACTTGCGGAAGCTGTAAATTGATGCCTGTTGTTTGTATGCCATAGATGTCTTATCCCACCTCTGTGGCGTGTTGGGCGTTTGCAGATAAAGGGTCGTTCCCATTCCGGGGATGGCTCTTTTTTTTTATACGTTTTAAGAAGTATATTTTTTGAAGGTGTTATGGACGATTTCAAGGATTTATTGGCTGTTTCCACAGCAATTCATGGGCATATTTGTGCGGGACAGGTTATTGGTGTACGTATGGCAATGCTGGCGCTTTCTCTTCTGGGAATTGATGATCCCAAAGGGGTTGATCGTAAAAAACTCTATACCATTGTGGAGATTGATCGTTGTGCAACCGATGCAATCCAGTCGGTAACCGGTTGCAGCCTGGGGAAACGGTCAATGAAATTTATTGATCATGGTGTTATGGCGGCAACCTTTGTTCATCTTGAGAAGGAAAAGGCGGTACGTATAACAGCACTTGAAGAGGCGCGGGAGGCATCAAGAAAATATTGCACTGAACTTGAGAATAAATATGCCCGTCAACTGGAAGCCTATAAGGTTATGCCTGATGCCGAGTTGTTTAAGGTACAGTGGGTAAGGCTTTCCATCCCCCAGGCCGATATGCCGGGGCGGCCCAGTCGCAGGGTGCAGTGCGAGGGATGTGGCGACTGGGTACAGGATCATCGCGATATTGAGGTTTCCGGGCGTATTCTTTGTAAGAAGTGTGCGCATGGCAGTTATTATCAGTGTGAAGGAGCAGAGCAGTGACGATTGCATTACTGGATTATGGTGCGGGCAACGTAAAGAGTATTCGTAATGCCATCGGGCGGCTGGGAGCTTCTTTTACCGAGGTGGTCAGTGGTGAGGATATTGTCAATGCCGATACTCTGATCTTTCCGGGAGTGGGCTGTTTTGGTCTGGTGATGGAACGGCTCTGCGAGAAAGGCTATATTGAGCCTTTGCGCCAGCGCATTCTGGCGGGAAAACCGTTGCTTGGCATCTGTGTTGCTCTTCAGGTTCTTTACCAGGGCAGCGATGAATCTCCCGGTGTTGCAGGTCTTGGCATTTTACCCGGGAAAATACGCCGTTTTCCCGAGGGCGAAAAAGCGGTGCCGCAGATTGGCTGGAACGGGGTGAGGCCTGTTCGCTCTTCTCCTCTTTTTAATGGCTATCAGGGGGAAAAACTCTACTTTGTCCACTCCTACTATGCACCACCTGCAGAAACACCTGATGACTGGCAGCTTGCTCATACTGACTATAGTTGTCCATTTGTTTCTGCGGTGGGAAAAGGGGCAGTTGCCGCTTTTCAGTTTCATCCTGAAAAAAGCGGTTCGGCAGGGTTACGGCTTCTGGCCAATTATCTGGATAAGAAAGAGGAGATTGTTGTCTCTGATAAACGGGATTTATCGGTGTCAACATCGGTGGCAAAACGTATTATTGCCTGTCTTGATGTGCGCAGTAATGATGCGGGCGATCTGGTTGTTACCAAGGGTGATCAATATGCGGTACGATCAGAGGGTGAGGTACGTAATCTGGGAAAACCGGTGGCGCTGGCCCGCCGTTATTATGAGGAAGGAGCCGATGAGATCACCTTTTTGAATATTACCGGGTTTCGCAGTTTTCCTTTGGATGATCAACCAATGATTGATCTGCTTGCCGAGTGTTCAAAAAATATTTTTGTGCCGCTGACTATTGGTGGCGGTATTCGTGATTTTGTTGACAATACTGGTAAAAGCTATTCTGCTCTTGATGTTGCTTCTGCCTATTTTCGTGCCGGAGCCGATAAGGTCTCTATTGGCAGTGATGCGGTTGATGCTGTTGAGGCGTTTTTGCGCAGTGGCATAAAAACCGGCACCAGTTCCATTGAGCAGATATCTGCAGTCTATGGGGCGCAGGCGGTGGTTATTTCGGTTGATCCTTGCCGGGTTTATGTCGATTCCCCTGATGCAACGTCTCATGCCGTAACCAAAGCGGAAATTCCTGGCCCCAATGGGGAAAAATATTGCTGGTATCAGTGTACCGTCAAAGGTGGGCGAGAGAGGCGTGATCTTGATGTCCTTGAGTTTGTTGTTGCTTGTGAGCAATTGGGTGCTGGAGAAATTTTGCTTAATTGTATTGACAGAGATGGGACGAACAGTGGTTTTGAGCTTGCCTTGATTAAGCAGGTAAAGGCGGCAGTCTCTATTCCGGTTATCGCTTCCAGTGGAGCAGGTTCTGTGGCACATTTTGTGGAACTTTTCACAAAAACAGAAGCCGATGCCGGGCTTGCTGCAGGCATTTTTCATCGTTGTGAGGTGGCTATTGAAGAGGTTAAACAGGCCGTTTTGGCTGCTGGAGTAGAGGTGCGTTGATGGCTGCTGCGAAAAAGGTTCTGCTTGCTTCACCCAGGGGGTTTTGCGCCGGGGTGGAGCGGGCTATTGCAACGGTACGGGCAAGTCTTGAGAAATATGGTGCCCCGGTTTATGTGTTGCATGAAATTGTGCATAATCGTCATGTAATTGAAGAGTTAAGGCAGGCTGGTGCTGTTTTTGTCGAGCATCTTGCAGCTGTTCCCAAGGGTGAAGTAGTTATCTTTAGTGCTCATGGCGTAAGCCGGAATATTGAAGAGTATGCCGGGGAGTTGGGGTTGCACCGGATAAATGCCACTTGTCCACTGGTAACCAGTGTTCATCGTATGGTCGAGAGATACCATAGACAAGGGTGTGAAGTGTTGATTATTGGCCACCATAATCATCCAGAAGTGGAGGGTACCGCAGGACGGGTTCCCGATAGGGTGTATGTCATTGCCTCGGAAGAGGAGGCGGAGACTGTTATGATACAAGATCCACAAAAGGTCGGGTTTGTAACGCAGACTACACTTACTCCAAGCGATATTTCCGGCATTATTGCCATTCTGAAACGGCGTTTTCCGAAAATACGCGGGCCGAAATCAAATATCTGCTTTGCCACTCAGAACAGGCAGGATGCAGTACGGGAATTGGCAGAAAAGACAGAGCTTGTTCTGGTGGTTGGTTCAAAAAACAGTTCCAACTCCAATCGTTTGCGTGAGGTTGCGGCGCGCAGGAACACTACCGCATGGTTGATTGATGATTTTTATGATATTGATCCCGCATGGCTTGCGGATGCACAGAATATTGGTATTACCGCTGGAGCTTCTGCTCCAGAACGGTTGGTGGAGGGGGTTATTCACTGGCTGAAGGAACAGGGGGAAGTGGATGTCGTTCAGCTTGATGGTGTAAAAGAGGGTACCCATTTTCGCCCTGCCCTTCTTGCAGAAAAAAAGAGTTAGGAGGTGGTCTCTTCTTGCCCTTTTGTCTCTTTCCCCCAATGGAGTTTATTGCGCAATACGGTAAAATAGTTGCGGTTTGAGGTTACCGCCAGTTGCAGGGTATGGCTGGCAGGAACAATTTCCAGTATATCTTCTTCATGTAACTGCCAGTGATTTTTGCCATCAATGATAACCTGTGCCGGTGAGTTACTATTGGTGGCAAACTGGGTGAGGAGTCGTTTGTTGGCGGGAAGAATAATGGGTCTGCTGCTGAGCATAAAGGGGCAGATAGGGGTTACGGTAATGGTGCAGAGCCCGGGGTAGACCAGAGGTCCGCCCGCTGAGAGATTATAGGCCGTTGACCCTGTGGGAGTGGAAAATATCAGTCCATCGGCTTTATAGGTGGCGATAAATTCGTTATCAGTGGTACTTTTTAGATTGAGTACCGGGTCAAGAGCGCTGTTTTTGGCGATAACTACGTCGTTGAGCAGATAATGTGCGGCAGAGGGTTCTTTCCCCTTTGTCAGAATACGAACCTGAAGCATCAGACGATTTTCAATACAGATCTCCTCTTGCATGATTTTTTCAAGTGCTTGCAGAGCCTTAGCTTCTGTTCTGTCACTTAAAAAACCGAGAGTGCCAAAGTTGATTCCCAAAACGGGGATGCCATATCGTGCCGCCTGTTCTGCAATATGCAGTAGTGTACCGTCACCGCCAAGAACAATAATCAGATCGCAGTTGGCGGTAATATGTTCCTGAATCACGTTAATATTTTGATTTTTTAATAAATCTTCAATTTTTTCCGCATAGTGGGCAGCAGCAGGGGTATTTCGTCTGGTGACGATTGATACCTGCTTGAGAAGAAGTTGTTTTTTCTGCAAAAATGGGGGGCTTTGTCTGGTGGAGAGCATGGTTGTCAAATACTCCTATAACGATTTTCCCAGCTCTTCCGAGCGCTTTACTGCTGCTTCGACAATATCCATGATGAGTCCATGAAAACCTGTTTTTTCAAGGACATGAAGAGCAGTGATTGCTGTTCCTCCGGGAGAGGTTACCTTCCCTCTCAGGGCTGCTGGATGTTCTCCACTTTCTTTTAACAATTGTACCGAACCAAGTACTGTCTGCATTGCCAGTTTTTCAGAAACGTTGCGGGTAAGGCCGTTTTTAACCCCGGCATCAATAAGTGCTTCAACGAAGGTAAAAACATAAGCAGGGCCGGAACCACTTAATCCCGTGACTGCATCAAGATGACTTTCTGCCAGAACTACCGCTTCTCCTACTGCCTGGAAAATATTTTCTGCCATCTTCAGGTCGTTACTGTTAACATTGTCATTATGGGAGAGAGCGGAGGCTCCTTCCAGAACCAGCGCCGGAGTATTGGGCATAACCCTGATAATTTTTGTCTCGGGTTTGCCTATCTTCTCCATATAAAAGGAGATTGGCAGCCCCGCAGCTATGGTGATAAGTATATGGTGGGGGAGTATGCGTTGTGCGCAGTCGGCAAGCAGTTTGTTCATCCCCTGCGGCTTTACCGCAATAATGATTATTTCACAGTCTGTAAAAATCTGCTCATTACCAAAAAATGTCTGGACACCGTAGAACTCTGTCAGGTGGTCTCTGCGGAATTCATTATGTTCAGAGACAAGAATGGACTCTGGCAGATAGATCTCTGCGGCAATAATGCCTTTTATCAGAGCCTCTGCCATCTGCCCTCCACCAAGAAATCCTATCTGTTTTCGCATCTGTTATTCCTTTGAAAAAATTATTATGCTATGTTTGCTGCAGGGTGAATGTATCTCTTTTTTATCCCTTGTTTATTATTTACCAGAAAAGAGAAAACGATTGTTTAATATATTGCAAAATAAATCGTCAGGAGAATAGCATGATTGATAGGGAATTACTTGCAATTTTAGCCTGTCCCCGTTGCAAGGGACCGGTAAAGGCAGATGAGGAGGGGCTTATTTGCGAGAAGTGTCGACTTTTTTATGAAGTAAAGGATGGCATTCCGATAATGTTGATAGATGAAGCCAGATCGCTTGATGATCGTGGCGATGCTGGAGTTGCTGCGCAAATCAGCGGGGAGGAGACTGCGCTGGCCGCAAGTTTTCCCGTTTCTGTAAATGATGCAGACAATGACTATTTTGCAATGCTGGAGGCAATTTTTGCCAGGAGAATGGGGCGCCAGTTGCAAGATGCAGTGTATAGAAAGATTGGTCGTGAAATAGCAGCCAATGCGGCCCCTCCCGTCAGACAGATCTCTTTTGGCACCTCTGGTTGGCGGGGAATCCTGGGCAAGGATATAACAGTGAAAACCGTTGTTCAGGTTACCCGTGCCATTATCCGTTTATATGAAGAACTGGAGACAGAAGCGGCAGGAGAGCTGCGTCCGCTGCTTGGTATATCATCTCTTGATGAAGCGAAAAAACGGGGGTGCGTTATTGGGTTTGACAACCGTTTTGCAGGAGAATTGCTGGCTGTTCAGGTGGCAAAAACACTTGTTGAGGCAGGTTTTACTGTCTTCTATGCCGGAGAGACAACAACGGGGGTGCTTTCTGCCGTTGTTTTGCAGCAACAGCAGGCATTTTCTATCAATTTAACGCCTTCGCACAATCCTTTCCAGTATGGTGGCTATAAATTTAATGCTGCCGATGGTGGCCCGGCAGCCAGTGAAGTAACGGCAAAAATCACCCGCTATGCAAGAGAGCTTGTTGCATCGGAAAAGAAGGCTTCGGTACCTGAACTATGGCATTTGGCAGAGATGCTTGAACACCCCCAGGTGCAGGCAATTGACTCTTTTTCCTGCTGGCAGGCACAGCTTGCCTGTGGGGAGGCGCAGCATGGTCTTTCTCTGGAAAGGATAACTGCAGCGGCACGGCAATGCCCCGATCTTTTTTTGGCGGTGGATTGTGTGCATGGCGCCAGCAGGCTGCATATAAGGCGGCTCTATGGTGGTGAGCAGGGAGAGCAGGGCAATCTGGAAATCCTTCGTTCCGATGCCGATGTTACCTTTGGCGGTGTTGCCCCGGAACCTTCAGGGGATAATATGAGGGAGATGGTCGCCCTTCTTGAAAAAAGAGCTGAAAAACTGAAAATTGGCGCTATTATTGATCCAGACGGTGATCGTATCCGCTTTACCGATGGAGAGACAGAAATCAGCATGAACCAGTTTGGAGCCATGGCCTACCATTTTCTGCATGAAACAGTGGGTAAAAGGGGAATAGTCGCCAAAACTGTTGCCACCTCCAATCTGGCAAATGCGCTGGCTGCAGCCTTTGGTGAAGAGGTATTTGAACCGGCGGTAGGGTTTAAAAATTTCAAGCCGGTGATGGGCCGTGCACTGGTTTTTTTTGAAGAGTCTGATGGTATTTCTGTTCTTGGTCATACCGCAGAAAAGGATGCCTATATCGGCCTGCTCCTCGCTTTGGCCATAACACTGGAAACGGGGCAGTCTCTGGGTGCATATCTGCGCCAGATAGAGGAGCAGTATGGAGTATATTTTCCGGTACGGGATGGCATTGAGGTATCACTTTACGGCGATGAGCTGAAAGCAAGACTTGCGGCTCTTGATCAATTCTCCATTGGTACGGTTGTGCCTGTTGGTGAGACAGGGAAAAAAATTGTTGAGGTGATTACCCTTGATGGCTGGAAAATGATCTTTGATGATGGCTCCTGGTTGATGATCCGTCCTTCAGGGACAGAGCCAAAGGTTCGTTTTTACGTTGAATCAAGAACTGCTGCAGGAACGAAAGACCTGATGCTTGCTGCGAGAAAAATGCTGGTTGACGTTGGTGTGATTACCCCGTAACAGGATAAAAGTGCATAAACATTGCAAAATAAGGTAATAGAGTGAGGCTGTGTTATTGCTTTTTTTCCGCAAGGTATTATTGTTGAAGTGTCATGGAGATTTCCCGTTTTTTCTGTGTTGTGTAAAAGATGCTATTCTGGATATTCTCCATTTAAAAACAAATAATTACAATATCCTGGGAGTACATTATGTGGGAATATACAGATAAGGTCCAGCAACATTTTTTGCAGCCACAAAATGTTGGTGAGATAGAGTCTCCGAGCGGCGTTGGTGATGTTGGCTCTCTTGCCTGTGGAGATGCGTTGCGTCTCACCTTGAAAATTGACGATAATGACATCATTACCGATGCCAAATTCAAGACTTTTGGTTGTGCCAGTGCTATTGCTTCTTCCTCTGTTTTAACAGAGCTTATCAAGGGAATGTCGGTGGATGAAGCTGCAAAGATAACCAATGAGGATATTGCAGGAGCCCTTGGCGGATTGCCCAGGGAGAAAATGCACTGTTCGGTAATGGGGCATGAGGCGCTGGAGGCTGCTATTGCTGATTATCGCGGTGTACCGGTACCTACGGCAGAGGGTAAGGTTATTTGTGAGTGTTTTGGTGTAACCGATGTCGAGATAAAACGGACTGTGACGGAGTCGTCCCTTAAAACTGTGGAAGAGATTACTCACTTTACCAAGGCAGGTGGTGGTTGCGGCAAATGTTTGGGGCGTATTGATCAAGTCCTGCGTGAAACCCTGAACCACTCTCATATTATTCCGGTGGTTCCGATGCCGGTAAAGAAAATGACCACCTTGCAGAAGATTAAAAAGATTGAAGAGGTTCTGGAGCGGGAGATTCGTCCTTCCCTGAAAAAGGATGGCGGCGATGTTCAACTGGTGGATGTTGACGGTGATTTTGTTACCGTCTCCATGTTGGGAACATGCTGCAACTGTGTCAGCTCAGAAACCACAATCAAGGAGCTGGTGGAGAAAAAATTGCGCGAATTTGTACTGGATACGCTGGTTGTTGAGGAGGAGAAGTAATGGCTGAAAACAAGGTTGTCTATCTTGACAACAATGCAACAACCAGAGTTGCGCCGGAAGTTGTTGATGTGATGATGCCGTTTTTTACCGAAAAATACGGCAATCCTTCCTCCATGCACACCTTTGGCGGGGTGGTTGGCGAGGATGTGGAGATTGCCCGACGGCAGGTGGCGGCGTTGCTTGGTGCCTTGCCGGAGGAGATTCTGTTTACCAGTTGTGGTACCGAAAGCGATTCTACTGCTGTGCTTTCTGCTCTGCGCAGCTACCCGGAAAAACGGCATATTGTTACCAGCAAGGTTGAACATCCGGCAATAACCAGTCTGGTTGAAAATCTGGAAGTGGCTACCGGACGCCGCTATCGGGTGAGTTCGTTGCCGGTGGATCGAGATGGAATGGTTGATCTGGCAGAGTATGAACGGGTACTTACCGATGATACCGCCATCGTCTCTGTGATGTGGGCCAATAATGAGACCGGGAATATCTATCCGGTTGAAAAGATGGCTGCTATCGCCAGGGCCCGGGGTATTTTATTTCATACTGATGCGGTGCAGGCGGTGGGCAAGATAGCCATTAATCTGGCAGAGCTGGATATAGATTATCTTTCGTTGTCTGGGCATAAGCTCCATGCGCCAAAAGGGATTGGTGTCTTATATGTCCGTAAAGGAACTCCTTTTGTTCCCTTTATGGCAGGAGGGCATCAGGAAGGTGGACATCGTGGTGGTACGGAAAATGTTGCTGCCATTGTTGGGCTGGGCAAGGCATGCCAGCTGGCCGGTGAGCGTATGGAGGAGGAGAATACCCGGGTCAAGGCAATGCGTGATCGTCTGGAGGAAGGGCTGCTTTCCTCTATCCCCAGGTCAATGCTTAATGGCAGCAAGAACAACCGTCTGCCCAATACCACCAATATCAGTTTTGAGTATGTGGAGGGAGAGGCTATCCTGCTGCATATGAATTTGTATAATATTTGTGCGTCTTCGGGTTCTGCCTGTACTTCCGGTTCTCTGGAACCGTCTCATGTCCTGCGGGCGATGGGCGTTCCCCTTACTGCGGCGCATGGTTCCGTTCGCTTTTCTTTAAGTACCTATAATACTGAGGATGAAATTGATTATGTCCTTGAGAAAATGCCGGGAATTATCGCTACTTTGCGGGAGTTATCGCCATTTTGGGAGAAATAATATATAGCGTATTCCCTCCAATAGGTGATTTTATTAAAAAATCTTCGCTTTTCCTTGCTGAAAAGTGAAGATTTTTTTTTATTCTGGTAGTATCTTTTCGGATATGTGGAGATTTTTTAGCAGTTATTTTTAGCGAGAGAGGAGGGGAGGGTAATCTGTATTGCGGTTTATCCTGCCTGATTAGAGAAAACAGATAACTATATTGAGACTATGAGACAGGGCGGTAATTCTCGGGGAAATGCAAAACGGAAAACGGTAAGAGATCAGTCTGGTGCCGGGAAATTAAAGATTGGTGAACTTCTCAGTAAGGCTGGATATATAACTCCTTCCCAACTGGAAAACGCAAAAAAAGCTTTGATCAGTGAAAGAGATGGTCGTCTGGGCAATATTCTCTACCGTCTGGAGTATATTGACGCCGATACGATATTTAACTTCCTCAGCCGTCATAATTATCCTCCGGTACATATTGAGCAGGAGGCTCCCTCGCCAGAAGCGTTGAAACTTCTTCCCTTTAGTAGTGCAAAAACGTTTATGGCCTTTCCATTGCGGATGGCAGGAAATACCTTGCAGATTACTATGGCTGAGCCTTGTAATACCGATGCCGTTGAAAGTTTACAGACACTCGTTGGCAAAAATCTCTCTGTGTGTGTGTCTACGGAAAAGGATATTGTTGCTGCATATATAAAATATTACAAGGCAAAGCCGGAAGAGATTGAGGTTCTTCTTGGAGAGAAAAGCGAAGAGCTGGAAGAGGAACTGGATATTAGAGAAGTTGATGACTTTGGTTCCATTGTTGCCGAAGCCGCCGACGGGTTTGAAATTGAAGAAGCTGATGATGATGGTGTGGCTGGAGCCGCCAGCGATCAGTTTAATGCCTCTGATGCACCGATTATCAAACTTGTGAACGGAATTATGATCAAGGCTGTTCAGGATGGGGTGTCGGATATTCATGTAGAGCCTTACGAAAAGAATATGCAGGTGCGTTATCGTAAGGATGGTTCTCTCTACAAATCAATGAATCTACCCCTGACAATTAAAAATGCGCTGATTGCCCGTTTCAAGATTCTTGCCGGTCTCGATATTACAGAGCGCCGGGTGCCGCAGGACGGGCGGATAAAGATGAAGATGGGCAAGAGCCGTTCTGTTGATTTTCGGGTCTCGTCTTTGCCGACACTTTTTGGCGAATCGGTTGTTCTGCGGATTCTTGATAAAGGCTCCCTTAATGTTGATTTAACCAAACTCGGTTTTGAACCGGAAACCTTTGCAATGCTTAAACGGTGTCTGAAAAATCCACAAGGATTACTTCTTGTTACCGGCCCCACCGGATCGGGAAAGACGGTTACACTCTATTCGTCTCTTAACTCGATGAACAGTGAAGATATTAAAATCCTTACCGCAGAAGACCCGGTGGAATTTAACTTCAAGGGGATCAATCAGGTTAATGTCCGTCAGGATGTGGGGATGACCTTTGCCGCTGCATTAAAGGCATTTCTGCGGCAGGACCCTGATATTATCATGGTGGGTGAGATTCGGGATATTGAAACTGCCGAGATTGCCATCAAGGCGGCAATGACCGGTCACCTTGTTTTCTCCACCCTGCATACCAACGACAGTCCGGCAACCATTGGTCGTCTGGTGGATATTGGTATTCCTCCCTATATGCTTGCTTCGTCTGTTTCGATGGTGCTCTCCCAGCGGCTGGGGCGCAGGTTATGTGTGCATTGCCGTCAACCTGTGCAGTATGAAAAAGAGGAGCTGCTGCGCTTTGGCTTTAAGGAGAATGAGCTTGATGATCTGGTACTCTATGGGCCAAAGGGATGCAGTAAATGTAACGGTCTGGGGTATAAGGGCAGGGTTGGTTTTTTTGAACTGATGGAGGTAACAGAAGAGGTAAGCAAGGCAATTAACGCCCAGGTACCGGAAGATCAGTTACGCAAGGTGGCTATCAAGGAAGGGATGACACCTTTGCGGGAAGCGGCACTTGAAAAGGTTCGTCAGGGAATCACCTCTATTGATGAAGCACTGCGCAGGACAGTGGCGCATAAGGAGAGTTTGCCCGCCTACCTGGTAAACCCGGATGAAGAGAATTATGAAGATGGTGATATTATCCTGCGCGAGGGGAATAATGATAAGGACTTCTTCAAGTTAATCAGGGGTGCTGTTGCCGTTGTCAAGAACAGAAAAAAGATTGCCCAGCTCACCGAACCAGGGGAGTATTTTGGCGAGATGGCAGCGATTACCGGTGAAAAGCGGACCGCGTCTATTGTCTCTATGGGGAGAACAACAATTAAGCGTTTTCCCGGAGATAAACTGGAAGAGGTTATTGAAAAATATCCCGAGGTCTCTCTTCATCTGTTTCGTTCGCTCAGTCAGCGGTTGCGTAAAACCAATCAGATGATGATGAAGGTTGCCGGACAACAAAAATAGCGTGCTGGAAGGGGTTATGTTGCATGTTGTGGCAGTGGTTGATGGTCGGGCAGGCCATGATAAACAGACATTTGGTCTGATAGCTGCGTTGCGTCGCTACCAGCTTGTTACTGTTACTACGGTGCAGGTGGATCTCTCCTTATGGGGCAAAATCACTGCATTTATACAATTTCTTTTTCCTTTTCTGGCACCGTTGCGAAAACAGGAACGGCAGGCTGATCTTATTGTATGTACTGGCGGGAAGACCCATTTTCCTGCCTTGATGCGCAAGAGGAAATATGGTCTGCCTTTATGCACCTGTATGGCACCGGGTTTTGGTTTTCGTTTTTTGTTTGATCTCTGTTTTGTCCCGGAGCATGATGGACTTGCCGCTTCTGCCAATATCGTACCAACCCTTGGCCCACCAAATCTCAGTATCAATAATGGAAAGCATTGTGGGAAAAGAGGATTGATTCTTGTTGGTGGTGAGGATAAAAACAGCCATTTTTGGCAGGAAGATCGCTTGCTGGAGAATATAAAAAAATTGGTAGAGTGCGGGCGGAGACAGTGGATAATCTCCTCTTCACCGCGCACGCCGGAGAGTACGGCAAGAAAACTTTCTGCCCTGGCGGAAGAGACCTCTGGTCTCCTTTTTTTTGATTATCGGCAAACCTCTGACGGATGGGTGGAAAGGCAGTATCAACAAGCGGAAGTAGCCTGGATTACCAGCGATTCCGTATCAATGATTTATGAGGCATTAACCGCTGGATGCAAGGTTGGACTTTTTCCGATGAAGTGGAAGAAGGGCAAAAGCAAGTTTGCTGAAAATGAGCGGCTGTTGCAACAGCGGAGGCTTGTTATCACCTTTGACCAGTGGCAGAAGGGAGCGTATTATATACAGGCAGAAGAGTTTAACGAAGCGCAGCGTTGCGCTGATAGAATAATGGAGAAATGGTGGGCAAAAAACTTGTTGTAGTACAGATCCTTCCTGAACTGGAAGAAGGTGGGGTTGAGGGTGAAACTGTTGATTTTGCTGTTTTTCTGGCAAAACAGGGGCATTGCTCCATTGTTATTTCTGGTGGAGGTCGACTGGTTTCCACTCTGGAAGAGAACGGCTGCATTCATCTCTGCTGGCCGGGGATAGGTAAAAAAAACGCTGCCTGCTTTCCCTGCTTCTTTAAGTTACGAAAATTCCTGCGTGACTATGCTGTTGATATTGTTCACCTGCGTTCCCGGCTGCCAGCCTGGATTGGTTATCTGGCATGGCAGTCTCTGCCTTCTTATCAGCGGCCATCTCTGGTAACAAGTTTTCATGGTTTTTACTCCATTAATGTCTATTCCCGTATCATGACCATGGGAGAACGGGTTATTGCTGTTTCCCAGTCGATCAAGGATCATATCCTGCGATATTATGGCGGCGATGAGTCAAAAATAGCTCTTATCCACGGTGGTTTTTCGATTGCAGATTTTCAGGCATCGCAGATTTCAGCGGCAAGGGTTGATGCCCTGCGACAGCGATGGCTTGGTGGAGATAGAGAAAAAAAGGTGGTTATTCTGCCTGGTCGTTTGACTTCTTGGAAAGGTCAGGAAATCTTGATTGAGAGCCTTGCCCTGCTGGAAAGCAAGGATGTTATCTGTTTGCTGATTGGTGATAGGGATGAGAATACGGCATATACCCAGAAACTGGAAAAACTTGTTGCGCGAAAGGGTTTGCAGAATCAGGTGATACTGACCGGGCATTGCGATGATATGCCGGCAGCGATGCTGCTTGCCGATATTGTTGTTTCTGCCTCTTCTGCCCAGCCAGAGGCCTTTGGCAAGGTGATGATTGAGGCAATGGCGATGGAGCGGGCAGTTATCGCTACTGCTCATGGCGGTAGCCTTGAGACTGTGGTTGACGGCGAGACCGGCTGGCTGGTACCTCCCGGTGATGCCCATGCAATGGCGAAGGCACTTGCCGAGGCTCTGTCCGATGAGGAGCTACGCAAACGTTTTGGTACGGCTGGGCGTAAAAGGGTGCTGGAATTTTTTACTGCCGATGTGATGTGTGCAAAGACTGAAGAGCTTTATTATGAGCTGTATGAAAAGCGGCAAAAGGGCTTGCGCAAGGAATGCTTTACCGTTATGCAACTACTGCCGGAGTTGTGTAGTGGCGGAGTAGAGCGGGGAACACTGGAAGTAGGGCGTTTTCTTGCCGCCCACGGGCAGAAATCGCTGGTGGTTTCTGGTGGCGGCAGGATGGTTCCCCAACTGGAAGCAGAGGGTTCGCAGCATATCCAGCGAAAGATTGGTACGAAAGGGCCGCAGGCGCTTTTTTATATCCTCCCCTTGCGCAAGATGCTTGTGTCCAACGAGGTGGATATTCTCCATCTGCGTTCGCGAATGCCGGCATGGGTCGGTTATCTGGCCTGGTTGTCTTTGCCTAAAAGCCAGCGACCAGTGCTTTTGACCACCTTTCATGGTTTCTACTCTATCAATGGCTATAGTGCCATTATGACCAAAGGCGATGGTGTTATTGCTGTTTCCAGGGCGATAAAAGAACATATCGCCGAACATTATCGGCGCACCGATCATGTACAGCTTATTTTTCGTGGAGTGGATATAGAAACCTTTACCCCGGAAAGGGTTACGCCAGAAGAAGTTGATGGATTACGTAAAGCATGGCAGATAACCCCTGATATTCCCGTTATCGCTCTTCCGGGGCGTCTGACCCGATTTAAAGGTCAGGACCTTTTTATACGAAGTCTTGCCCTGATAAAAGACTGTAATTTCCAGGCAATTTTGATTGGTGATACCGAAGATAACCCCTTCTATACTGAGGAGCTGCGGCAGTGCATTGTTCGATATGATTTAACCGGCAGGGTACATCTGGTCGGGCATTGCTGTAATATGCCGGCTGCGTTTCTTCTCTCTGATATTGTTGTTTCTGCATCAAGTTCCGAACCGGAAGCCTTTGGCCGAATAACGGTGGAAGCGATGGCTATGGGTTGTCCGGTTATCGCTACTGCCCATGGCGGTAGCCTGGAGACGGTTATTGATGGAGAAAATGGCTGGCTGGTACCGCCGGGTGATGAAGAGGCCCTGGCATCTGCCTTGCGTGAAGCGTTACGGCTGTGGCAGGAAGATCGGCAACACTTCGTCGAGATGGGCAGGTTAAACAGGCAGCGGGCGCAGGAACTCTTCAGTGCCGAATCAATGTGTCGCCAAACCCTTGATTTCTATCGGCAGTTGCTGGATGAAAAACTTGCCAGGTGTGCAAAAATATATGAAAAACAGTCTATAGAAAACTTTCTTGGTAAAAAGGGTTAGCTTTTTTATCAAAAGAAGGACAACGCCTCTATGCAATCTATGCACAGAGGCGTTGTGGTTGAACAGCAAAAGAGAGAATCTTATTAAAAATCGATTAACTCGACATCAAATACCATCCATGAATGTGGTGGAATCGGCCCTCTACCAGCATCACCATAGCCCAGTTCCGGTGGAATAATAAGGGTGCGTTTTTCTCCCTTATGCATATGAAGCAGTGCCTGATCCCAGCCGGCAATAACCTGACCAGTGCCAACCTTGAACTTGATCGGCTCTCCTCGGTCAACGGAGCTGTCGAATTTTTTATCGTTATCAAGGAGTCTGCCAGTATAGTGTACGGTTATCAGATCGCCTTTTTTCGGTTTATCTCCATTTCCTTCCTTTTGGATCACATAGCGCAGTCCTGTTTTGGTGAAATGGTGATCGGGCCATTTTTGCTTGATCTTTTCCAGGTCTGCCTGTCGCTTTTCCTCTTTTTTCTTATCTTTTTCCTTATCTATATTTGCAAGAATGGTATCAAAGGCCTTCTGGTCGCCATGAAAGTCTTTGGCCTTATCTCCAACACGAATAATTTCAACAGAATTTATCGTATCACCTTGCTCTATAGCATTAACCACATCCTGACCTTCTATAACATGACCAAAAACACTATGCTTGCCATCAAGCCAGGGTGTTGGTACATGGGTGATAAAGAACTGGCTGCCATTGGTTCCCGGGCCGGCATTAGCCATGGAGAGAACTCCAGGAGCAGAGTGTTTGAGGCTTGGGTCAAATTCATCGGGGAAGGTATAGCCGGGGCCGCCGGTACCAGTGCCTAAGGGACAACCGCCCTGGATCATAAAATCGGGGATAACGCGATGAAAGGTAAGTCCATTATAAAATGGAGTGCCTCCGGCCTTGCCGCCGCCCAGATCTTTGGTTCCTTCTGCCAGACCAACAAAATTGGCTACAGTGAGCGGGGTTTTCTCAAACTCCAGCTGGCAGAGAATAACACCCTTTGATGTATCAAATTTTGCATAAAGGCCATCGTTTAACTGCTGTTTTGACATGACATTTTCTCCTGATAAGAGTAGTAAAAAGAGGGTTGATATACACAAAACAAGATATTGTTTCATATTTTCTCCATTGTGTAATTTATGATTGAACAAAACATCCGATACAGTACTGACGGCATAGGTAATCGTCAAGGGCAGATAGGGGATAATGGAAAAAAGGGTCTGGTAAAGATTGTTGGCATCAATGGCCGTTTTACCCATTCCTGTTTGGCGATTTTTTATCTGCGGGAGGTTTTGGAGCAAAAGTGTCCACAGTTTGCCTTGCAGTTACAACAGTTTACTATAAATGACAACTATTTTGAGGTGGTGTTGAAACTGGCGACAGATACGCCTTTTGCCATTCTATTTTCCACTGCCATCTGGAATAGCAGCATGGTGGAAAAGATTCTGCCCGATTTACGAAGGATCTTGCCGCATACGCTTTTTATTATTGGCGGACCACAGGCGGAAGTGATCGGTAAAAATATGGCGGGCCGGGTCAACTGCACCATTGTCAAGGGTGAGATAGAGGCGATGTCTGAGGATTTTTTTACTGCATTTGCCAAAGGTGAGCTTGCCTCTTTTTATCAGGGTTCTCTTTTGCGTATGGATGCGCCAGACTTTGCCTTTCCTTATCGTAAGGATGATTTTGCCGATATTCTGGCAAATCGTCATATCTATTATGAGAGTTCAAAGGGGTGCCCCTTTCGCTGCTCCTATTGCCACTCATCGGTTGAAACAGGCGTTTACCATAAACCTCTTGAGAGAGTGAAAGAAGAGCTGCGGGCGATATTGGAGCATCGCCCTAAAATTATCCGCTTTATTGATCGCACCTTTAATGATATTCCCGATCGAGCCCTTGCCATCTGGCAGTTTTTACTTGAGGAGGGGCAAGGTACCCGGTTTCATTTTGAGATGGCACCAGATCGCTTTACCGAAGAGATGTTTGCCTTTCTTGAACAACTGCCGCCAGCAATATTTCAGTTTGAGATTGGCATCCAGTCAACCAGTGAACAAACACTTAACGCTATTCGGCGTAAGGCTGATAAAAAGCGGCTGCATAGCAATATTGCAAGACTTGCGGCAATGGATTCCATTCATCTGCATCTTGATCTTATCCTTGGTCTGCCCTATGATACCGAAGAGAGCTTTGCCCAGTCTTTTCGTGATGTCTTTGCGATGGGTGGTCATTATATTCAGATGGGATTATTAAAAATTTTGCCTGGAACCGAAATTGCGCAAAAAGCTATAGAATACGGGTATATCCAGATGGCAGAGCCGCCCTATTCGCTATTGGCCTCCCGCTGGCTGCCTCATGAAAAATTGCAGCAATTCTACTGGTTTTCCGAGTTGGTGGAAAAGTTTTTGAATAATCGCTATTTCACTTCGCTATGGAACTATCTGCGCAGAAAAAAAGAGGATATTTTTCTTTTCTGTTATGATCTGCTTCTTTATTGTCAACAGGAAAAATTCTTTGAACAGGCGGCAACTCATGAGTTGATGTGTACAATGCTGCTCTCTTCCTTTACGGGAAGAGAAGACCTGCCATTAATCCGCAGTCTGCTGCTTTTTGACTGGCTGCGTTGTAATCACCGTTTTTTGCCGCGATGTCTTGAGGCGGCGCTTGTAGAGCCGCCGCAACAGACGCGGGATTCTCTCTATCAATCCTTGCCAATGGAGTTTATACCGCTTTTTTCACGCCGGGAGCGGAGCCGCTTTTTTCGTAAATCATTCTTTCTGAAAATTCAGCAGGAAACAGCTCAGGAATTACCGGGTTTTGCCCCGGTGGATGGTATTTGTATCTTTCTGCAAAAAAAAGAGAAAAGTGTGCATCAATATAATGAGGTCTTTTACTTGCCAGAGAACGATAAGATTAAAACAACTGGAAATTTTAGGCAAAACTATATAGTATGATTATACCGTCTTGCGAGGCCAATGGCAGGTCGGTATAGAGAAAAGAGATATACTGTCAGTTCTATTATCTTATATTGTTCCTTTTTTCGTCTGATTTTTTTGTCTGTAAAGAATAAACGCTGCTTGATGTGGTGGAATTGACAAGTCCCATTACTGTAAAGAGGTGTATAATGACGTCATACTATAACGACCCTGATCCACAGGAAACCAGAGACTGGCTTGACTCCCTGGAGGCGTTGATTCAGGTTGAGGGGAGCGAAAAGGCCGATTATCTGTTGACCAGATTGACTGACAAGGCAAGGGAGCTTGGTGTTGCAACCAGCCCTGGTGTACTTACCCCCTATAGCAATACCCTGCGCCCCGAAGCAGAAGCAAAGATTCCGGGTGATTCGCTTACAGCAAGAAATGTGGCTGCCTATGTGCGCTGGAATGCAATGGCTATGGTGGCACGAGCCAATAAGGATGGTAAGGATCTTGGCGGTCATATTGCCACCTATACCTCTGTCTCGGCAATGTATGAGGTTGGTTTTAACTGGTTTTTTCGTGGGGCCAACGCTCCTTATGGTGCCGATCTTATCTATTTTCAGGGGCATAGTTCGCCCGGTGTCTATGCCAGAGCCTTTGTTGAAGGGCGGCTTTCAGTAGAGCAACTGGAGAATTTCCGGCGTGAGGTCGATGGAAGGGGGCTCTCCTCCTATCCTCATCCTTGGCTGATGCCTGATTTTTGGCAGTTTCCCACCGTCTCCATGGGGCTTGGCCCAATGGCTGCCATCTATCAGGCCCGTTTTATGAAATATCTTGCAAGCCGGGGGTTAAAGGATTCCGGTGATCGCAAGGTATGGGTATTTATGGGCGATGGCGAATCCGATGAGCCAGAAAGCCTTGGTGCTCTTTCTCTGGCTGCCCGGGAAAATCTGGATAACCTTATTTTTGTGGTTAATTGTAATCTGCAACGCCTTGATGGGCCGGTACGGGGCAATGGCAAGATTGTTCAGGAACTGGAGGGCAAATTCAGAGGTGCAGGCTGGAATGTTATCAAGGTACTCTGGGGTACCGAGTGGGATTCCATACTTGCCAAAGATAGTGAAGGGCTGCTGATTAAAAAACTGGGTGCGATGGTTGATGGTGAATTCCAGACCATAGTGGCACGAGGGCCGCAATATCTGCGGGAGAAAATCTTTGGTGATGATCCAGAACTGGCGGCTCTGGTTGAGGGTATGAGTGATCGCAAGATCTGGCAGATGACCAGAGGCGGCCATGATCCCCGTAAGGTTTATGCCGCCTATAAGGCCGCCTGTGAGCATAGGGGACAGCCCACCGTTATTTTGGCGCATACTATCAAGGGATTTGGTATGGGGCAGGCCGGAGAGGCGGTGATGGTGGCGCATAATGTGAAAAAGATGGATGTTGAGTCGTTAAAGACTTTTCGGGATCGTTTTAGCGTGCCGCTTGAAGATGATAAACTGGAAGAACTACCCTTTATTAAACCGCCCAAAGAGAGTGCGGAAGGGCGTTTTTTGGCAGAGAGAAGAGAGGCTCTGGGCGGCCCGGTTCCATTTCGGAATGGTACGGGGACATCACTTAAAGCGCCTGCTTTGGAAAGTTTTTCCCATCTGCTGGCCAGCAGTAAAAAAAGAGAGTTGTCCACCACTATGGCCTTTGTTCGCCTGCTTGGTATTTTGGTAAAGGATAAGGAGATTGGTAAACATATTGTGCCAATTATTCCCGATGAAGCCCGCACTTTTGGTATGGAAGGCTTGTTCAGGCAGCTTGGTATCTATGCACCCACCGGGCAGCTTTATGAACCGCAGGATTCCGAGTCTATCTCATGGTATCGTGAAGATCCGGCAGGGCAAATCCTTGAAGAGGGCATTACTGAAGCGGGGGCCATCTCTTCCTGGCTGGCGGCGGCCACCTCCTATGCTAATCATGGTGTGCCGATGATTTCCTTTTATACCTTCTACTCAATGTTTGGTTTCCAGCGTATTGGCGATCAGTTATGGGCAGCGGGTGATAGCCGGGCCAGAGGCTTTATTATGGGGGCTACTGCGGGAAGAACAACCCTTAATGGTGAAGGATTGCAGCATCAGGATGGGCAAGGGCTGCTTTTTGCCTCGGCCTATCCCTCATGTATTGCCTATGATCCAACATTTAGTTATGAAGTTGCGATCCTTGTTCAACAGGGTATCAGACGGATGTATGAAAAGAATGAGGATGTTTTTTACTATATCACATTGCTCAATGAAAATTATCCCCAGCCGGAAATGATTCCGGGCATAGAAGAGGATCTTGAACAAGGAATGTATCTGTTTAAACAGGGCAGTGATAAATCTCTTCGCGTTCAGCTTATGGGTAGTGGGGCAATACTGCGTGAGGTTATTGCCGCCGCCGAAATTTTAGAGAATGATTATGGCGTGGCTGCTGATATCTGGTCGGTGCCGGGCATAAACCAGCTCCATCGGGAAGGAATGCTGAAAGAAGATTGGAACCGGGCGCATCCAGAGGAGCCTGTCAAAAAATCCTTTGTTGCTGAAAAGCTGGAAGGGCATCCTGGCCCGGTAGTGTTTTCCAGTGATTATATACAGGCCTATGGTGAGCAGTTACGCCGTTTTATCGATAGAGATTTTACCGTACTGGGCACCGATGGCTATGGACGTAGTGATCTTCGTCCGGCATTGCGCAGTTTCTTTAAGGTGGATAGATATAATGTGGTAACAGCGGCGCTTTCAAGCCTTGCAGCGGGTGGTCAGCTGGAT
>PDWI01002393.1_pt1 | contig 28411 bp, 24 predicted proteins | sample 1430891 | NCBI WGS metagenome assembly PDWI01 (sample SAMN01162508, study PRJNA174530) | Oral metagenome, whole genome shotgun sequencing project. | biome: Marine environment; feature: Marine mammal; material: Swab sample of the gingival sulcus; isolation source: swab sample of gingival sulcus... | reverse complement strand
CGATTAACCAGTATGCCATAATCTTTGCTGAGCCTACGAGAATAGACATTATAAGACTCTTCTTTTCCATCAATTATCTGTGGAGTAAAGCCAAGATGGGATGCAAGATCATAAAATTGATCATTGTCCAGTTTATCTGTCAGATGATAAAGCAGCCAGATCGAGGCAACATTTTCAGACTTGATACCAGCCCAACTCATAGACACGTCCTTGTAGGGACTTTTATGATCAGGCCGGGGGAAATAGGGCTGTCTCTGGTAAACAAAGAGATCTCGTCCATTCCACAGGGAATCGGAACTTGACCAGCCGAGCTGCAATGCCGCGGTATACAGGAATGGTTTGAAAGCCGATCCCATGGTTCGTTTTCCATATACCGCCCGGTTATAAAATCTGTTTTCACTGCCACCAACAACACTTCGAATAGCACCATGGCGCATGACCACAGCACCGCCCTGCACTGTTGGATATTTTTCCAGATCCAGCAAAACAGTACCGTCTTCAGACAGTTCTCGAACACTCACCCAGAGAATATCTCCACGCTGGATTTCCTTCAAAAAAGCTGTCTTGTCCTTTTTTTTGACCTTGGCCCAGCGCCCGCGTTTCGACTGAACCCAGGAAGGTAACAAGGTCTCAACACCCTTGGCATCAACAATACCCTGGCCAATCTTGATGCCAAAATCAACTACTATATTCAGTGTAGCACCACTGCCATTAATCGAGGCGACCCGACCAAAAAGAAAATTCCCCTTGGCTAATTCAATATCCCCATGATAGTCAAGTGCTGCCAGTTCTTCCTGAACAAGGTCATGTTCATAACCGCGTAATTTAACATCAAGATCAGACAACTGCTTTCTGAGACTGAACAGTGTTTCTTTCTGCAAGTCCCGATCAATGGTTGTCACAATGGAAGCTCCGGAAGTGGAAATATTATCTATTCCCTTTTCTTCAAGAGTTTCTGTTATTACAGGCAGGGCAACCGCGTCACGCACAAGGTCCATCGCGTAATCAAGTTCATAACCAAACTGCCCTTTCTTAAAAACCACGCCCTCTTCTATTGCCCGCTCATATTCATAATCGGACAACATGCCAAGTCTCTTCATGTTATTAAGCACATAAAGCTGGCGAACGTTAGCTCTTTGTCTGGCACGCTGGATTGCCTCTGGATTCTTCTTGATAAAAGGATTGTAATAGTTAGGTCTTTTCACAGAGCCAGCAATAAAGGCACATTCTCCAAGGCTAAGATCTGCAACATCCTTATCAAAAAAGTAACGTGCCGCCACACCAAGTCCATGACCGTTACCACTCACATAGAACTGATTGGCGTAAAATTCCAGAATCTGCTCCTTGCTATAATGATATTCAAGACGCAGAGCCATAAGTAACTCGTTGAGTTTTGCTTCAATGGATCTGTCCTTTCTCTTAAACAGATTTTTAGCAGTCTGTTGCGTGAGAGTGGAGCCTCCCTGAACAATGCGGTTAGCCTTTACATTAGCAATCATTGCCCGAACAATTCCTGCCGGATCAAAACCAAAATGTTTAAAAAAGCTGGAATCTTCGGAAGCAACGAGGGCATTAATAAAATCTTTTGGAATTTCATCGTAATAAATATATTGACGATGAGTTTCATCAAAAAAGACACCCAGCCTGGTAACCCCGTCGCTATAGTAAACATTACTCTCTTTACCCAGAATTGAGCGAATGTTTTCAAGAGTGATCTCATCTCCTGGTTCTTCAACTACAAACCAGTACAAGGTAGCACCGGCACCAACTGTAAGCAAAATTCCAACAAAAATTAAAAAGAAAAATATTTTTTTGAACATGATTTTGATGACAAGGAGGATAACTCTTTTATATATCGATAATTAACAATAGTCAGGCTCCATATAATAGACCGATTATTCTTGCATTTAATAAGCATTTTAGTGTTATATACAGGTTTGTGCATTGGACACAGACAGGTAAATGTACATGGTTATACAAGATATCTCAACCGCTTTTGCACAGCAATAAGTCTTCCTTTAAGGGAAGAAAAAACAAAAGATCAACTTTCACAACGAGTAGTTATGACTTTATTTTTCAGATTTTTCCTTTTACTTATTTTTCCTCTTTTCATAACAGCTGGCTGTATCTCCCATCAAGGTCATCAAACAGCTATTCAAGAAGATTCGGACAGTGCCAGTCTGACCCTGGTTGAAAACGATGTTTGCCTTAACGAAGAACTTCAACAGCTTCAACAAACCGGTAGCTGGAGTCATGAAAAAAATCAGAGCCTGCTACAAGCAAACACTGAGAATACTTACGATTTTCCCATAATAATCAATCCACAAGTGGAAATGTATCTTGAGCTGATTCAGACCAAACAACGAAAGCAGTTTGCCAGATGGCTTGAAAGATCGTCTTATTATAAGCCAATGATGGAGGCAGAGTTGAAAAAGGCAGGTCTTCCTCTTGATCTGATGTATCTTGCCATGATAGAAAGCGGTTACAATCAGACAGCCTACTCTGGAGCCAAGGCCGTTGGTTTATGGCAATTTATGAAGGGAACCGGTAAACATTGCGGTCTGACCATTGATAAATATGTCGATGAAAGACGCAACGCCCTGAAATCTACCAGAGCAGCAACAGCCTATCTCACAGAACTTTATAACGATTTCAAGGACTGGCACCTCGCAGTTGCCGCTTATAACGCAGGTCCAGGCAAGGTAAGAATTGGCCTGAAAAAATATGGCGTTGATAATTTCTGGGATCTAGCCAATAAAAAATACCTGCGCCTTGAAACAAAAAGATATGTTCCCAAACTCATTGCTACCATTATCATCGCCAAGAATCCTGAAAAATACGGTTTTACGTCTCTCAACTACCAGCCAGCCATGAGCCATGACACCGTATCAGTCGGTCCGGGTCTGCCCCTGAGTGCGGTTGCAGCAATTACAGAAACAGATATCAAAACTATTCGGAAACTTAATCTTGAATTAAGAAAAGACAGAACACCATATAATGTAACCAAATACCAGGTCAATATCCCCTCAGGTACCCAGAAACTTGCCAGGGCAAACCTGCCAAGGCTCCACTCCATGGTCAGCACCGGCTATAAAATTCATATAGTCCGTAAAAATGAATCAATGAAATCTATTTGCAGACGCTACAATATTAATCAGGCAACCCTGAGCCAGGTAAACAAGCTGCAATCTTCCAGTTTGCCAAATGGCAAAAGGCTGAAAATTCCATATTCCACAGTTACCTACCAGATCCTCCCTGAAGGAGACTCAGAGAAATTGCTTGCCTATAAAAACAGCCTGATACTGCATAAAATTAAGCGGGGAGAAACAATCTCTAAAATTGCCAGAAAATATCGGATTCCCGCCGAATTGATTGTCTCATGGAACGGACTTTCATCCATCCATAAGGTGCGGGCGGGACAGCAGCTTGCTCTCTATATTAACAGAACAGATGCCCCTGTCTCTACGGCTAAAAACTCCATTGCAAAGAATAAAAGAATAAGAGCGACACCAAAGAACAAGACAGCAGAACAGAGAAATGCCAGCATAAAACTCATTACGGCAGCTGTCAGCAAAACAAAAAAAATCAAAAAGGATGCCGTCTGGTACATGGTACAGGATGGCGATTCACTCTGGGCAATTGCCAGAAAATTCAACACGTCAACCACGACTCTGCGACAACTCAATAACCTGAAGAACAATTTGATCCACCCCGGAAACAAGATCAAAATTACCGAAAGTTAAAAGAGCTGCACCGAATTAATAATATGCAATCCAATACAAGAGATTCATCGCCATATTCCGATGATGTTCACATCCTGCAATATAATAACAAGAGTATTTATCTTGTCGGCACGGCACACATATCCCAGGAATCTGTTGACCTTGTTCAACAAGTGATAGAAACCGAAAAGCCCGATACAGTTTGTCTGGAACTTGATGCCAATCGATTTCAATCCATGTCCAACAAGGAGCAGTGGAAAAAACTTGATCTGAAACAGATTATCAAACAAAAACAGCTTTCCACCCTGTTCATATCGATGCTCATGGCCTCCTACCAGAAGAAACTGGGAGGACAAATTGGAGTCGAACCAGGGGCTGAACTAATGGCTGCAGCCCGCTCTGCTGAAAACAACCAGATTCCCATATCTCTTTGTGACCGAAATGTACGAGTCACTCTTCGTCGGGCCTGGAAGTCCACCTCTTTTTTTAGAAAAGGTTATCTTCTCAGCTCTCTTATCGCGTCCGCTTTTGACAACAGTGAGATTGATGAGGAGCAACTCGCAGAATTAAGAAAAAAAGATGTTCTGGAAGAGTTGCTTGAGGAAATGGGAGACAACATGCCAGAACTCAAAAAAGTCCTGATTGACGAAAGAGACATTTATCTCTCTGAAAAGATTAAATCCTCCCACGGTGAAAAAATTGTCGCAGTGGTGGGTGCCGGTCATGTAGAAGGTATCAAGAAACAGCTCGATCAGGATAATCGTGACAAGATTGCAGAGATCAGTTCTATCCCACCTGTGTCTAAAGGATGGAAAATTGCCGGCTGGCTCATACCGCTGCTGATTATCGGCTCTCTTGCAGGTATTGGCTACCAAAAAGGTCTGGATGCAGCAGGTCAAAACCTGCTGTTCTGGATTCTTGCCAACGGCATTCCTTCAGCTCTTGGAGCTTTTCTTGCCTTTGCTCATCCAATCACAACAGCAAGTGCTTTTATTGCAGCCCCTATAACCAGTCTCACTCCAGTTATTGGGGCAGGTTATGTAACAGCTTTTGTTCAGGTTATGACTAAACCACCAATGGTACATGAATTTGAATCTGTCTCGGAAGATGTTGCCAGATTCCGTGGCTGGTGGCAAAACAAACTCCTCAGGGTATTCCTTGTCTTTTTTCTCACAGGACTTGGTTCCGCCATCGGAACCTGGATAGGAGGCTATGAAATAATTAAAAATCTCATAAGTTAATAATATAAAAAATCAAAGAAAATTATGTCTGATACTGATAAAAACACCGAGGAGTTCGAGGTCATTCAGCCACTCAACTCGAAACAAAAAAAATATTTAAAGGGTCTCGCTCACGCCTTGTCAACAGGAGTACAGATAGGCAAGGACGATTTAACTGAACAGGTCATTGACGCAATCAAACTCGAACTTGAACGCCATGAACTGATAAAAATTAAAATCGGTCAGAACTCAAGTCTTGATAAACATACTGCCAGTGAACAAATTCCTCTGGCAACAAATGCAAATTTTGTTCAACTTATTGGTAAAACTGTTATTCTCTACAAAGAGAGTAAAAAACTGCCCAAAGACAAACGCATCAAATTACCCCGCTAATTGGCCTTTGCCTTTTTAGCCGTAACAGGGCTAAAAAGGCTGGCTTCCACAAATGTTTCCCTCTGCTTAAAACATCTCTTTTTCATTTATTGCCAGAAGAGGCAAGGGAGAATCTTGACGAGCAACCTGAATCGATACTTGCTGCTGATCCGTAATTGCTTCAGAGGCAGACCTCAGAGCATGTTCAGGACTATTATTGATTTCACTGAGATGAGCAAGGATTACTGTTTCCAGTTTCGGATGACAAAGCTGCTTGAGAAATTTTGCGCTGTCTCCATTGGCAAGATGTCCATGACGAGAACGCACACGCTGCTGCAGCCGTAGAGGATATGGCCCCAGTCGAAGCAGATCAGGATCATGATTAAATTCCAGGACAAGTGCCTCACACTGAGATAAACGCTTTGTCATGAGGTGGGAGACATAGCCTGTATCTGTGCAAATACCCAGGGTAGTTTTGCCATCACTCACTGTATATCCTACAGGATCGGAAGTGTCATGCATGACGGGAAAGGAACGCACTTCGAGATCATCAAGCTGGAGAATATCTCCTGTTTCAAACTCCCTTGCAACGGGGATGTTTTTAGTAATCCTCTCACTGCCACGCAAGGTCTTGCGATTGCCCCAGACTGGGGTATTGTATTTCCTGGCAATAACGCCTACCCCGGAAATATGATCACGATGTTCATGCGTTACGCAGACAGCTTTTATATTTTCAAGTGAGCGGCCAATGAGCTGCAGCCTTTTTTCAAGTTCCTTACCTGAGAATCCGGCATCAATCAGAATAGAAGTGTTTCCTGATTCCACAAAAACTGAATTACCGCCACTACCACTGCCTAAAACTGAAAAACGCATTTATTTCAAATAAATCTTGTTTAAAGGAAAAATTGGCAAAAAGGCTATTCTATACCCCTGTATGTCCAAAGCCGCCAGTTCCCCGCTTTGTTTCGTCAAGTTTATCAACTACCTTAAACTCTGCCTGCACAACCGGAGCCAAAACAAGTTGAGCTATGCGGTCGCCTCTTTCAATAACAATCTCTTCCCTACCAAGGTTGACAAGTCCGACCTTAACCTCACCACGATAGTCCGAATCAATGGTTCCCGGAGCGTTAACAACAGTCAATCCTTTCTTTATTGCCAAACCGCTTCTTGGTCGTACCTGAATTTCAAAACCTGGCGGGATTGCAAGAGCAAAACCGGTTGGCACAAGTACTATCTTCCCTGGTAAAATAGTGAGAGATTCCGTAAGACAGGCAGCAACATCCATTCCTGCAGAACCTTCTGTTTCATAGGAAGGCATTGGAAGATCCCGTTCTTCAACCGGAATTTTCCACAAAAACTCAACTTGTTCTTTCATCTTTTCCTGCTTATCTGATTACAAAATAAATTTCCGTTAACAACAAACCAGAACAACGAATATCTATTAACGCCCCAAAAAAGGCCAACATCCTTATACCAGGAGTTGGCCTTTAAGACATCCAGCATTTTGTAATAACAACAAATTACAATAACGCTTTTCTTGAGAGACGAATGCGGCCACGATTATCCACATCAAGCACCTTAACCTCGAGTTCGTCCCCCTCACTCACAACATCAGTAACGTTTTTCACACGTTCATTGGCAAGCTCGGAAATATGTACAAGTCCATCTGTACCCGGCAATATTTCCACAAATGCACCAAAATCCTTAATGGTCTTCACCTTACCTTTATAAGTTGCACCAACTTCAACCTCAGCTGTCATAAACTTCACTTTCTCGATAAGTGCGTCTGCAAGGCTGCCATCTGTAACAAACATCTTTATAAGGCCACTATCATCAACTTCGATTTTGGCATCATATTCCGCAGAAAGTTCCTTGATAACCTTGCCGCCCGGACCAATGATGTCGCGGATTTTATCCTGGCTGATTTTATGCACAAAATATTTCGGTGCATGCTCTACAACCTCAGCACGGGCTTTGGCAATGCCCTTGCTCATCTCATCAAGAATATGTAAACGTCCCTGTTTTGCCTGCTCAAGAGCTGTCGACATAATATCCCGATCAACACCATCAATCTTGATATCCATCTGCAAGGCGGTGACACCATCGCAGGTACCAACCACCTTGAAGTCCATATCACCAAGATGATCTTCGTCCCCAAGAATATCAGAGAGGATGGCAATATCCTCACCTTCCTTGATAAGCCCCATGGCAATACCGGAGACAGGACGCTTAAGAGGTATTCCGGCATCCATCATTGCCATACTTCCCCCGCAAACTGAAGCCATGGAGGAAGAGCCATTAGACTCCATAATTTCAGATACCACCCGAATTGCATACGGGAAATCCTCTTCAGCTGGAAGAACAGCTTCAAGACCACGGGTAGCCAGAGTTCCGTGCCCAACATCACGTCTTGATGGACCACGCATCATACGCGCTTCACCAACACAATATGGAGGGAAATTGTAATGCAGCATAAAACGGGAAACAATTTCGCCGTTGAGGGTTTCAACACGAAGCTTATCACGTTCACTGCCAAGAGTTGCTGTTACCAGTGCCTGAGTCTCTCCTCGGGTAAACAGGGCAGAGCCGTGAGTCTTGGGCAGATACTCGGTTTCGCAACTAATATCACGAATTTCATCAAACTTACGTCCGCCAATACGCACACCTGTTTCCACAGTTTTCTTACGCAGAAATGATTTTTTGAAACTTGAAAGATAGTCAGCAATTTCAGCTGCCAGCTCACCTTCCTCATTATCAAGCTGCTCAACAACCTCAGCTTTCAAATCATCGTAGACCTTGCCACGCTCTTTCTTGTCAGCGGTTCTGTAGACATTTTCCATGCCAGCTGCCGCAAGTTCAGCAACCTTTGCCTTGAGTTCCTCATTAATCTCAGGTGTCTCAATCACCAATTTTTCAACACCATTGGTCTTTTGCAGCTCGAGCTGAATATCAATCAGAGGCTGAAGCTGCTCGAAGGCAAAAAAGATGCCGGAGAGAACTTCATCTTCACTGAGTTCGTCAGCCTTACCCTCAACCATTACGATAGCATTCCTGGTACAGGCTACCACCAGATCCATAGAAGATTTTTCCAGCTCCTTGAAGGTCGGATTAAGAATATATTGACCATCTACATAAGCAACACGACCGCCAGCGACTGGATCATTAAATGGTACATGGGAAATCATCAAGGCAGCAGATGCACCCGTAAGAGCCAGCACATCTGGATTATTTACCCGGTCGGCAGACAAAACAGTGGCAATTACCTGGGTTTCAGCCCTGTATCCATCCGGGAAAAGAGGACGAAGCGGACGGTCTATAATACGACAGGTAAGGACCTCATGATCGGCAGGACGCCCAATCTCACGACGGAAATAATTACCAGGAATACGGCCAACAGAAGATAATTTTTCCTGATATTCGATGGTAAGCGGCAGGAAGTCAACACCAGGATTGGCACTTTTAGCACCAACGACAGTCACCAGCACGACAGTTTCACCAGAGCGAACAACAACCGAGCCTGATGCCTGTTTTGCGATCTTGCCTGTTTCCAGGGAAACAAGCTTGCCATCTACTTCGGCTTCTACTTTCTTAAACATATTTTCTCCATATGTAATATCAGCTTCGGGGAAAGGAACGACATTGTCCTTTCATGACTGGATTATCCACCAGTCCCTATGCTCTTAATTTTCTTTATTTTTCTTCTTTGTCATTCTGAACCGGTAAGCTTGTCTTGAAAACTTTTTTCAGAATGACCATAAACTGCAATACCTCAGACAATTTCCAAGGAAACTATCTGAGGTATGCAATTACTACCTTCCCCAAACCACCAACTGCATACAGGAAGAAAAACTACTTACGGATACCCAAGGCCTGAATAAGCTCACGATATCTGTTTATATCCTTCTTTTTCAAGTAATCAAGAAGAGAACGACGTTGCCCAACAAGCTTGAGAAGTCCCTGACGGGAATGATGATCTTTCTTATGGGTCTTAAAATGCTCGGTAAGATACTTAATACGATCTGTCAGCAGGGCAATCTGTACTTCACAGGAGCCAGTATCGCCTTCGTGGGTTTTGAATTTTTCGATAATTTCGCTTTTCTTTGTTGCTGTGTGTGCCATTTTGTTCTCCTTGTAGGCTAGTCCGGCAGACGTAACTGCGGCCAACAGCGGCATCCGCCTGGAAAGTCCATAGTATACAACCTATATTACAGACAAATTACATTTATGTGAAATAATCACGAGCCCAGTAGAAAATCTCACATCTGCAAAAATAATTACAGACACAATTCTCACTGGAGCCGCAACAATAGTCAAAAGCCAGGATTATTGCAACAACTTCTGTACATCTTCTACAGATAATGCCTTCTGTAAAAAACGCTCTCTTGCATTATCTGCCTGAAAATCATCTGCTGTCAAACTATTTTTAACCGAAAAAATACCACTTTTAGTCCGCCGCAATTCTGTCAGGTAAGCTCCAACATCCAATTTTCTGCCAATATCAGAGCCAAGCACCCGAATATAGGTACCCTTGCTGCACAAGACCCTTATTTTCAGCTCAGGATGATCCCCTGCAAGATTTCCGCTACCAAGACGCTCCAGTTCATGTATAGTAATTTCCCGAGGCTCTTTTTTTACCTCGATACCTTTCCTTGCGTAATAATAAAGCGGTTTTCCCTTATGTTTTAATGCAGAGAACCCTGGAGGTTGTTGTAATTGAGTCCCATGAAAAAGATCAAGACAACAGGTTATTTTTTCTTCGGCAAGAAAACCCACAGGCCTTCTTGATATTTCCCTTCCTTCAGGATCCATGGTTTCTGTTTCAATTCCCAGCTTAAGGGTTGCTTCATACTCCTTCGCTCCATCCATAAACCGGGAAATCAATTTTGTTGCAGGTCTTCCTGCACAAACAATAAGTAACCCCGTAGCAAAAGGATCCAGGGTTCCTGCATGTCCTACTTTCTTCATATTCAGGATTCGCTTAACCCTGCTCACCACAGCAAAAGAAGAAAGCCCCACCGGTTTATCAACAAGAAAGACCCCTGCCTCAAAATCATCCATAATAATAAATACAGATAGCCAGAAAGTTATGAGAGAGCCAGTTCAAGTGCCTTTACCACCCGGGCACGTGCCTCTTTTACAGAAAGACCGGGTAACCTGAATCCGGCGGCATTGCGATGACCACCTCCACCAAACAACTGAGCGACCTCAGCTACATCGCATTGTCCTTTTGCCCGCAGGGAAACACCAATAACGTCCTCACCGGTGTCTTTTAAAAACATCGCCACCTTGACAGTGGCAATCGACCTTGGATAATCCACAAAACCCTCAGTATCATCCATGAGAGCCCCTGTTCTATCAAGCATCTGTTGATCAACATAAACAGACGCTATTTTTCCACAATCAGTCACATCAAGGGTAGCAAGCACCAGCTGCATCAGCTGAATGCGAGCAGCAGAATTATTGTCGTAGAGCTGTATACCAATAATCTCAGGATAAACCCCGCAATCAATCAGCTTCCCTGCAATTTCATGGGTTCTGGAGCTGGTGGACTCATAACGAAAACCGCCAGTATCTGTGACAATAGCGACATAAATATTGGTCGCAGCCACAAAACTTATGTCGCAGCCCAGGGACTCAGCCAGCTCATAAACAAGCTCCCCTGTAGAAGATACATTGACCACCCAGTTACCATCACCAAAAGGAACATGACTTCCATGGTGGTCAATGGCAAAGGTCTTGCCAAGTCCCAGATAAAAATCGGCAAAAGTGCCCAGTCTTTGTACATCCCCTGCATCAAGGGCAATACCAAGATACTCTTCAGGAGCGGTCACTTCAGCCTTAAGATTTTCAAGCCCGATAATCAACGGCCCAACCCGTGGCAGGAAGGCATAAGTCCGGGGCACTTCTTCTTCAAGACAGCAAATAACCTCTTTACCCAAATCTGAGAGAATAGCACAGAGTCCCAAAAGGGAGCCAAGGGCATCTCCATCAGGACGCACGTGAGTAAACAACATAATCTTGTCGTTACTCTTTATATAATCCAGCAATAATTCAGGAACCTTACTCTTCCCCACGCTGTTTTCGCTCCTCCGCCAATTCTCCCAGAAGATTTTCAATCTCAGCCACCTTATCTGCTGTTTTATCATAATAAAACTGCAACGATGGCGTATAACGCATGTTCAATGTTCTGGCAAGATGCGAACGGATAAACCCCTTGGCGTTCAAGAAACCCTTTTCCACATCCTTGACAGTGTTACGCCCTCCAAAAATCGTAAAATAAATTTTTGCGATCTTCAGGTCATCTGTAACTTCAACTCTTGAAATGGAGGCATCCTGTAGTTTAGGATCACGTATCTTGCCAAGCATCAGCATGGCAAGTTCATTACGAATAACATCAGCCACCCTGGTTGCCCTCTTCACCTCATTACGTTTACCAAGACCAACAGAATGAAGAGTCTTTTCAGGATCCCATATACTCATACAACGTACTCGCCTCTAAAAAAATCATAAACAGTAGACTATTTACCCCAGCGTAAAACACCCGGATAAGCTTGGCCAGGCAAACGGCACCTTCTTCACTATTCGAGAGTAGCCTCAACCTCAGTCATAACGAATGCTTCAAGAATATCTCCAACCTTAACATCGTTAAAGTTCTCAACACCAATACCACACTCATAGCCCGAGGCAACCTCTTTCACATCATCCTTATAGCGTCTGAGAGAACTGATCTTGGCTGTATAGACAACTACACCTTCACGTAGTACGCGGACACCGGCATTACGCAAAATCTTGCCATTCTGAACAGCACAACCGGCAATAACACCAACCTTTGGTACATTGAAAGTATTACGAACCTCAGCCTCACCAATAACCTCTTCCTCAAAGGTCGGATCAAGCATACCAACCATTGCTTTCTTGATATCATCAAGAGCATGATAAATAACATCATAGGAACGAACATCAACCGCCTCCCTGGTCGCCAGCTCTTTCACCTTGGCAGTTGGCCGCACATTAAATCCGATAATAATTGCATCGGAAGCGGACGCCAGCATAATGTCGGTTTCGGTGATAGTTCCTGTGCCCTCCTGAAGAATACGTACCTTGATTTCCTTGGTAGACAGATCCTCCGCCGCCTTGGCAAAAGCTTCAAGAGTTCCCTGTACATCCGCACGCAGCACCACGCGAAGCTCAAGCACATCGCCCTCGTTCATTTGCTCAAACAGCTTATCCAGAGAAATTTTGGCGTTAGCACCAAGTTCAGCCTCTCTTGCTTTCTGGGCACGTGCCTGGCTAACAGATTTGGCCATTTTTTCATCTGTTACAACAATAAACTCGTCTCCAGCAGATGGCACGCCAGACAAGCCCTGCACCTCAACCGGAATCGATGGACCTGCCTTGGTAATTACACGACCCTTATAATCCAGCATCGCACGAACCTTACCGGAATATTGACCAACAACAAAATGATCGCCCTGGTGCAAGGTACCGGCCTGAACAAGAATGGTTGCAACTGCACCACGACCTTTATCAAGCTGTGCTTCAATAACACGTCCCATTGCCTTACGATCAGGATCTGCCTTGAGTTCAAGCATCTCAGCCATAAGCTGGATACCCTCCATCAACTCATCAATACCCTGCTGTTTCTTAGCGGATGTTTCAAAGTACATGGTTTGTCCGCCCCATTCTTCTGGCGCCAAATCGAGTTCTGCAAGCTCACGTTTGACACGATCGGGGTCTGCATTGTCCTTATCAATTTTATTGACAGCAACGATGATCGGAACATCTGCCGCCTGGGCATGGCTGATAGCCTCACGGGTCTGATCCATAACACCATCATCTGCTGCCACCACAAGAATAACAAGATCAGTAATCTGTGCACCACGGGAACGCATTTCCGTAAAAGCCGCATGCCCCGGAGTATCAACAAATGTTACATCACCGGAAGCAGCCTTAACGTGATATGCCCCGATATGCTGAGTGATACCACCCGCCTCACCATCTGCAACATCAGTCTTGCGAATGGCATCCAGAATAGAAGTTTTACCATGATCAACGTGCCCCATAACGGTGACAACAGGTGAACGCGGTTTCTCCTCACCAGTAGCTTCAGACTCACTAAGCATCTGGATACCAAGCTCCTCAGTGATACCCTGTTCTACCTCGTAACCATATTCCTCGGCAATAATCATGGCCGTCTCGGTATCAACAGCCTGATTGATAGTAGCCATAACACCAAGCCCCATCAGCTTACCAATCACATCACCAGCCTTAACCTTCATACGGCTGGCAAGCTCACCTACCGCAATAGTATCATAGACCTTGATACGCTTTTTAGACGCCTTCATTTCTGTTGGAGGCGGAGTTGAAGACTTCTCGCGTTTCTTTTTACCGCGCCGGCTGCCTCTTGGCTGATAATCATTGCCAAAATGAGTATATTTTACATTCTTTTTACCCTTTTTCCCCCTCGAACGACCATCACGGGTATCCAACATATCAGCATCATCGTTGCGGCGTCCCTTCCTGCCCTTCTTGCCCCTGCTGTCATCCTTGACAGGAGCAGAAGTATCGAAACCAGGCTGAACAGGACGTGCATTATCACTCGAACGGGCTCCACGAGCTGGTGGTTTGGGTCTGGATTTTTTACGTGAACGATGCGAAGATTCATCCTCCTGGGAAACAGGTAGTTCGACCCGTCCTACAACCCGGGCAGCGGTAGATTTCTTCGGCTGCTTCTCCTTTTTCCTGGTCTTCTTGCGAACAGGAGTCTCAACCTTCTCTTCCTTTATAGCCTGAGTTTTTTCTTCGCCAGAGGTAAAACTTTCTTTCTTCTCAACTGGTTTGACTGTCTCCGGAATAACAGTTGCTGGTTCGGCGTCCTGACTAGCAGGCTCAGCCACAGATTCCTTCGACGCTGAAGAGTCTTCCTCAACCTCTTTGACAGCGGACACGGACGCAGTCTTTTCTTCCGGGGATACTGATGGGGCTTCTTTTGCCGCAGCCTCTTCACGTTCTGGTTCGGCTGGAGTCTCATCAACAACAGCCTCGGACTTCTTACGACGAATAATTACCCGACGTTTTACAGGAGCTTCTTCCTGACCAGCATCCCCATCCTTGGCAGCGCCACCTTTTGCGAAGAAAATTCGACGGATTTCAGCAGCCGTATCCTCATCAACTGTTGAGCTGTGCCCTTTTATGGGATAACCTTTTTTGATCAGCTTATCAGCCAACTCCTTACTACCGATTCCTGCCTCTTTGGCCAACTCATAAATCCTAATCTTACTCATTCGTCACTCCCGTTTCCAACCCCATTCATCAATGAGCAGGATATTCTTCTCTGCCCATTGAGCCCTAAAAATCTATTTACAAAGACGAAAAAAATGCTGCCATTTCGACTGCTGTTTAAAAAAAAGTGTGTTGCATTTTTCACAGTCACAACAGTAGGCCCCACGACCTGCCTTTTTCTGTTCCAAATCCAGAACAGGTTTCGTTTCGGCCCAGACAAACCTTCTCAAATGTCTCTTTTCTTCCTTTCTACCGCAACAAACACAAGTTCGTACAACAGATTTTGTCGTTTTTGAACTCATCCAATTCCACTACACCTCATCACCCTCAACCGGAGCAACCCCTTCATCCTCAAGAGAGCCAACATCCGGTTGCTCGCCATCAGGTTCATCCATATCAGGTTCAGTCTCCTTGACAGCTTCAGGCGTTTCGCTCTCTCCCTCAAAAGGTTTTGCTTTGGCCTCTTCGATTAAAAGTGTTGCGAGCTCCTCGTCAATTGCCCGCAAAACAATAAGGTCTTCGACATTTTTTTCCGCAAGCATATTCGAATTCATCACGCCTCTGGAAAAAAGTTGATCGGCAAGCCCCTCATCAACACCTGTTAAAGCCAGCAAACTTTGATAACCTTCGTCTTGTAGGTTTTGATAACGCTGCTCACTTTTTACATCAATACGACAACCGAGCAGCTTCGAGGCAAGACGCACATTCTGCCCCTGACGGCCAATAGCCAGTGAAAGCTGATCGTTGGGCACAACAACCAACAAAGAATTATTTTCCTTGTCTTCACGAACCATACTCACATGGGCTGGTGCCAGGGCGTTATACACATATTTTGCTGAATCCGGGCTCCAGGTCACAATATCAATACGTTCTCCCTGCAATTCCTGTACAACATTCTGCACCCGCGAGCCTTTCATACCAACACAGGCACCAACCGGATCTACATCACTTTCAGAAGAGCTTACTGCAATCTTCGCCCTGAATCCAGGTTCACGACTGACGGCAAGAACACGGACAATGCCTTCGCTCATCTCAGGTACTTCCAGACGAAACAACTGTTCAAGGAACTCATCACAAGTCCTTGAAAGAATAAGCTGGCAGTCACGACTTGTCTGCCTTACCTCCTGAAGATAAGCACGAATACGATCACCCTGCTTAAAGGTACGTTTAGGGATCTGCTGATCTTTTGGCAGGATAGCATCGGTACGACCAAGGTTGACAATCATATTACCACGCTCAAAACGCTGAACGATACCGCTTACCACCTCGCCGATACGATCCTTGTACATATCGTAAATAACATCCCGTTCGGCATCTTTCATTCTGTTAATAATGACCTGCTTGGCAGACTGAGCGGCAATACGACCAAGATCGGCGATATCTTCCATTTTTTCTCCGAGATCATCGCCAAGCTGGACTTCAGAATCAAGCTTGACTGCCTCATCGAAACTGATTTCAGTTTGCTCATCGGTAACCTCTTCCACAACGGTTCTGAACTGGAAGACGTCAACCTCACCATATTCCTCGTTATATTGCACTTCAATATCTCGACGACTACCAAATTTCTTTCTCGCAGCAGATTCAACAGCATCTTCAATTGCCTGTACCAACAATTCCTTATCAATTCCACGATCCCTGCTAATCTGATCGATTATGCGTTTCAAATCCGACAGCATATCTCACTCCGTTCCTCTAACTTTTTGCACTTGCATTGCCCTCTTTTCAATCAGACAAACCTATAATACCAACCTGGCCTTGTTCAGTTCATCGAACTTACATCGTATTGTGACTTCCTTATCAACGGACAATGCAATTTCCTTATCTATGACAGATTCAATAATACCTTCAAAAGTTTTCCCACCATCTACAGCTTCATGCAGCTTAATACGTGCCTTCCTGCCGACAAACCTTTCAAAATCACTCAGGGACTTCAGTGGTCTTTCAACTCCCGGCGATGACACTTCGAGACGATATGCATGTTCTATAATATCCTCTACATCAAGAAGCTGCCCTACTTCACGACTCACATCCGCACAATGATCAAGAGTTACGCCACCTTCAGTATCAATAAAAAGACGCAGCACCCAACCGTGCCTTTCCCTTCGAAACTGAATATCGACCAGTTCCATATCCATGGATTCAAGAATAGCAAGCACGTGTTTTTCAACCTGCTCTACGACAAATTCACTCACCAATCAACCTCATAATATTGCCGCAACTGCCACCGAACAGTGGGCATAAAAAAAAGCGGGCAAAGCCCACTTCCTCAAAGCTCTCTTCAAGAACAAACAAGAGAGTATAGACAAAATCACAGAATGTGATCTACTTACAAGTCATTTTTATAAACATAAACAAATATAATTGTCAAGCAATAAGTAGAAAAACATATTTGACAAAAAAAATTTAACACCACTAAAAAATCAGCTATTTATTTATTCTTAAAGCTTTTGCGCACCAGAAATCTGAAAAAACCAAGAAATTTCTATTTGACTTTTAAAACGACCCCCTATATTTAATTGCCTTTATCAAAGGCACCTATGAAAGCAGGAGCCAGTTCAAATTTCTTTTGTCCAGATAAAGACAGTGATTTTTCTCTTGAAGATCATAAACAATACTTACAGGAAACCAGCATAAATGGCAGAAAAAACACTTATCATTGCAGAGAAGCCAAGTGTTGCAGGAGATATTGCAAAAGTGCTTCCAGGCAAGTTTAAGAAATCGAAGACTCACTACGAATCCGACAACTATATAGTTTCATTCGCCATCGGTCACCTGGTAACCATCTGTTATCCTGAAGAAATCAATCCTGTTTATCAGGAATGGAAACTTGACAACCTGCCGATCTTGCCAGAATCTTTCCCGCTTAAAGCTGTTGACGGCACCAAAAGCCAGCTCAATGCCCTGCAAAAACTGATTCGCAGAAAAGACGTCACTGAAATAATCAACGCCTGCGATGCCGGACGTGAAGGGGAGCTCATTTTCAAATACATCATTAAATATGTATGGAATAAAAGCGTTGCCCGGAAAAGTTTGAAAAGACTGTGGCTGCAATCCATGACCAGTGATGCGATTAAAGCCGGACTCAACAATTTAAAAAGTAATGAATCCATGCAGCCTCTGGAGGATGCAGCTTTTTGCCGTTCTGAATCAGACTGGCTGATTGGCCTTAACGCCACCCGAGCTCTTACTGGTTTTAATAATCGAAAGGGAGGTTTCTTTCTCACCTCCTGCGGCAGAGTGCAGACTCCAACGCTCTCACTTCTGGTCAAACGTGAAAAGCTGAGAAACGATTTCAGCCCGACTCCATATATCAATATTTACGGAACTTTCGGTTTTGGCAAGAACAGTTATGAAGGCAAATGGATAGACCCAGGATTCAAAAAAGACAAAAATAACAATCAACTAAAAGCTGACCGCATATGGGAACCTGAAAAAGCTGAAAAAATTCTGCAAAAGTGCCTACACAAGCCAGCCCAGGTCACAGAAACCAGCAAGGAAAGCAAACAGGGATCGCCACAGCTTTATGATCTTACGTCACTCCAGCGGGAGGCAAACTCGAGATTTGGTTTTTCTGCCAAAAACACCCTGGCACTTGCCCAGGCTCTTTATGAAAAACACAAGGTACTTACCTACCCTAGAACCGACTCCCGTTACCTGCCGGAAGACTACATTCCGACAGTAAAGAAAAGCATAAAAAAACAGGGTGAATGGCAGTTTTCACAATTTGCTGAAATAGCTCTTTCAAAAGGATATGTAAAAAAACAAAAAAGAATCTTTGACAACAAGAAAATATCCGACCACCACGCCATCATCCCCACTACAAGCCTGCCCGGAACACTCAGTGAACCAGAGTTTAAAATCTACACCATGGTAGTACAGCGTTTTCTTGCAGTATTCTTTCCTCCGGCGGTTTTCCATAACACCAAAAGATACTCCATTGTTGAAAATGAGACATTTTTAACAGAAGGTAAAATCATGCTGGAACCGGGCTGGAAGATTATCTACGCACAAAATGGCAGGATTCCAAACGGAACAGACAAAATCCTTGAGAAAATTCCAGATAATCAAACTGTAACCTGCACCAAGCTTAGCAAAGAGGAGTTACAGACCACTCCACCGCCACGATATAACGAGGCAACCCTGCTTTCAGCGATGGAGAACTCGGACAAACTGGTTGATAATGAAGAGCTGTCCCTTGCCATGAAAGAACGCGGCCTCGGTACCCCTGCAACCAGAGCAACAATTATCGAGAAGCTACTCAAGGATAAATATATTGTCCGCGAGGCAAAAGAACTGGTTCCAACAGGTAAGGCTTTTGAGCTTTTCTCATTGCTTGAAGCAATGAAAATTGACATCCTCGCATCCCCGGAAATGACCGGAGAGTGGGAGTATAAACTCAACCAGATTCTGAAAAAAGAGATGAACCGCGAAACCTTTATGAAGGAAATTCGCGAATTAACCAGCAGAATCATTAAGCAGGTTAAGGAATATAACTCCGCAGACAATAGAACAGAAGCGCCATTCAGTCCAGTGGACAACAGGGTGTTTTACTCAACTCCCACCGCCTGGGTATCCGAGGATGGGAAAATATCCATCCGTAAAATATTAGGTGGCAGAATTATGAGCCACGATGAGATTGTTGCCCTCATCAAGGGAGAGACAATCGGCCCCTTTGCCGACTGGCGATCCAAAAGGGGCAAAAACTTTACCGCTTCGGTCTCCTTGAAGAATAATAAAATAGATTTTATCTTTGCAGATTCCACCGCCGATCTTGATCTGGATACCATCAAAAAACAGACTCCAATTGGCGTTTCTCCCGTTGATAAAACCCCCGTTTTTGAGACTCCGGCAGGTTACCTTTCTGAATCAGCCCTTGACGGAGACACTGGGAAAGGATTAAAAATCGGAAAAATCATCCTTGAAAAGGAAATCACAGTAGAATATGTACGACAACTTCTTGAGAAAGGAAAGACTGAGCTGATAAGAGGATTTATTTCAAAAAGAAAGCGTCCCTTTGATGCTTATCTGCTGTTGGATAAAAAAGGAAAAATTACCTTTGAGTTTCCTCCGAGAAAATCAAGGAAGCAATCTTGAAAAATATAATTATATGTCTGAAATCATTCGGACCACATCATGAAACAGATAAAAAAAGAATATCGCGATAAAAGTGGAGAGGAACTGGCAGAGATTTGTGCAAAGGTTGCTCTTGACGCAAAAGCAGAAGATGTTGTTATTATCGACGTTCGAGGACTTGCAAGTTTCACTGAGCATTTTGTCATAATGAGCGGACGCTCAACTAGGCACGTCCAGGGTCTGGCAGAATCAATCGAAAACGAGTTACGTTCTAAAAGGGTTAAGACTTCGCGAGCAGAAGGTCTACAGGAAGCCATGTGGGTACTGCTTGATTTCGATGATGTCGTTGTTCACATTTTTTACCACGAACAACGGAAATTTTATGATCTGGAAGGTCTCTGGCATGAAGCTCCCTTAACCAGAGTAAGCGACGAACAGGATTCATAATTAAATTTAGCTGACAAAATTATTTAGCGAAGAGATTTATCATGCAATATCTTAGTACACGTGGCAACATTGCTCCCATCTCATTCACGGAAGCAGTTATGATGGGGCTGGCGGAAGATGGCGGTTTATTGCTTCCCAGAACAATTCCGCGAATAGATGGAGAAACCATCAACTCCTGGGTTGATTTGAGTTATCCTGAGCTTGCCTTTGAAGTAATGTCCTGGTTTATTGACGATATTCCAGCAAGTGACCTCAGACAACTCATCGAAAAATCCTATGCAACCTTTACATCTGAACAGGTAACGCCTCTTGTACAACATGGAAATATCCATATTCTGGAGTTGTTTCACGGTCCCACTCTGGCTTTCAAGGATATTGCCCTGCAGTTTCTTGGCAACCTCTTTGAATATCTCCTGAAAAAAAACGATGCCTGTCTCAACATTCTGGGGGCAACATCTGGAGATACAGGAAGTGCAGCAATCTACGGTGTACGTGGCAAGGAACGCATAAAAATATTTATCCTCCATCCTCATAAACGGATAAGCCCTGTCCAGGAAAAGCAAATGACAACGGTACTTGACGATAATGTTTACAACATTGCTATCGAAGGTTCCTTTGATGACGGACAGGCGATTGTTAAAAAGATTTTTGGGGATGTTGATTTTAAGACCCAATATTCCCTTGGGGCTATCAATTCTATCAACTGGGCCCGCGTCCTGGCACAGGTTGTATATTACATTTACAGCTACCTGCAAATTCGCAGAAAAGATGATGTACCGGCCATAGACTTTTCTGTACCAACCGGAAATTTCGGGGATATTTTTGCAGGATTTATTGCCAGAAAAATGTTGCCGGAAGGCTCAATCAGGCAGCTGGTACTTGCCACCAATTCAAACGACATCCTCTGTAGATTCGTCAATAGCGGTGATTATTCACTTGGTGATGTTGCCATCACCACAAGCCCATCCATGGATATTCAGGCAGCCTCCAACTTTGAGCGCTACCTCTATTATCTCATGGACTGTGAAGCCAATCGCACAAAAGTGTTGATGGAAGAGTTTGCAGAAAAGGGCAAGATTGATCTTGGCGACTATCTTGACCTTATCAAAAGAGATTTTGCGGCAAGTACCGTAACCAACGAAGAGGTAACAGAAACCATCGCCGATTTTTATGCCAGTCACGACTACGCACTTGACCCACACACAGCAGTCGGTGTAAAGGCAGCATACGAACACCAAACAGCCGGGGTACCGATTGTCTGTCTTGCCACCGCTCATCCGGCAAAGTTTGGTGACACAGTAAAAAAAGCTCTCAACAAAGCTCCCGATATCCCAACCCCTCTTGAAGGAATTCTGGAAAAGGAAGCCAGGTGTGAAATCATGCAGGCAAGCTCTAAGGAAATTACAAACTATCTGAAACAGAATGCAATTCGACAGTAAACGATTTTTATCGTTTATGGATCAGCAACTAACAGCGAGCTTACTGCTTGACTTTCTTAAGATACTACTCTAAGTTTCAGTTTACTGGATTTACAGAATGTATCTTTTCCTGTTGGATTTATACAATTTCAACAGCTTTATCTACAATAATTGAGGTATTGTTATGTTTGGACTCGGTATGCCAGAACTCATTGTAATCCTGGTCATTATTGTCATTATTTTTGGTGCAGGCAAATTACCCGAGATTGGTTCTGGTATTGGCAAGGGAATCAAAAACTTCAAGGAAGCCACCAAATCAGAAGAAGAAACTACAAAAAAGATAGAAGAAGAAAAGAAGGAAGAATAACACCATCTCTTCCCTAAAGGGTAACAACCTGCCATCACCCTTCACTCAGTACGGAGCATGTCATGTTTGGAGTCGGAGCACCAGAACTTATTGTTGTTCTTGTTATTGTTGTCCTTATTTTTGGTGGTAAAAAATTGCCTGAAATTGGTTCTGGTCTGGGGAAGGCGATTGGCTCTTTTAAAAAGGGAGTTCAGGATATTGAGGAAAGCTCCAAATCTGTCGTTGATGATATACCGGGTGTAAAGGAAGTTAACGAAGCAAAAGAACAGATAGACAAAGTCAAAAATCTTGGCAAGATAACCAGGATACTCAAATAATCCAACCAGCTCAGAAACACATCCTCATTTGTTCTGAACATCTTTTTTTTGCGTTATCTTGTTGTTATATCTGCATCTTCTCTCAGATCTCAACTATCTTAAAACATAACCCAATCCTGCGATGAACATTTTTAAATATTTTGGCGAAGGTTATAAAATTTTCAAAAACCCTGTATTCCTGCAAGGGAAAGAAAAATCAATCATTGAAGAGCAAAAAACTCCGAGCAGAACAAAAATAATTAACTTTCTCCTCTCTTCTCTGGATCGGGAAACAAATTATCTTGAAATTGGAGTTCGTAACCCGGCAGACAACTTCAACCTTATAAAGGCAAACAACAAATTCAGCGTCGATCCCGGCGTTGAATTTGAAGAAAATCCTGTTGATTTTCCTATGACCAGCGATGATTTCTTTGCCAGGCTTGAGCAAAAAGAAATTACAGTCCCACTTCCGTTTGATGTGATTTTCATTGATGGTCTTCATCTTGCCGAACAGGTAGACAAAGATATTACCAACGCACTACGTTATATCAAGGATGATGGCTTTATCGTCCTCCATGATTGCAACCCACCCACAGCATGGCATGCACGAGAAGACTATTACTACAAACACACTCCTGCCAGAAAATACTGGAATGGAACCACCTGGAAAGCATTCAGTAAATGGCGAACAGACCCTTCTGTTTTTTCATGCTGTGTAGACACAGATTGGGGCGTTGGTATTATTTCCAAAACACACAACATCGGTAAGGCTATCATACAGAGCAACCCTTTCTTTGAATTTGAGAAATTCGAAAAAAACAGAAAAAGCTATCTCAATCTCATGCCATTTGAAACATTTGAAAAAATCATCCAGAAAGCATTGCACCAATAAGACAAACAGAACATTTCATTCGTCCTGGATGTCGGCATAAAAACCAAATTATCTTTTCTCTGCCGCATCAATTAATAAACTGTAAGAATATATAGTAGAATAGTGGCAAAAAGATAGCTGGCAGCAGGTTACCTATTTTTATTTTGGTAACATTCAGCATATTGAAACCAATTGCCATAATAAGCAGACCACCAACTGAAGTCATTTGCGAAACCGTTTCTGACACCAGATACGGTTTTAAAACTGTGGCAGCAAGAGTTATTGCTCCCTGATAAAGGAAAACGGCGACACTGGAAAAAATAACACCAAGCCCCATGGTTGAAGCAAAAATAATTGATGTCACACCATCCAGAACAGATTTGACGAAAAGAGTTTGATGATTTCCAGTTAAACCACTTTCCAGCGAGCCCACTATCGCCATAGAACCAACACAGTAAATGAGACTTGCAGTAACAAATCCTTTAGCAAATGAGCTGGAATCACTGGTTTTTATCGCAACCCTGGCTTCGAAATATCTGGCAAGGTTTTCAAGTTTGTTTTCTATTTCTACAGCCTCGCCAAGAACAGCGCCGAAAACCAACGAAAAAACCACCACCAGCAGATCATCTGTCACAAGCCCATTCTTGACGCCAATTAAAATAACAGAAAGACTTAACGCGTTGAGAATAATATCCTTATATCTTTCAGGAATCCCCCTGCCCAGGAACACTCCGAACAAACCTCCGGCAATGATTGCAAAACTATTGACTATAGTACCGAGCATGCCAACTCCTGTTTCAGGTCAGTTTATTTTCGATAATTTGGATAATGTACAAAGATCAACAAAAATCTGCTAACTATTATCAATATTTTTACAGAACTTTACATTTCCACCCCAGAGAAATATTGCAGACAACATTAAACTCGTCCTTGAAAATCATACGTTAGCCAAAGAGCAGATAAAGCTAGTAGGCATCTACTCGATAAAACTGGTTAGAGTGCAAATGGAAGGGAATTGCTCGCAAAAGTGAAAAACCGAAAGTCTCAAACTTCTCCTGCCAAATAGGATACCGTTCATTTTGAAAACGTAAGAGAAACCACCACCCAGAAAAAAACAAAAACGGTTACAGCCAGCAACCCGCTTGTTTCCATCCACAGAGGAATAGTCCAGGACAATGGAAACAGATACGCGGCTACCATCTAATAGACATCCGTATGCAGAAACGTACTGCGGTTTGTGGCAGACGACATATTTATTGCAGATTCAAGCAATCCGATATCACTAAGCCCTGTGACACCTTCATACCAAACAATCTGATCTTGATGTATCTCCATTAAAAGAAATCTCAGCTCTTTGAATCATCAAAAAAGATTTTCTCTTAGTCCATAACAGAACTTCTAAGTAAATATGGATAACATTACTATATTTAGATTTAGGAGCACAAATGATTAAGAATAAATTTAGATCGTTACTGCTTACTGTTCTGACTATTTGCATTTCTGGTTGTACCAGTGGTAAAAGACTGATCACGATTTCCAATCAATATGAAGTAAAACCTATTTCATATAATGCCCAATTCAATCTATCCACAAGGATTGAATAAAAAATAAAATATTCAGGGAATTACCTCCATCATGGTCAAACTTTGACGACGATGACTTTAATGAGATGTTCAAAGATGTCTCTCAAGGAATTATTCCAGTACGTGATCCAACCGCAAAAACTAAGTACATATTTAACATTAACTTAATAAGCACTGTATTTCACAGGAGAACTAGAATCCCGTTAGATAACTGGAATAATACCGGAGTTGTCCTTCAATTAACTGTTTTGGATAATTTGGGAAGAACTATTGATACAAAACTTTTCAAAATATATGGCTTGTGGGTAAATGAGTTTGGTTTTGTGAAAGGCCCTGTGAAATTGCCTTTAGGTACTCACCCAGTTGAAGCAACATTGAAATTTGGTTTAAGCGACATAATCAAATATATCTATTCCGAAGCTTTCTTGAATAACGGAGATTATGATGTAATCAGAGTTTCGCATGTTCCTCCGGGGTATTCTTTTTCTATTTTTTCGGAAACAGTCATGGATTGGGATTGGGAAAATATTAACCTGGATGAAGTTATCAAAAACGCAGAAGAGACAGGAGAAATACCTATCACATACTATGATATAAACGGGATGAACATTCTCTATTTTCAATTTATAATGGCGGAAGATATTGATTCCTTCAGTTCATCTCCCTGGGCAGAAAATCCGGGTGATTATCTGGCAACCACTGCTTTATATGGATTAAACCACGGTTGGCCTATGTTTCCTGAAAATGAAAATCTGAAAAAAGAATTAAAGAAGCTTGCTCAAAAAGTATCGTTTGACTAAATTTATCTGACGTAAGTCAACTCATGAGTCAAAACAGTATGAATAATACCTGAATTTTTATATTGAGAGCACCATGAAACATTACACAAAGAAACTGGACAAAGTCATTGAGATAAACGAGAATCAAATCCAGGAAACTAAGGAAAACTGATTCGAAGTACAGTCGAGGAAACGCTCAATGCGATGCTTGATGTAGAAGCGGACAATCTGTGCAATGCTGCTCCATCTACCGAGAAGATTCGCGTTTATTCCCAGGCTTTTCGATACCTCGACAATGGAATAACTTTGCTCAGTCACGAATTTGACTGCCTCTTCTTTGAATTCATATTCCTATCTTAAAAAAGTAGCCATTTATTTCATACTACCTCAAGACGACCTAAGGTAACATCGCGGGATAACAATTGTATGGCAAACTGGAGAAGTGTAATCTATATTGACAATCATGGCAAATACATTATAATCTTTGCTATAAAGATATAATCTTCGTTTATAATTATTATTAAATGCAAGAAAAAACAGATAGCACCTTGCTTCACTACCAAGATACGATCTGTTTTTTTCAAACATGCTTCTTCTCTGCGGTATATGGGTGTATACCGTACTCTCTTACATAAATGCTTCCCTGATCTCGTCAGGGAATACTATGTGGTCTCATTGCAGTCTGGAAAACATATGAAAACAAGCTGTGATGTAACATTTTCATATAAAACCCTCTACTGAACTTCAACAAAGGAGGAAACAGATTATATGAATATTCAGGAATTACATATAGGAATTTCACTGCCTAACAAGCTGGGGCATCTGCTGACCATGGCCTATAACTTATGGTGGACCTTCAACGAAGATGCCCAGGATTTATACAGAAGTCTGAACCCAAAGGTATGGGAATCTTCTGAACATAATCCCTTTGAAGTGCTCATCAGCCTGTCCAAGAAAGATATTGAAAAATGTAAGAACGATCCTGTGTTCATGTCCAGGCTCAATGACGTGTGGGAACAATACACAGACTATACGCAAAACCCCAAGTGGTTTGAACTGGAACACGCGAAAAAACATTCTGACATGTTGGTGGCCTATTTCAGTATGGAATATGGCCTGCACGAATCCATACAGATCTACTCCGGCGGACTTGGGATTTTATCCGGTGATCATTGCAAAGCAGCCGCAGATATTGGTTTGCCCTTTGTAGCTGTGGGATTATTATACCGCTACGGAAATTTTCATCAATATCTCAATACTGACGGATGGCAACAGGAATATTCCCCGTATCAGGAATTTTTTAAATGGCCAGTTACTCCGGCACTGGATGCGCAAGGGAAGCCGGTTGTCATTATGGTAGAAGGTCCCCTGCACCCCATTTATGCCAAGGTTTGGGAAATGTATGTGGGATCGGTGCGTATGATTCTACTAGATACGGATATTGACGATAATCAGGATGCTGACAGAAAAATCAGCGGCCAGTTATACAGCGGTGATATTGTCATGCGCATCCGTCAGGAAATTTTATTAGGGATTGGAGGAACAAGAGCATTAGAAGCCCTGGATATCCATCCCACTGTGTATCATATCAATGAGGGGCATCCAGCCTTTCTCGTTCTGGAACGAGTTAAACAGCTAAAAAACAACAAAGGGCTTGATATTGCCAGCGCGTCGGAACTAGTGAAAAAAAGTACCCTGTTTACCACCCATACTCCTGTAGCGGCGGGATTTGATCTTTTCCCTAGGGCCCTGATCAAGGAACGAATTTGCCCCATTTACGACAAACACGGCATGACCATTGACGACATCATGCCGTGGGGCAGAATTCATCCTGATGATGGAACAGAATCCTTTTCCATGGCCATTTTGGGAATCAAGATGAGTACCTTTCGCAATGGAGTCAGCAGACTGCACGGTGAGGTCGCAAGAAAAATGTTTCAAGATCTCTGGCAGGACGGATACAAGCCGTTTCTTCCCGTGGGACATATCACCAACGGGGTACATCTGCCCACCTGGATTGCCGATGACATGCAGCAATTATACCATCGGTACCTCGGTGAAAACTGGTATCTGAAACCCTATGATTTTTCTGTCTGGAAACTGGCCAAATCCATCCCAGATTTGGAACTTCTCAAGACCAAACAACAGCTACGGGCAAGGCTCATCGGGTACACCAGGGAAAAACTGAAACAACAGATCAAAAACAGAAACGGTTCACTAGCTGAACTGCGTACAGCAGATACAGTGCTCAACCCTGACTGGCTTACCATGGGTTTTGCCAGAAGGTTTGCCACCTATAAACGGGGATATATGATATTCATGGACGAGCAAAGACTGGCAAGGATTCTCAACCACCCTGAGCGCCCCGCGCAACTGATCATTGCGGGCAAGGCCCATCCCAATGACAACGAAGGTAAGGAGATTATCAAAAAAATCATTCACATTGCCAGAAAACCGGAGTTCAGAGACCGAGTAGTGTTTCTGGAAGATTATGATATGTGCATGGCAAGACACCTGGCTGCTGGAGTGGATATCTGGCTCAATACCCCAAAGCGTCCCATGGAAGCCAGCGGAACCAGCGGCATGAAAATCGCCGCCAATGGTGGCCTGAATGTTTCCATTCTCGATGGCTGGTGGGATGAAGGGTATAACGGGAACAATGGTTGGTGACAAGGCAGGACTGCCCAGGGACTGGATTGACATGATGAAAGATTCCATTGGAAGCATCTGCTCTTTTTTCAATACCAGCCGCATGGTCATGGACTATACCAGGGAATACTATCTGCCTTTGCACAATCTGTTTTTCAAACTGACAAAGGACAATTTACAGGGACTTTCCCGGTACATGGCCTGGAAACAAAAGATCTCTGACAAATGGCCCCGGGTAAGATTTTCCAGCGCAGGAGTGGAAGCGGTCAATCCCAGGATGGGTGACAGGGTATGGCTCAAGGCCCGGATTCACATGGGAGACCTGGAAGCCG
>PDWI01002701.1_pt1 | contig 28416 bp, 23 predicted proteins | sample 1430891 | NCBI WGS metagenome assembly PDWI01 (sample SAMN01162508, study PRJNA174530) | Oral metagenome, whole genome shotgun sequencing project. | biome: Marine environment; feature: Marine mammal; material: Swab sample of the gingival sulcus; isolation source: swab sample of gingival sulcus... | reverse complement strand
TGTCTTCAAAATGGTCATTTACCCTAGTAAACTCACATTTTTCAGCCTTCGCAAGCCTCGAATTCGAACGTTCTATACAGCCTCTTCTCAAAACGCTGACTTTATGGACAAACACTATCTTCTCATCCTAAAGGGTAAAATGGAATTACTCTTATACCTTCATCGGATTTACCGGGCACTTTGCTGTTGTGGCTCATTGCTCTTATAAATATGGCTCAAGAAATGGGGAGATGTGAGCGGAAAGAGTTACATTTGTGAGCTAAAGAACAGTAATGGAACATCGAGAGCAGAAAATCATTCATTTTATTGAGAAATCAGGTCAAGTTTCTTCCAAAGAGATATTATCAAATGTTGATATAGAGGTGAGCTATGCCACTTTGAAACGAATTTTGGTGAAATTGGTTTCAAAGAATTATATAGCAACAATAGGACAAGGACGGGGCACAAAATATATAATTTCTCCTATTTATGATGTTGTTCGGTTTATAGATATGGATGAATATTATCAGAAAGAAATTGATGAGAGAGTTGTAAAACAAGAATTTAATTTTGCCATTATAAATGAGACATTTTTGAATTATAATGTGTTTACTGATAGAGAATTACAATATTTGAATGTGTTGCAAGAAAGTTTCAAAGATAATATTTCTCAATTATCCGTAAGCCATTATAAAAAAGAGTTTGAACGCCTTGCTATTGATCTGAGTTGGAAATCTTCTCAAATTGAAGGAAATACTTACTCTTTATTGGAGACAGAACGCCTTTTGAAAGAAAAAGAAACCGCATCCGGAAAAACAAAAGAAGAAGCTATAATGCTTTTAAATCATAAAGAGGCATTAGATTTTATCCTTGACAATTCTGATTATCTTCATCCGTTACAAATTTCTAAAATAGAGGATATTCATAGCATCTTAACCAAAGAGCTTTCTGTTGAAAGGAATTTACGAAAACGAAGAGTGGGAATATCAGGAACTAATTACAGGCCATTGGATAACGAATTCCAAATAAAGGAAGCATTGCTCAAGGCTTGCGATCTGATCAACTCAAAAGACGATGTGTTTGAGAAATCCTTATTGGCATTAGTCTTAATCTCTTATATTCAACCGTTTGAGGATGGAAATAAGCGAACGGCAAGAATTGTTAGTAATGCTATTTTGATGAATGCAGGGTATTGTCCCTTATCTTTTAGAACGGTTGATTCTATGGATTACAAAAAAGCAATGCTGTTATTTTATGAACAAAATAATATGTATAACTTCAAGAAAATATTTATGAATCAATTTGAGTTTGCGGTTAAGACTTATTTTTAGACAAACGAGCCACAATACAACAGGACTATGAGCAGGTACATAGCTCCCGGCGATGAGTCAGGGTTGCATAACATTCCGGAAACAACCTTACATGCCCTTAATAAGGATTTTGGGAGTTCCGGGTTAAGAGGTTGGTCTTGGCCCTTGTGGATGTTGATATAGACCTTGTGCTGCTTGCCTCTTCTGTTTTGGCTGTGTTGAAATGTACATGTTAATGGTTTTGCCTTCGGTAACCTATTTGTGGCTTTTTTCAATCTAAATACCCTGCATTTACTATTTTTGCCCTCATGATTACTGTTAGCAATGTTTCCGTCGCTTTTTCGGGTGAAGACCTCTTTTCCGGGCTCTCCTTTATCATCAATCCTCGTGATCGAATCGGCTTGGTGGGACGGAATGGCGCGGGTAAATCCACTCTGTTGCGTCTCATTACCGGTGATCTTAGTCCTGAAGAGGGGGAGGTGCTCAATCCCTCGTCCGCAACCATAGGTTATCTCCCCCAGGAGATGACGGTGGATAGTGATGCCTCCGTGCTGGAGGAGGTGCATCGTGCCTTCGATGAGGTGAACAGGTTGGAAGATCAGATTCGGGAGCTCACCGCTACCTTGGGATCGCGGGAAGATTATGCTTCGGAGGCATACGCGAAGTTGGCACAGCGGCTTACGGATTGCAACGAACGTTTTTACCTGCTGGGGGGAGCCAATCGTGGAGCCGATGCAGAGAGGGTCTTGCTGGGGTTGGGATTTGACCGTTATGAGTTTGATAAACCGGTGAATACCTTGAGTGGTGGATGGAAAATGCGTGTGGCATTGGCCAAACTGCTCCTGCGTAAGCCGGATCTGATGCTCTTGGATGAGCCTACCAACCACCTGGATATCCTCTCGATCCAGTGGCTGGAGGATTACCTGAAGCGTTACCACGGTGCGGTGATTCTGGTCTCCCATGACCGGGCCTTCCTGGATGCGGCGACCAACCGTACTATCGAGGTGATCATGGGGCGACTGTACGATTATAAATGTGCTTACACCGAATTTGTACAACAACGGGAACAGACCATGGCGTCGCAGGTGGCGGCCTATGAAAACCAACAGCAGGAGATCAAGGAGATCGAGGCCTTTATCGAACGGTTTCGCTATAAGGCCACCAAGGCCAAACAGGTACAGTCGCGGGTTAAAAAGCTGGCAAAGATTGAGCGTGTAAAGCTGGATGTGGCAGACCACTCGGCACTACACTTTGCCTTTCCTCCGGCTCCCCGGTCGGGGAAGGTTGTCTATGCGGCTAAGGGGCTTTGTAAATCTTTTGGTGAGAAAAAGGTCCTCACCCATACGGAGGTCACCATCTTGCGCAATGATTTTGTGGCTTTTGTGGGGAAAAATGGCACGGGAAAGACCACCCTCTCCCGGATTATTGTGGGCGACCTCTCTCCTGAAGAGGGGGAGTCTGTGCTGGGGCATAATGTGAAAATCGGCTATTTTGCCCAGAACCAGGCGCAGATGCTGGATGGCGAGAAGACGGTTTTTGAGACCATTGATGAGGTTGCTACAGGGGATATGCGTCCCAAGGTGCGCTCCTTGCTGGGGAATTTCCTCTTTAGCGGGGAGGCTATTGAAAAGCGGGTAAAGGTGCTCTCCGGAGGGGAGAAGGCGCGTCTGGCTCTTGCCAAAATGCTTCTGGAGCCGGTAAACCTTCTGGTCCTTGATGAACCTACCAACCACCTGGACATGCGTTCCAAGGATATTCTAAAGCATGCCCTCCTTCGCTACGATGGTACGTTGATCGTTGTGTCGCATGATCGTGATTTTTTGCAGGGCCTTACCCATAAGATCGTTGAGTTTCGCCACCATGAGGTGTCTGAGTATCCTGGTGAGGTCTCTGACTTCCTGAAATCCCGAGCCATTACATCCTTTAACGATTGGGATAAAGGCGCCTCCCGTACTCTTGCCGGAAAGAGTGAGGCTATTTCTGACAATAAGGCGGCTTATGAACAACGCAAGGCTGCCGAGCGGGTAAAGAGAAAGTTGCGGAGCCGCATCGAAAAGGCCGAGCAGCGCATTGTCGACATTGAAGAGGAGTTGGCCTCCCTTGATGAAAAGTTACAGCACCCCGACCCTTCGGAAGATTTACAACCCATCTATACGCGCTATAAAACGTTGCAAGATGCGTTGCATCTCGCGGAAGAGGAGTGGGAAAACCTTGGGATAGCACTGGAAGAGGGGAGTGACTTGTAGCAAAATGACCCTGTTCCTGAAGAGAAGCATAACGAAGAAGTCGGACTTTATAGACAGACGTTATTTATCCCTTCTCAGAATCATATAGGCAAACTCCTTCAGTATCTGTTTTTTTTCCTCTTTCGGAGATAGCTCTTCGTAACAAGCCATCGCTTTGTCAAAATAGTCGTTGATGAGCTTGTTGGTTACGCTGGGGATATCCAGTGCTGAAAAGATGGCTTTTACCTTTTTGATCTTTTCGTCGGGATCATGATCTTTGGACATATAGAGCTCCTTGAGGGTTTTGCGCTGCTCCTCAGAAGCAATCTCAAGGGCTTTTAGGTAGATGTAGGTCTTTTTGTTGGCGAGGATGTCACCACCGATTCTTTTCCCAAACTTTTCTTGGTCGCCAAAACTGTCTAAAAGGTCATCTTGTAGTTGGAAGGCCATTCCCAGGTGTTCTCCAAATTGGTAGATTTTGGTGATCTGTGTCTGGGGCGCTTCTGCGATAATGGCTCCGATTTCCATGCTTGTAGCCACGGCTACTGCCGTCTTTAAACGAATCATATTGAGGTATTCCGGGATGGTGGTATCCTCTTCCTCCTCAAAATTCATATCGTACTGCTGCCCCTCACAGACCTCGATGGAGGTGCGACAGAAACTCTTCATAATGGCTGGAACAAACTTATCTTTTGTTTTACACACAAAGTCGTAGGCAATGGCAAACATGGTGTCGCCGGAGAGGATGGCCACATTGGGGGACCACTTTTTATAGACGGTATCCCTTCCTCTTCGGATGGGTGCTTCATCCATGATGTCGTCGTGCAGAAGCGTAAAGTTATGGAAGATCTCAATGCCCAAGGCCGGGTTGATGGCATCGTTAATCTCGCCATCATACATTTCGCAGACCATCATGGTCAACACGGGGCGAAGCCTCTTTCCGCTACCCTCCAGGGTGTAGCTGATGGGGGTGTAGAGCTCATGCGGCTCACGGTAAATATCCAGATTCTTTATCCTATTGTTGACGATTGTTGCCAACTCCTGTATCGTATGCATAGTCGAAATTTTGGACAGTTAATAGTCAAACCTCAGAGGAGTAATCTCTGAGAGCTCCCTACTATAACAGTGATTCTGAGGAATAGTTTTTTTATGGGAGAAATTTGTGAAAATGGAGAAGAGAAGCCCCGTAGGGATCTCCCCTCGGGACTTTCTCGTGTTATTTACCAGTTTAATATTTTGTAGAAATCGTACGCTTCGGGATCCTCTACAAACTCTTTGGCCTCGTCATAATCTTCTTCCGTGAGGTAATGGAGGTTGTGCATGAAGACCAATTTTGCTTTTTCCGACTCGATGTCCAGCAACCGGGGACGGATTTTTCCCTGCTCGTCCTCCACATCTCTCAGGTAGAGTGGCTGAATGTTCATCTCATGGTTGGTAGAGACCATGCATCCCGTAAGTCCCCTGTCGTAAAGCTCTTTAACACCGATGCCCAACAAACTGCAATACATCAGATCGAAGGAGACAGGGGTTACGCAGCGAAGTTCGTAGCCCAACTCCACCGGACGGCTTTTGATATCCAATCCAATTCTTTTCAGCTCTTTCTGAACAAGTAGGTTAAATATGTGCGCTTTGCTTACATTGCCCAATTCGGGGTGTCCATGGTCGTCATAGGTGAAGGAGATATCGGTAGCTTTGATCTCTGTATCGGTCATAAAGTGAAAGACTCCTTCGCTGATGATGGCCGCTCCATAGTTGATCCCCAGAATACGTCGTTTGATCATGGAGGAGATGACCAAGTTGACAATTTTTCGGAAGGAGACCGTCGTTTTATGGAACATTTCAGGTACGATAATCATGGGATAGTGGGTGGAGGCTCCTATGCCGAAGGCAAGGTGTCCCGCTTCGCGTCCCATGGCAGATACCACAAACCAGTTGCCACTGGTGCGTGCATCCTCGTACACGGTTGAAGCAATTCGAACCCCTTCCGCTTTGGCCGATTGATAGCCAAAGGTGGGTTGACTCTCCGGAAGAGGCAGGTCGTTATCGATGGTCTTGGGAACATGGATGTTCTGAATACTGACGTTATGCTCGTTGAGGTATTTGCTAATACGATTTGCTGTGCTGGCCGTGTCGTCACCTCCCACGGTAACCAATAATTTTACATTATTATTGATGAAGAAGTTGGTGTTAAATTCCTCATCCTTTGGTTTATAGCGACTCATGATGAGAGCTGATCCTCCCTGGTTCCTGATGCGGTCTGCCATGGCAAAATCAATCTCCACAAAGAGCGGCTTTCGGCTGAAAAGGGTTTTATAGCCATGGTTGAGCCCGATGACACGGTAGTTGTATTTAAGGAAGACTTTGGCCACAGAACTTACCACCGTATTGATCCCCGGTGCCGGACCTCCTCCACATAGAATAGCAATTGTTTTTTTCATAAGCTGATTTTAAGATAAGATTGAATTTTCAGGCTTAAAAGTACAATTTATCGGTATACCAATCGTAAAATTCTTCGTGATTGTTGGGTTAGGTAGATCGTTTTCTGAGCAGAATAGTCTGCAATTTGTCTTTGGACATAGTTGACGACGGTCAGCAAAGAGAGGGAGCGATTGTAGCGCACTTCGAAGGTGGCCTTTAACGCTGTTTGTAATGGATGAAAGCGGTAAGGGTCATCATCAAAGCAGAGGGTCAGGTTCACTGCAGAGGATTGCAGGAGGTTGATGCGGATGCTGTGTTCTTTGAAGAGGGCAATGATTTTCTCCAGGTACTCCTCCGTCATAAACCCGATTTGCTTTGGGGTGAGGGTGATAAGACACTGTTTCTCTTTGATGATCGTGCAGGGAACCTCAATTTTATCCGTGTGTGCAGCCGTGACGGTAGTGCCCCCATTTTCCGGTTGTTTAAAAGAGTGGATGTGGAGCGGGATCCTTTTTTGCTGTAGGGGAGCAAGGGTTCTTGGATGCACCACCTGAGCGCCATAGTAGGCCAGTTCCATACACTCTGTATAGGTCGCCTTGGGAAGTAGCCGGGCTTGGGGAAACCGATGGGGGTCTGCATTGTAGAGGCCGTTTACGTCTTTCCAGATCCACACCTCCTTGGCATGGAGAATGTTGGCGATGACCGCCGCACTAAAGTCCGAGCCCTCTCGCCCTAAAGTGGTGACTGCTCCTTCTGGGGTGCCTGCGATAAACCCCTGGGTTAGGTAGTAGCCACGAGGGTTGGGGAAGGCCTTGGTGACTGCCTTTGAGGTGGCTTCCCAATTGATTCTTGCTTCGCGAAACGAATGGTCGGTGATGAGCGTTTCGGTAGCAGGTACCTGTGTGATGGGAAGCCCGGAGGCTTTCAGAAAGTGCCAAACGAGGGTGCTGCCAATGCGCTCTCCATAAGAGACAACGGTGTCATAAAAGCGGTTGAAGTTGCCTGTTTCCGTGTGTCGAATGGCCTCCTCCAGTGCGTGAAACAGGGAGAGAATTTCTCGTTCCACCACCTGTGGATTTTCCGGGAAAAGCGCATCACAAAGGGAAAGGTGGTGTGCTTCAACCTCTTTTAGCAGGCTTTTCCATCGCTCCTCCCCCGAAAAGGCCGCATAGGTGACCTCCTCCAGTGCGTTGGTGGTCTTCCCTATGGCAGAGAGTACGATAACCCCTCCCTCCTTGACATGGGTCTTGATGAGAACGGCAAGATGCCTGATGGATGCAGCATCTTTGATGGAGGCTCCTCCAAATTTGTGGACGATCATTCGTTACAGCGTTACATAGTTTTCCACAAAAATAGTATTTCCTTGAAGAATCTTGTTTTCTGAGGGGCTGTGTGCATTGAAAATTATCCTGTACATTTGCTTCAAATTTGAGTGAGTTGAATATTGGTGCTGTTTTTTCGCGTTATGGGAAGGATCCTCGTGTGGGAGAACTCGTTCAGGCGCTAGACTCCAAGGAGGAGGCTCGGGTTGTCCTGAAAGGAGTTTCGGGGTCTTTCCATGCACTCTTAATCTATCTCTTTTCCCGTAAGATCTTCTCTTCTCAGGTGATGGTGCTTCCGGATCGGGAGCGTGCTGCTTACCTGTTCAACGATCTGGAGAACCTTTTGGAGGAGCAGGGAAAGAGTGCAGCGGAGAAACGGGTGCTTTTTTTTCCTGCCTCTTATAAACGTCTAAACGATAGATCCAGCCGGGATTCACAACACCTGCTGATGCGGATGGAGGTCTTGAACCGCATGGGGTCGGAGGTGGGAAAAAAGAGCTTCGTGGTTACCTATCCCGGCGCCTTGGCCGAGTTGGTGGCGGATAGAGCTTCTATCCGTGAGCGTACCCTCACCGTGAAGAGGGCGCAGCAACTCTCTCCTGATGCCCTGGCTGATCAATTGCTGGAATGGCGTTTCGATAGGGTGGACTTTGTTTATGAGCCGGGACAGTTCTCCGTGCGGGGAGGCATCGTGGATGTTTATTCCTTTGCTGAGGAGTATCCCGTGCGGGTGGATTTTTTTGGGGATGAGATTGCCTCTCTGCGTTTTTTTAATCCATCGGATCAACGCTCCCTCTCCGAACAGGAGCGTGTGACGATTCTGCCGGACCTGCAAAGGAGTCCCTCCCATAAACCTCAGAAGAGTTTTGTGGAGATCTTGCCGCCGAAGACCATTCTTTGGCTTGATGAACCGGATACCATAATGAAGGCAGTGGATGACCAGTTGCAGAAGGTTAAAGAGGGAGATGAGGTGGAGGAAGAGGAGCAGAGTGTAGACTTTCTCTCTTCCCCGGAGCAATTGGAGGAGCATCTGTCGCATTATCGACAGATCTGCACGGGAGTGGTTTCGGAAACGGATGCGATTACCGAGGTGATAGACTTCCAGGTGAAGCCCCAACCCGCTTTTAACAAGAATTTTGAGCTTCTGGCAGAGAAACTGATGTCCAATGCCTATGAAGGGCTCTCCACCTTTCTCTTTTCAGAGAACGAGAAGCAGCGGATGCGCGTGGAGAAGGTGTTTGGGGATCTGCTGGGGGGAGAGGCCGGCGAGTATTATACCATTATCCCCACAACCATCCACGAAGGGTTTGAAGACCCCCTCTCCGGGATTGTCTGCTATACCGATCATCAGATTTTCGACCGCTATCACCGCTACCGTATTCGTGACGGCTTTAAAGCTCGGGAATCATTGAACATAAAAGAGTTGACCGGACTTCATCCCGGTGATTTTATCACCCATATTGAGTATGGTATTGGACGGTTTGATGGGTTGGAGAAGATCAGCAATAACGGTAGGGAGCAGGAGGCCATACGCATCATCTATGGGAACAATGATCTTCTCTATGTGAATATCCATTCGCTTCATCGCATTGCCAAGTATGTGGGGAAGGAGGGAACGGAGCCCAAACTGCATCGGCTGGGTAGTCCTGCCTGGAAGAACCTGAAGAGCAAGACCAAGAGTCGTGTTAAGGATATCGCTAAGGAGTTGATCAACCTTTATGCGGAGCGGAAGAGTAGTGCCGGTTTTCCGTATAGCAGTGATACTTTTCTACAGCATGAGTTGGAGGCCTCCTTTTTTTACGAAGATACGCCCGATCAATTTAAAGCAACGGCAGATGTCAAGGCGGACATGGAGCGCCCCTATCCCATGGATCGGTTGGTTTGCGGCGATGTGGGGTTTGGGAAAACGGAGGTGGCCATCCGAGCTGCTTTTAAGGCGGTGGCGGATAATAAGCAGGTGGCCGTATTGGTGCCCACCACCATCCTGGCACTGCAACATTACCATACCTTTACCGAACGGTTGAAGGGTTTCCCCTGTTCTGTGGCCTATATTAACCGTTTTCGAACCACTAAGGAGATTAAAACGATCCTGAAAGGGGTGGCCGAGGGAGAGGTGGATATCCTTATCGGAACCCATCGGATTGTGAGTAAGGATGTACAGTTTAAAGATTTGGGTCTTCTGGTAATCGATGAAGAGCAGAAGTTCGGGGTCTCTGTGAAGGAGAAGCTGAAGCAGCTTCGGGTGAATGTGGACACCCTCACCCTTACGGCTACCCCCATCCCGAGAACGCTTCAATTTTCCATGCTTGGGGCGCGAGACCTCTCGGTGATCAATACGCCGCCGCCCAACCGCTATCCTGTTCATACAGAGGTTACCGTCTTTGGTTCCGATACCATCCGTGAGGCGATCCTGTATGAGTTGGCCCGGGGTGGCCAGGTCTTTTTTGTCCATAACAGGGTGCAGAATATTATGGATGTGGCGGATATGCTGCATAAGTTCGTGCCGGGAGTGCGTCTGGCTATCGGTCATGGAAAAATGGATGGAAAGACCCTGGAGAAGGTGATGCTTGAGTTTATCGAGGGGAAGTATGATCTCCTCCTCTCCACAACCATTGTGGAGTCGGGATTGGATATCCCCAATGCGAACACCATCATTATTAACGATGCTCAGAATTTTGGTTTGAGCGACTTGCATCAGTTGCGAGGAAGGGTGGGGCGCACCAACCGCAAGGCTTTTTGCTACTTGTTGGCTCCTCCGCTCTCCATGTTGACGGTGGATGCCCGGAAGCGTCTTAGGGCCATTGAAGAGTTTTCGGTGCTGGGCTCAGGCTTTAATATTGCCATGCGCGACTTGGATATTCGTGGTGCCGGCGACCTGTTGGGAGCGGAACAGAGCGGCTTTATCTCCGATATCGGATACGATATGTATCAGAAAATTCTTGATGAAGCCATCTTAGAGTTGAAGCAGCAGGATCCCCAATATGGAGCGCATGGAGAGGCATCAACCCTCACTTGGGTGCAGGAGTGTGTGCTGGAGACAGATCTTGAATTGTTGATCCCCGATTCCTATGTGAGCAATATCACCGAACGGTTGAGCCTTTATCGTGCGTTGGAAGATGCCGACGATGAAGAGAAGTTGTCTCGTTTTCGGGGTGAGTTGGAGGATCGTTTTGGAACCATCCCACCCCAGACATTGGCCCTGTTGGATACTGTGCGGTTACGGAAGGTAGCCAAACAGATCGGGTTTGAGAAACTGGTGCTGAAAAAGGAGCGGTTGCGTTGTTTCTTTATCAGCAACCCGGAGTCGCCCTACTTCCAAAGTCCCCTTTTCGGGCAGATCTTACAGTTTGTGCAGGAGAACCCCCAGGCATCAACTTTTAGAAAGCGTAACGAGAAACTCTCCCTTCTTTTCCTGGAGGTTCCCGGTGTGGGGGCTGCGTTGGAAAAGTTGCAGTACCTCGCTGGTAGGGTCTTGTAAAAAGGCTATTTCGCTTTTTTCGTGAGTAGGATGTAGGAGGGGAAGTGGTCGCTATATCCTCCAAGGTAACGCCCTCCGGCAAAGGTGCGTAGGGGGTAGCCTTCGTAGGGAGCCTCCTTCTGTTTCATCCATGGCTGCTGAAAAACCACCGCATCATGATACCGGTAGCCCCGTCTCCCCCCTTTTAAAAGCGCGCGGGTGATCACCTGTTGGTCGAACATATTCCAATGGCCACGGTAAGCTAAGGATCCAATTCCCTTTCGGAACAATTGCTCAAAAGGATTGTAAAGTTGCCCCTTGTGTAGCCTCTTTTTACCGGAGGCATTGAGGTATTTCGTGACACTCTCATTGTCGGGGTCATCGTTGTAATCGCCCATGAGCACAATCTTGGCTTGGGGGTCAAGGGTGGTGAGCGAATCAATGATGCTTCGGGACAGTTGAGCCGCTGCATTGCGAAGGGGCCGGCTTTTCTCCTCTCCTCCATAACGTGAAGGCCAGTGAACTACGATAAAGTGCATGGGTTCGCCATCCAACAGTCCCGAAACCACCAACTGATCCCGTGTGCGGAACCCTTTCTTCCCTTTGACATGTAAGGGACGAGCCTGGCTATCAGTAACCTGAAAATAGTTTGGGTTGTATAGCAGGGCTACGTCAATCCCTCGTCGGTCAGGACTGTCGTAGTGGACGATCCGGTAGTTACGTTTGCGGATCAGTTCGTCTTTAACCAGATCTTCCAACACCTCACGGTTTTCTACCTCGCTAACCCCTAGTATTATAGGTCCTTCAGGCGTTACGTCGGTAGCAATCTCAGCAATGACCTTTGCCATGTTATGACTCTTCTCCCAATAGCGTTGAGAGCCCCAGGCTTTATTGCCTTCCGGGGTAAAGGAACCGTCGTTCACCTGCTCCTGATTAATGGTGTCGAAAAGGTTCTCGAGGTTGTAGAATGCAATACAGGCTGTTTGGCACGCCCCTTCCCCTTGCGAAGGGCTCCGGTGGCAGGCATTGAGTAACAGTAGAAAAGGAAGCAGTAACAACAGAAAACGTTTCATAAGCATGGTTATTGGTCGTGTTTATGGTCTTTGGACAATAGGGCTCTTTTGTGGCAGGAAAGCCTTGTCCAGGTGACAAAGGTAATATTCTCTTTGGGGATTGAGGCATAAAAAGGGGGGCTCTTTCCTCTTTTTTGTGTCGGTTTCTTGTGAAATAGGGGTGATTTGGTGTGGTTTTTGATGCCAGACTTTTGTGGCTATGAGGGATGGAAGGTGCCCCATGGTGTTATTTTTAGGTGGGGATTTTTTTCCTCCCGGATAAAGTATTGTTTATTTGTGGAAATATGCTACTTTTGACCGTATGACAGATCAACAAAGAAGAATGGATGAGGTTGACAGTCTCGTGATTATTCCAACCTATAATGAGCGGGAGAATGTGGAAGGGATTATCCGGGCCGTTTTTAGTTTGGAATACCCGCTTCACATCCTTATTGTGGAGGATAACTCTCCGGATGGTACAGCCGATATTGTAAAGGGGTTGATGGAACTCTTTCCCGGCAGGCTTTTTATGGAGGAGCGAAAGGGGAAGTTGGGGCTAGGGACGGCGTATATCCATGGCTTTAAATGGGCTTTACAGCGTCACTATCAATGTGTCTTCGAGATGGATGCCGACTTCTCTCATAATCCCGCGGACTTGCTTCGTTTGCGGGAGGCACTCTCCAAGGGGGCTGACCTTGCCATTGGGTCGCGTTACGTGAACGGCGTTAATGTGGTAAATTGGCCCATGGGCAGGGTGCTGATGTCTTATTATGCGTCGGCTTATGTGCGCTTAGTGACCCGCATGAAGGTGCGCGATACTACGGCGGGATTTAAGTGTTACTCCCGAAAGGTGCTGGAAGCAATCAACTTTGATGCCATTAAGTTTACCGGATATGCCTTTCAGATAGAGATGAAATATACAGCGTGGAAGCTTGGTTTTGTCATCGAAGAGGTCCCCATTATCTTCACCGATCGTACCCTCGGAGAGTCGAAGATGAGTAGCGGTATTTTTCGTGAGGCCATTTTGGGGGTAATGTCATTGCGTTTTCGTAATGTAAAAAAAGAACATGGGAGGAGAACAGCATCATGAGTACCTTGATTCGTAATGCATTTATTGTAAACGAAGGAGAGATTTTCCGCGGTAGCGTGTGGGTGGTGGACGAGCGTATTGAAAAGATTTCGCGGGAGGATATTCCGGTGCCGGAGGGTGCCCGGGTGATCGAGGCGGAAGGGTGCTACCTTTTGCCCGGCGTCATTGATGACCAGGTGCATTTTCGGGATCCGGGACTGACCCATAAGGGATCGCTCTATACGGAGAGCCGGGCGGCTGTTGCGGGGGGCGTGACCTCCTTTATGGAGATGCCCAACACCAAGCCTCAGACACTCACTCAGCCGTTGCTGGAGGAAAAGTTCCGGATGGCTGCGCGTGACTCAGTGGCTAACTTCTCCTTCTATATGGGGGTCTCCAATGATAACTTAGAGGAGGTGCTGAAAACCGACCCTCATAAAGTTTGTGGGGTGAAGATCTTTTTGGGCGCTTCCACCGGGAATATGCTGGTGGATGACCCCGTGGTGCTGGAGAAAATCTTTGCCTCTTGCAAGATGCTGATAGCGATCCATAGCGAGGATGAGGGGGTGATTCAGGAGAATGTGGCGCGCTATCGTCGTGAGTTTGGGGAAGAGGTTCCCATTGCATATCATCCGGTTATCCGTTCCGAAGAGGCTTGCTATCGCTCCACCAAACGTGCGGTGGCGTTGGCAAAGAAACATAATACACGTCTGCATGTGCTTCACCTCTCCACGGCTAAGGAGCTTGAACTATTGGATGAAACGACCTCCCTGAAGGAAAAACGCATTACCGGGGAGGTCTGTGTTCACCATCTCTGGTTTGATGATCGGGATTATGCCTCCCATGGAACCCGCATAAAGTGGAATCCGGCCATTAAAACGGAGGCAGATCGAGAGGCGCTCTTTGCGGCTTTGTGCCGGGGTCGACTGGATGTGGTCGCCACTGATCATGCACCACATACCCTTGAAGAAAAGTCAAATACCTACTTTAAGGCACCTTCGGGAGGCCCTCTGGTGCAGCATTCGTTGGTGGCCATGTGTGAACTGGCAAAGCGCCATGGATTGCCCCTTACCTTTGTGGCTGATAAGATGGCGCATGCCGTGGCTGACCTCTTTCGCATCGTAGACCGGGGCTACCTGCGTGAAGGCTATTATGCCGATATGGTGCTGCTAAAGAAGGAGGCTCCCTGGCAAGTGACGCCGGAAAATATACGTTATAAATGCGGTTGGTCTCCCTTTGAAGGGTGTACGTTTTCCCATCAAGTGGTGGCCACCTTTGTGAATGGTAACCTTGTTTTTCATAAGGGTGAAATCGATGATCTCTCCCGTGGAAAACCTCTATCTTTTAATCCGGAATTATGAAAAAAATGATGCTCTTTATGGGGATTCTCTTTCTCTTTATGGCTTGCAAAGAGGAGCTGTCCCGCCACGTCGTTGAGTACCATGAAAACGGCGTTCCCCGACTGGTCTCCTATTACCGACACCAAGGAGTGGATTCGGTGTTGGTCCGGGAAGAGTGGTTCTATGCGGACTCCTCGTTGCGTATGACCGGAGGTTATGAGGATGGCCTGAAGTCGGGAGAGTGGATTGCCTGGTATGAAAATGGAAATCCCTGGAGCCAGGGTACCTTTTTGGAGGGGAAGTCCCATGGTGAACGCATTGTTTACCATGAAAATGGTCAGATTAAATATAAGGGATCGTACACCCATGGTGATCGTTCCGGCCATTGGGAGTTCTTTGACGCCAACGGCAAGCAACAGAAAGTGTTGGACTATTAATCCTCTTTGAGTCTGTCGATCTCTCTGCGCTCTTTTTTTGTGGGGCGTCCGCTGCCACGGCTTCGCCACTCTGTTTTCATCTCTTTGAGGAATTGTAATTTTTCATATTCACGCTCCGGCGTCTGGTCGTCGAGGTAAAGGGTTACCAGTTTGGCTCCCACCCGGCCGCGAGGAATTCCCTTTATGGCGATGGTTTTGGTGATGGGGGGCTGAGAAACCATAACCGTGAGGCCCTCTCTCACCATCCGCGACGGCTTTACCGCCACCTGGTCAATGGTGATGCGCCCACTCTTGCAGGCTTCTGTGGCTATGCTGCGTGTTTTAAATAACCGCACCATCCATAACCATTTGTCTATGCGAACCTCTTCCATATCCTGTTTTGTATCGCTCTATAAAATCCGATTTCCTCGTGATGTTTCTCTTCTCAATAGTTATTTCCCCCGGTAAACGCCCCTATCTCAGCCTTCGTAAGCCTCGAATTCAAACGCTCTATACAGGAGGCTGCTTTAAAACCCTGATTTGATGGAGAGACCCTATTTATTTCTGATAAAGATTTTTATGGGTACCCCATTAAAGTGAAACTGCTCCCGTAGTTTGTTCTCTAAGAAACGTTTATAGGGATCCTTCACGTATTGAGGAAGGTTGCAGAAAAAGACAAAGGCAGGGTAGGGCTTCTTTAGCTGTGTGACATATTTGATCTTGACCTGTTTCCCCTTGATGGCGGGGGGCGGGGTCTGTTCGATCAGGGGCAGCATGTATTTATTCAGCGTAGAGGTGGGGATTTTCTGTTTCATGGATTGATGCACCTCATTCAGCAGCTCAAGGGTCTTGAAAATGCGTTGTTTTTCCAATACGGAAGTGAAGATGATGGGCACATCGGTAAAGGGCGCAATGCGCTCCGCAATCTTCTGTCGAAAAGCGAGGTGTGTCTGACTCTCTTTCTCGATAAGATCCCACTTATTCACCGCAATCACTACCCCTTTATGGTTGCGTTGAATGAGATGAAAGATGTTTAGGTCTTGTGCCTCAATGCCTCGTGTGGCATCCAGAATAAGCAGACAGACATCGGCGTATTCAATGGCGCGTACCGATCGCATAACGGAGTAGAACTCGATGTTGTCCATCTCTTTATTGCGTTTTCGGAGTCCGGCGGTATCCACAAACATAAAGTTAAATCCATAGCGGTTGTAGGGGGTGAAGATGGAGTCGCGGGTGGTGCCTGCAATCTCTGTAACGATGTTTCGTTCTGTACCCAGCAGTGCATTGATCAGTGAGGATTTCCCTACGTTGGGCCTTCCCACCACGGCGATGCGGGCTTCATCTGCTTCCTCCTCTTCGGTGGCCTCCTCAAAGTGTGTTACCACCGCATCGAGTAGCTCTCCTGTTCCCGAACCATTGATGGCAGAGATGGGGAAGAGCTGTTCGATCCCTAAGCCGTAAAACTCCATGGCATCGGTGTGCTGGCTGGGGGAGTCCGACTTGTTAACCACCAAAAAGACCGGTTTAGGTGACCTACGGATGATGTGAGCTACCTCTTCGTCCAAGGGCGTGATCCCCTCTTTGGCATCCGTAACAAAGAGAATCACATCCGCCTCCTCGATGGCCAGATCAGCCTGTTTCCTGATCTCTGACTCAAAAATATCTTCTGAGCCCACCATGTATCCCCCCGTATCAATAATGGAGAACTCCTTTCCGTTCCAGTCGCTTTTTCCGTAGTGTCGATCGCGTGTTACGCCACTCTCCGAGTCGACGATTGCCTGACGCATTCCCGTTAATCGGTTAAACAGCGTCGATTTTCCCACATTGGGACGCCCCACAATGGCAATAATATTCCCCATAATATCCTTTTTTGCAAAGATAATCAGTTTCTTGGCAATCTTGTGAATAATGGGAAATTAACAATTAGTGATTAGGAGCTGATAAACTGGTAATTATCTGAATATTAGATTGTAGTATAATAGTTTGGTGATTTGGTAATGGGATGATCTAACCACCTCCAACATCTATCGGTAAACCCCGTAGGGGCGAAATGTTAATAAATAACGATTTTATTTACGAGTTCATTTCCGGACAATTGGGTTCTCAACAGGTAGACCCCTGCCGTCAACATAGAGAGATCGATAATGGTTTCACGTTGTGTTATCCTTGTTTGCCACATCAGATTCCCCCTTAAATCCTCCACAAAAACCTTCGCTTTATCCAGAGGCAGGTTTGGGGTAAATAGGGTTATCTTTCCCTCCGTTGGATTGGGAAAAACCTTCACCTTTTCATTTGTGGTTATCGCCGGAATTGAAACGTGTGACTGGTTTTCATAAGCACCCATATCGATTGTTTCTTGCACGATTCTGTTGAAACCGGCGAGATCAAATGGGGGAATCATCAGTCCGGTGGTGTCAGGACTTCCCGCGTTGATACAGGGTGAGTTGAAATTCAAGGCATAGGGGTGGTCACCGGAAAAGAGATAATGTGGATCAGATTGGATGTTATGTGCATAGATCCCATCATACGTCACGGTATCCAATAGTCCAAAAGCATCCATACCTCCTTCAATGTTATTGTAAAAGAAGTTTGGATCTGCATTGGAGGCAAGATAGACTTGATTTCCGGCAGCAGTAGCTGTATTTCCGTAGATAATATTGTTATAAAACTCAGGACTGGAATTACTGCAAGCCACGCCGCCTCCGTAGGCACTCTTGTCGACTCTTGCCCTATTCTCGGAGAGCGTATTATTGACCACCAGGGCATCACAGTGGCCGAAATAGATTCCGCCTCCAAGATAATCCGCCTCATTTTCGACAAGCAAATTTCCGTTGATAATTACTTCGGATCCGGCAGCATAGATTCCTCCCCCAACGGTACTACTGTTTCTTTCAAAGATATTTCTGATGATAGATACGGCATTGCACCCCAACATGTAAACGCCACCTCCATAACCGAGACTCCACTTATGGTTATCATGAATGTGGTTGTTCTCAATGAGGATAGTATCTGAGGTGTAGATATAAATACCTGCCCCATAGGAGTATCCGTAGCCCGGGTTTATTTCATGGTCGCTGATGGTATTCTCTTTGATGATTACATGTGAAGCATTGGAAATAAAAATACCTCCACCCATACATGCCATATCATTATTTGAGATCGTGTTTCCGATGATTTGTGCACTGGAGTTTTCAATGGAGATGCCGCCCCCATTAAAATACCAGCTATTAAATACATTATCCACAATACGATTGTACTCTACGGATGGAGAACTTCCCTTAATATGGATGCCAAGTCCCAGGCCAATATCGTCAATTTGTTGCTTCTCACGGGTTTCCGCATGGGTGATTGTAAATCCGACCAGTCGGGCATTCGCTGTTTCTCCATTGGTGAACTTTACCAGTTGATAGTTTTCCCCGTTTCCATCAATTACCGTCGACTCAATATAATCGGTATTCTGTGTGGTAAGAAAAAGGCTTCCCACCACGATATCTTTTCCAAGAAAGTCAATGGTCTCGATGTAGTTGCCGGGAAATACCAATACCGTATCGCCGGGGTTGGCATTGTTAATTCCTTCCTGGATGGAGGTATAATCACCGGAACCATCGAGGTTGACATGGATGATCTCTGCATAGAGAAAAACGGGAAGAAGAAGGAGGAGGGAGAGTAGAAGTTTCATGACGGATCAGTTTGAACGTAAAGATAGTGTTTTTCTTAAGGAAAAGCAATAGCAGTAGTTAATTATCATTAACCGGGAGGGTTCGGATGATTTATGTGATAATGTAGTAATGAAGTTGGTTGTAGAAACGTGGGATGCCATGTCTCTGCGATTTCATGGCTCCTGGTTAACTCCCCAACCCCATAGGGTGGAAGTGATAGCTCCTCCCTGAGCCCTCCTCTATGGTTGTTTTGATGGTTGACCTTCGTGCGTTTTTAATGAGAAGATCAGCGATGCCCGATTGAAAGTCCTCTTCGTTGAAATGGATGGAGAGGGGCAGTGATGGGGGGGATGCTACGGTTTCCGCGGCACGAATGATCTTAGCCGTTTTTTTATGAAACCTTGCGCTGGTGAGTTTATAGTAGGGGTTGCTGAGATGCTCCTGGTTGGGGAGGAGTTCGTACCCCAGTTGCTTGTTAAAGGATTGTGCCCGAGGATTATCTCGTAAAACTTGACTCAGTGAGTATGCTGCTTGAGCCACATAAAAGGCAATTTCAAGCAGGATCAGGGTGCTGAGGGCAGGAACACTGGTATTCCATAGGGATTGTTCCCAAATAAAGAGCCCGGCTTCCGATCGTAAGGGGTTCCACTGAATGTTTTTGCTGTTGATAAGTCCACAGGCTTTCCCTTGAAACCGGATGATAAAATAGAGATGCTGGTTATTGTTAACCTGTTGAAACCATGTGCGCTGTTGCTCCGGGCTAATGGGCTCGCGAAACGCCATATAGCGTTGGATATAGTCTGCATTTCGATGGGTTCTCACCATCTCCAGGTCCTCCTCTTGGAGCCGTGTTAGTGTGATGCCGTATTTACTGATCTCCATTGTTTTCGCTGGTGGTTTTTCGATCGATGGAGTAAGCCGGGTGTCCCGCCTGTGTCAGATAGATCCTTCGCAGGTATTCTCCGATGACCCCCAGGCTGAAGACTACGATGGAGGTGGAAAACAGGACTGTCACGATGGTAGAGGTGTATCCCAATGGTACGTCATAAAAGAGCTTTCGGAGGATAAAGATCAACCCGGCAAGGGCGGTAAATATGGAGATGAATAGCCCGCCAAAGGTCATGATCTTTAAGGGTAGTCCGGAGTTGAATATAAACAGGTTGTAGAGGATTCCTGCCAGTTTTTTGTGGGTATACCCTGATTTGCGGTAGGTGGAGGGGTGATGGGTGACCTCTACAAAACCGATGGCCTGTGTGTGCTGATAGAAGAGATCGTCAAGGTAGACAAAGCGCATGGAGAGGTGCTCCAATTGCCGGGCAAGCCGTGAGGAGATCAGGCGAAAGGAGCTGCCATTTCCGGGAGCGTTATTGATATATTTTCCGCTTTTCTTTAGAAACCTGCTTTGCATCCTGCGGGAGAGCCGCTGCCTGTTTTGTGAGAAAATACCGTAAACCAGCTCGAAATCCGCTTTTTTTTGCGCCTCGATCAGTTTCGGGATGTCGGAAGGAGCGTGTTGCAGGTCGTCATCCATGGTGATAAGGTATTTCCCCTTGGCGTGTTGTAGTCCGCAGAGTGTGGCGTTGTGCTGGCCAAAATTCGTTGAAAAGTGGTATCCCGAGATGAGGCCGGGGTGTTCTTGACGTAACGAGCATATCGCTTGCCAACTGTGGTCGGTGGAGTGGTCATCGACCAGGATAAGTTCCCAACGGGCATCCATGGCGTCGAAAACCGACAGCAACTGGTCGGCGAGTTTGTGAAGGATGTTTTCGCTATTGAAAACAGGGATGATAACCGAATATTCTATCTCTTTCATGATTGATGGTTTAGCCTCCTCCAAGAATTAGGTTGGTGGCAGAGATCCATTTGGAGGCATCTGACAAAAAGAAGATTACCGGATAGGCCACATCGTCGGGCTCGCCTAATCCCATAAGTTGCCTCTGCTCAATCTTTTTCACCACCTCATTGCTGAAATCATCGGCTGTTTGGTTTAACATGGCCGTTTTCACAAAGGCGGGGCTGACACAGTTTACCCGTACTCCTTTGGGCGCCAACTCCAATGCCAGTGTGCGGGCATAGCCCTCCATGGCTGTTTTGGCAGAGACGTAGAGCGCACCCCCCACAAAGGGATAGCGGGTGCTTATGGAGCTGATGAACACAAAGCTGCACGCCTTTTTCACGATCTTTTTCTTTCGGATAATGGCATTGGAGAGCATCAGCGATCCTTCAAAGTTGGTCTTAAAGGTTTTTGTGTAATCCTCTTCCGTAATAAATCCGGAAGGGGCAATAATGCTGATACCGGTGCTGAAGACCACTCCGTTGAGTTTGGGTAGCTCCTGAACTAAGGTTTGGATATCCGTGGGCTTGGTGATGTCGGCGAGGAGAATGGTGTGGGCTCCCGGGCGCATTAGATGCAGGGTCTCTTCCAATCGTTGGCGGTTGCGGGCGGTGAGGATTACCGTGCCGTTCATCTCGCTGATGCGGATAGCAATCTGCCGCCCCAGTCCCGAGGAGGCGCCGGTCACAAGAATGGTCTTTCCTTGTAGGTCGAAGGGCGTGTGTTGCATGGTTAGTATTCAATTAGTGGCGGTACCACAAGATTGTTGGTCTCTATGAAGATGGTTCCCCAAGAGAGTCCGATGCCAAAGGCACTTAAAATCAGTTTTTTCTTCCCCTGCTTCAGCTCCTCTCCTATCTCTGAGACCATGGTAAGGGGAACGGAAGCGCCACTGGTATTCCCGAATTTGCGAAGAGAGTCGGGGGCTTTCTCCGGTGGCATCTTAATCATCTTTCGGATGGTTTTGTTGATGAGCTTGTTGGCCTGATGGAAGATCACATAGTCAAAATCCTGAATCGTTTTGCCCTTGAATTTGGCCAGCTTTTTGATGTTGGGCGCCACCTCCCTCAGGGAGAAGTTGAATACTTCAATGCCGTTAAGCGCCACATGAAAATCCGAACGATCGATGCCTTCTCCATGGTTTTTCAGTTTAAAGGAGTCTTCTGACATGGGGTTTCTCATTCCCCCGGCGGGGATGATAATGGCATCATATCCCGATCCGTCGCTTTCCAGGTTAAAGTCCATCTCCGGTGCCTCCGGGTCGTACTCAAAGGCGGTAGCTGTACCGGCATCGCCAAACAGCGGATAGGTGCTTTTGTCTGTATAGGCCGTGTTGCAAGTGGAGATATCCCCTACCAACAGGAGGGCTTTTTTGATCATTCCGCTGTGTACCATGGAGGCAACGGTGGAGATCCCATACACGTAACCGGAGCATCCCAGCTTGATGTCCAAGGCCATACAAGACTTGGGTAACTTCAGCTTATCTTGAAGAATGCCAGAAGTGTTGGGGATGATATAGTCGGGTGATTGTGAGACAAATATCAGTAACTCTACTTCGTCCCGATTCCATTGCAACTCCGTGAGGAGCTTTTCCGCTGCTTCATAACATAAGTCGGAGGTGGTTACGGTGGCATCTTTTCGGACACGCCTTTTGTCCACTCCGATATTTTTTACCAGAGATTCGCGTTCTTTCTCCGTAATGAACTCATAATCCATATTGGAGACTTCATTGGCTGGGACAGTTGCAGCAACGCCTCGCATTGCTACGTTGGGGATGGAAAAAATGGCCATACCGGGAGTTTTATGATCGTGGGTAAAAAATCAGGCTATCCGTGCTTCAATAATCTGGTAGAGATCCTGAACCGTTTCGGATTGTTGAATGTCTTCCGCATTGATGGTTACATCGTATTCGGTCTTTACCAATGCAATGAGACGCAGTGCATTGATGGAGTTCCAGTCAAACACCTCTCTGAATTTGACCTCAGCAGCCAATTGGCCCTGTTCAATCTCATCTTCAAATTCTTCTTCAACGATGGCAATGAGTTCTTCTATTTTCATGATATTTTTTTCAGTGTAAGGCAAAGGTACAATTTTTTTGATGATTAAGAAGAGGCTGTCTATAAAGTCCGACTTCTTCGTTACGCTTGTCTTCGAAATGGTCATTTACCTGAGTAAACTCCCATTTCTCATCCTTCGCAAGCCTCGAATTCGAACATTCTAGACAGCCTCTCCCACAACGCTGGCTTTATGGACCGGCCCTATTTAATGATGCAGAAGGGTCATATTTTGTGATTTTTGGTATAAAGAGTCACCAAGAGCATTGAGATGAGATTTGTGTGGTTTGTGTGCGTGATGGTTGTTTGTGGTGGTGCGGGTGCGCAGGTGTTGCAGTTGGAGGGCACGAGGGCGTCGGCGTGTGGTGGATGTGTGAGTGTGATGGATGGCCCGGAGTCTGCCTTTGATAACCCTGCGGCATTGGCTCGTCAGGAAGGGGGGTGTCTCTTTCTTGATGCGCAGAATGATTATCTGCTTCCTTCCCTGACCTGTGTTGCGGTGGGGAGTGCTGTGGCCGCCTCCCACACAAACCTCTCTCTTTGTGTAGCCTACTTTGGCGATGCCTTTTTTCATGAGACCACTCTTTCTCTGGGGGGTGCTCGGTGTCTCTTTCGAACGTTACTTATGGGCGTAAGAATCAACTATCATCACCTTTCCCAGGGAGAAGCGTATGCACGGCGTCATTACGCCACATCGGATGTGGGGTGGATATGGGTGTTTTCCGATAGGGTGGCATTGGGCCTCTATTGGGCCAATCCTTTTTTCATCTCTTTCCGTTCGGAAAGCCCCCTGTCCGGCTCCTCCGGTGTGTCGGCGGGGATGCTCTTTCATGCCGGGCCACATGTCCTTGTGGTGGCAGAGTTGGAGCGAAGGGCACAACGTACCCTTAACCTTAAGGGGGGGATGGAGTGGGTGCTCTCCAACTCCTTTACGTTTCGGTGTGGGTTTCAACACGCTACTCGAACCCTCTCCCTGGGGTGTGGCCTCCTCTTTCAACGGATAAAGGTGAACCTCCTGGTGAGTAATTCCCTGTTTCCCGGGCCACATGTGGGCATGGGTTTTCTTTATGAGTGGATAAAGGGATGAAACGCTGGGTATGTTTGTGGGTTGCCCTATTGGCCTTTCGGCTACTCTTTGCCCAAGTGGATGAGGAGCCCCTTTTCGAGGTGCTGGAGGCTTCGGGGGTGGAGGAAGAGGCTCTTCCCTTTGTGATGGAGCCGTGGATGGCCGGAAGTTCACGGGTGGACCTTAACCGTGCCGATGCGGAGAGGTTGCAGCAGCAACTGCTCCTCAGTGAGATGCAGGTAGAGGCGCTATGCCGTTATCGTGAGGCATGGTATCCGCTGCTTTCCCTTCATGAACTTTACCTGTTGGAGGCCTGGGATAGCCTTACGGTGCGTCGTATTGCGCCGTTGGTGGCTTTTCCTTTTGAGGCTCCTGTGGATTCGCTCACCAGGGCCTCTTTGGGGAAATATGCCGCCCATACCCTGCTGTTTCGGGTGGCGGCTAAAAGGCCGGGAGGAGCGGATGACGAGTCTCGTTTTGAGGGGAAGAACCCAAGGGTGTTGCTGAAATACGCCTACGGAGTGGGTGATAGGCTCTCTGCCGGGGTTGTGGCTGAGAAGGATCCCGGGGAGCCTTTTCGTTTTGACCGTCGGCGGAAGGGGTTTGACTATTATGCCGGTTATCTGCTTTATCGAGGGCGGAGACATTTGGAGCAGTTGATTGTGGGGAGCTATGGTCTCCAGTTTGGTCAAGGCGTCACTCTCTGGTCGGGCTTTGCTCTCTCTTCGGGTATGGGGGCAGTTTCGGGTCGTCGGACGCCCATGGGCATTCGGCGGCACTCGGCTACGGAGGAGAACCATTACCTGCAGGGAGCCGCTGCTACCCTAACTCTCCATGGTTTGAAAGTAACCGCTTTCGCCTCTTTTCATTGGCGGGATGCCAATGAGGTGGGGGAGGATACCGTATCGGGTCGGCACTTCTTTTCCGGATTTAAACAGGGCGGATATCATCGGAATGCGGAGGAGATGGCCGAAAAACATAACTTGGGCGAGTATCTGGCCGGGGGGAATCTTTCCTTCTCCCGGGGAAGGGTGAGGGGTGGCCTTACGGGATATTATCAGCAGCTCAGCGGGGTGATTGTTCCCGGTGTCGGACCCTCAACATGGTATAAGTTCTCCGGAGACCGCAATGGGGTGCTTGGGGCTGATATGACTGTGGCGCTCTCCAAAGCGCTACTTTATGGGGAGGGGGCAGTCTCTGCAAGTGGCGGTAAGAGTCTGGTGATGGGGGTGGATCTTTTTCCCGCCACCCGCCTGACCTATACCCTGCATTTTCGCCATGCGGATGCCTCCTTTCACAACCATTATGCCCGAATCTATCGGCTTGCCTCGGGCGCGAACCAGTGGGGTATTTACCAGGGAGGGACGGTTTACCTGGGTCACGGTTTTTCCGGGTCGGCATTTGTGGATAGGAGTCGTCGCTACAGCGTTCGTAGCGGATGTCATAAACCGGTTGCGGGGGGCTCCTCTTTTGGACGGCTCACCTACCAATATGGGAAAAAGGTACATGCCTATTTGCAAGTGGGATACGACTGGTTTGAGGATGATGCCGGGTCGTTGAATGGTATTACCTGGCAGATGTGGGAGAAGAGGCGTTGGCGGGGAAGAGTGCATGCTGCTTTACAGATGACACCCTTCCTTCGTATACAGTACCGTTTCGTCTACCTCTGTGGCGGAGGGGAGGAGGCTACCCGTGAAGGCTTTTTGGCTTACTTGGATCTTCGCCTTCACCAACTTCCTCTGCCGTTGACTTGTTCCATTCGTTATACCTTTTACGACACTGATGGATATGATACTCGTATTTACAGCTACGAGTCCGATGTGTTGTACCATTTTTCCGTGCCGGCGTATTACGGCCAAGGCAAATCGTTGTACCTCTATCTATCCTGGAAACCCCTTCGTTGGCTTACCTTTTATGGGCGGGGTTCTCTGGTGATCCATTCCAAGAGTGAATGTATAGAGAAGGGGCAGAGAGCCCTTGAACCCGCCTATTCCTTTCAGATACGGTTCTCACCATAAGGGGAGATCCTCTTTTATCGATCTTTATGACCTCTTTGATCTTATGTTAGGTCAACCTCTATCCAATTTTTCTCTTAAGAGGGCGTTGCCTATTTACCTTTTCCTATTTTCCCAATGTGCTACTCGTTCTTTTTTTGTAGAGATATGAAATAGTGTTTGCTACCTGCAGAAATGTTAATTGAGAGAGGAGTGCCTCCTCTTTCCCCCTGTGTGGGAGGGGTGGTGTAGGAAGAGGGGGTATGGCATCAGAGGTGATGTCACCGTATTGCATAGAGGGGCGTTACCGGGTGCTATTTTTTCTGAGTACAAAGTTCTGTCCCAGATAGACACGTCTCACATGGTCGTCATTGGCCAGATCTTCTGCAGAACCGGCTTTCATCACTTGTCCCTCAAAGAGCAAGTAGGCGCGGTCTGTAATGGAGAGGGTCTCATGGACATTATGGTCGGTGATGAGAATGCCAATATTGCGTTCTTTCAGGTGAGATACAATGGATTGGATATCTTCTACGGCGATGGGATCTACGCCGGCAAAGGGTTCATCCAGGAGGATAAATCGAGGGTCAGCGGCCAGCGCACGAGCGATTTCGGTGCGGCGACGCTCGCCTCCCGAAAGGGTAATCCCCTTGCTTTTTCTCACGTGTTGCAGGCCAAACTCATCCAATAGCGATTCCAACTTCTCCCGTTGTTGCTCTTTGCTTTTTCCGGTAAATTCCAGCACCGCCCGGATATTATCCTCCACACTCATTTTGCGGAACACCGAAGCTTCTTGGGCGAGGTAGCCGATGCCAATCTGTGCCCGTCGGTACATGGGGTAGCTTGTGATTTGTTTTTCATCAAGGTAGACATGGCCTGAGAAGGGCTTTATCAGGCCCACGATCATGTAATTTCTCCCTGCTTCACCGATAGAGAAACCTCTTTTACTACTGTACGCGAACGGTACTTCTTCACCAACTTTTCTGTACGCAATACCATGCTCATAATGCCACTGTTTTTATCCGATTTTCACCGCAAGGTATAAAAATAATTGATGAAAGCGTTTTTTTGCGTACTTAGCGTCCGTCTATAACGTCCGACTTCTTCGTTATGCTTCTCTTCCAATGGTTCTTTCGGCTTTGCTCAACGCATCGCATTTACCTCAGTAAACTCACCTATTTCAGCCTTCGCAAGCCTCGAATTCGAACTTTCTATACAGCCTCTTTTCAAAAGTTGACTTTATAGACAGAGGCTACTTAGTTCTGTGAAAGTGCTTGCAGCAGGTTTGCTACCAGGCGGCTAGCGCCAATGCGAAACAGTTGGGGGGTTAGCCACTCTTCTCCGAGGAGGGTTCGTATGAGCTCCATATAGGCTTGTGCTTCTGAGGCGGTGGTGATGCCTCCGGCCGGTTTGATTCCCACCTTGCGACCGGTAGCTTTGTGGTGTGCTGCCACCTCCCTGGCCATTACCTCCACCGCCTCAAGGGTGGCGGCAGGGGAGGTCTTACCGGTGGAGGTTTTTACAAAGTCAGCTCCGGCCTTGATCGCCATTTGTGTGGCTTGGGCTATCTGTTGTGTGGACTCTAATGCGCCTGTTTCCAGGATTACTTTGAGCGTGGCTCCTTTGCACGCCCTTCGGATGGCTTGCAGCTCTGCCAGGGCTTCCTCGTGGCGGCCTTCAAGGAGGAGGCCTCGGTTGAGGAGTGTATCGATCTCTTGTGCCCCATGCTCAATGCTCCAGCGCACCTCTTGTACCTTTATTTCAAGGGGGGATTGTCCGGAGGGGAAGGCACCCGCCACACAGGCGGTACGGATGCCCGATGTGCCCAGTAATTTGCGTACCAGGGCGGCAAAGGGCGGATAGACACAGATGGCGGCCGGATAGCCCCCTTGAGGGTATTGCGTTTTCAGTGCCAGGGCTTTTTGGCACAAGTGGGTTACCCGCTCTCGCGTATCCTCGCCTGAGAGCGTCGTATAATCCACAAAGGAGAGAAGTTGTAATAGGGTCTCGTTACTCATCGCTGCACCATTTTTTGCAAAGGTACAGGATAATTTGTAATGGTAAAAAAAAGAGTGCCCCCACTTTTGTGGAGGCACTCTTTTGTGGGTGGAGAGAATAGCGGTTAGAAATTTATCGCATCTTTATAAACCCAATTGGTGAAATTCGGGACGTCAGAGGCTGCCTCAAAGATTAAGTCTCCACTGGCAGGATCTGTGCGCATTCTCCACTTGACGGAAACACTGGAGTTGGTGGGGGCAAACATCAATACATGGCTGGTTCCAATGGTCACGTCATCTTTGGCGAAGACCTCACCACTGGCGGTAAGCGTTCCATTCAGCGTGGTATTGTTGGTCACCGTCAGGTTATTTCCAATGGCCACATCGGCATTCACATTGAGATTTTCGCCAATGCCTACACCACCAGCAACCACCAATGCGCCGGTAGAGGGGCCGGAGGAAGAAACGGTGCTTTCGATCACAAGGGATTCGGAAACGGTAAGAGAACCGAGGATATTCACACTGGCTCCGGCAACTCCAATGTCTACAAAATCAGCATCTAGATCTATGGATATAGCATCTTGCCATATATTGTCTGCGTAAATTTCCATATCGGCACTACTCTCTATGAGCATATCTTTATACGAAAGCAATCTCATTTCCCAATCTGATGCAATATCCATACTATTATAGCTATAAATGGTCATTTGGTTATTGCTTTGTAATACCATGCTTTCTACCGAGCTCATGGTCATTGTATTGACAGAGGTGAGACGCATATGACCGTTGGTATGCCCGTCAAGGTCTTCGTTTATATCCATATTAAGGGATCCCGTAATAGTCATGTTCATATCATTACGTGCAATTAACTCCATATCACTCTCGGCCTCCAGCGTCATGTTATCCTGCGAGTAGAAATTCATTAAGCCGGAAGCGGTCTGGAGCAGATTTCTTTTTGCATGCAACGTCATATCACTATCGGTATCCAGGGTCATCGGGCGATCAGAGCGAAGCTCCATGGTTCCGGAAGCAGAGAGGGTCATATTACCATCCGTGTGCCAGTCGAGGTCTTCCCCCATCTCAATATTGAGCGATTTAGCTACGATCAAGTCCATATCGCTATCGGTCTTCAGGGTCATCTTATCCTGCGAGTAGAGAGTCATCAAACCGGAAGCCGTCTGGAGCAGATTTCCTTCTGTGCTCAATGCCATATCACTTTCAGTGGAC
>PDWI01002365.1_pt1 | contig 28425 bp, 7 predicted proteins | sample 1430891 | NCBI WGS metagenome assembly PDWI01 (sample SAMN01162508, study PRJNA174530) | Oral metagenome, whole genome shotgun sequencing project. | biome: Marine environment; feature: Marine mammal; material: Swab sample of the gingival sulcus; isolation source: swab sample of gingival sulcus... | reverse complement strand
AATATTGATGCAATTACTTTAGATTTAACTGGTGATTTAACTGCTGTTAATGGTACTTTCTCAGGTAACTTGGCTGCTGTTGATGGTGATTTCTCAGGTAATGTAGATGTAGATGGTTTAGCAACTTTGGCAAATGCAGATGTAGAAGGTGACTTAGATGTAGATGGTAATACTACTGTAGATGCTTTTGAAGCTTCAGAACATGCACAATTCTTGGCTACAATTGATGTAGATGGTTTGGCAACTTTGAACTCTGCTTTAGTTGAAAATCAATTACAAGTTGATGGTGCTACAATTTTACAGGGTACTGCTGATATCTTTGGTAAAGTAACAATTACTAATAATTTAGATGTTGTTGATACTAATCCTGGTACAGGACTTGGTAATATCTATGCTGACAACAATATAACTTCTACCACAAATGATGTTGTTGAAACATTAACAGTTGGCGGAGACTTATTGACTGCTGATGTAAATGCAGCATCTGTAGATATCTTAGGTGATTTCAATACTGATGGTAATGTAACATTCAATGATGTTCTTGCTGCTGGTTATAAATTAGATGTAAATATTCCTGCTGAATTTGTAGGTATTACTGATGAAGGTAACACTTTACTTGATAATTTAACTGTAACTAACGCTTCTGTTTTCAATGGTACTTCTACAATGAACGGTGCTACTACATTCAACGCTAACGTAACTACTGCTGCTGCTGCTGCTACATTATTCAATGGTACAGTTGAATTAGCTAACTCATTATTATTGCCTTCCGGTGGTGCTGTTGCACAAGCTGGTAACGCTGGTCAAGTTATTATGTCAAATGGTGCTGGTGTTGCTCCTTCTTGGGTTAGTGAATTACCTGAATTAGCTGTTGTAGATTTGGTAACTAAAAACTCATTTATCATTGAAGATGATGCTTCTAGTGAACCAATCTTTGTTTACGCTGGTGCAAATAGAGAAGTCGTATTCGGTACTGCTGTAATAAATGGTGAGGTAGATGTAACTATCAACGGTGATTTTACTGTAACAGGTGCTGCTACTCTTCCATATATTGCATTTACTGAAATTGACGAGTTGCTTGTAAACGATGTATTGAATGTAGATGATGCACAAGTAACTATTTCTGATTCTGATGGCATTGATTTCCTTTCAATGTTAAATATGAATAATCAAAATATCCAAGGTGTAAATCAATTATTAGCTAATACTGCTACTTTCGATGGCGATGTAATAATTAACAACCCTGGTAACTTAACAGTTCACGGTGCTGGAACTATAGATGGCGAATTTAAAGTAAATGGTGTATTAGACGTGGTTCCTACTGGTTCAAACGCAAAAATCACTGTTCACGGTTCTGCTGACTTAGATGTACAAACTTCAATCGTTAATGATGAAACAGGTAATGCTCCTGTATTGGTTGCTGATGATTTAGCTGTCGGTACTGCTGCTGAAAATCAAGCTTTAACTGTAAACGGCGATGTAACTACTACAGGTGCTGTTATTCGTAGAATTGTTGACTTGACAAAAGGTCAATTGAATACAGATGAAATTCAAAAACATTCATTCATCGCCTATAATGGTGCTGGTGGTGGTTTAGCTGCTACTGATTTACATGCAGGTATTCCTGGTCAAGTTATTACTCTATTGAACAGCGGTGCAAGTAACTATAGTGTTTTAGGTATGAACGATGTTCCTGTCGGTGGTATCGTTACTTTGATTTACCATGGTGGTAAATGGTATGTAGATGCTGATCAACACTAATAACTAATATCAAGTGGGTAGTCCTCCGAGGAGGACACCACACTTGATTTCTGATAGCTTAAGGGGTATCTGAAATTTGGTGTTTAATTTGATTTATTGTTTAACTTTAATTACAGGTGTAAAATGTTAAAAAAACTAACTTTAGTACTCGCTTTGGTTGTGCTTGCTGTTTCAAGCACTTTCGCAATGGGGAAAGTTCGTGTCTATGGTACACAACCGGGATTGACAGGTAGTCAAAACCTAGTGGTATCTGTTAATGGTCATACTGCTAATGTAACAGCAGAATTTGATGAAGGTGGTGGATTCTCTTTTATTTGGGAAGATGCAGCCTATGTTTACAGTGCAAGTGACTTACTTACAGTAAGGCTAGATGGAGATACTGAACCTTTCTATTCTCGTCGTATGGATATATTAATGTCCGATCAATCAATTGTTGGTGCATTGTTGAATAATCCAAATACTTGGACTGCTTCACAGGTTTTCATTGAAGGAGTGGGCTTAGCTAATAACAAAATTGTTGTGAACGATAACGGTGGTGCTACTAATTTGCCACAATTATTGTTCTATGACGATGAAAATCATACAAATTGGTTAGGAGGATTCGGTCCAAATGGTGCTGGTTATGGTTTGAGGATGAATGATAATGCAGGTAACCAACGTGCTGGTATCGGTTATTATGATCCTTTAACTGCTTATGTAGCAGGTGTTTCTAATGACGGTAATGATATGGCAGGTGTAATGACTACTGGTGCAAATGATAACATGAATATCCAAATTAGAAAAGATGCTGTAGTTACTTTTGATGCGGATATTGATGGTAATATGATTGCTAATGATTTGACAGTCAATGATATAGAGGCTAATGATATAGAGGCTAGTGATGTAGAGGTTGATAATCTTGCTTCTGCAAATATTATGACTCAAAATAATCATGCTGTTGTTGATGTTACTACTATTCCTGCATTGCAAACTGAAATTGCAGGTGATTTTACTAATGGTTTTACAGTTCAAGATAATGCTATCTTGTCTGCTGATATCGCTGATGGTAATGTCGCAACTGCTGATATCGCTGACAATGCCGTAACCACAGGTAAAATACTTGATGGTACTATTGCAACCGCTGATATTGCCGACGGTGCAGTAGCAACTGCAAAGATTGCTGACAATGCCGTAACCACAGGTAAAATACTTGATGGTACTATTGTAAATGCTGATATTGCTAACAATGCTGCTATCGCTGTTTCTAAATTAGGTGCTACCCCTGCTAACAATGGTCAATTTTTAGGTGTTAGTGCACTAGGAGTGCCTAATTGGGTTAATTTGGGAGACTTGACAGTAGCTGCTGCTTCTCCAATTACTATCACTGGTGCTTATAATGGTTCTGTAGCTCGTGAATTAGATTTAGCACTTGCTGCTAATAGTGGGCTTCAGGTTGTTGGTAATGCTTTAGGTATTAAAACTGCTGTAACAGGTGGTATTACTGTTGATGCTACAAATAACTTAATTGTTGATGAATCTGATAACTTTAATTGGACAGGACTTCATACTGTAATCGTAAATTCAGCTAATCATGCATTTTCAATTGCAAATGGTAGTGTAGATGCCGGTGCAACTGGTTTATATATTAACTATTCTAATGGAGCTCTTGGTGCTGGTATTGCTTTACTAGTTGAATCTAATACAAGTTCTAATGCATTTGAAGTTTATAATGATGGTACTGGTGTAATCGCTCATTTTGAAGGAACTGCTGCGGTTGTAATTGAGAATGATGGTAGTATCGAAGCTGAGGGTGATCTTACTGTTGTAGGCAAAACTACTACTGGTGCTTTGGCTGTAGGTTTGGCTACTGCTAGTAATGCTATCAATCTAAATACTGAATCTTATGTAGTTGCTACTGATGATGGTTTTGGTACTAAACAAAATATTACTTATTCTAATGGTAGTACACCTACTAACGGACAAGTTATTTATGTAAATTGTCAGGATGGTAATGGTTTCACTATGAGTGGTGCAGATCCTGTCCCAGCTGTTGGTGTAGCTGGACATTATGTTCTTATTTGGGACGGTGCCAACTGGATTCAATTCTAAAATTAATATAGAATAAACAGATTCTAAAATCCTCCTCTTAATTGAGGGGGATTTTTTTATTTGATTATAATGAATACTGTTTCCTTTCAATAGTCATAACTTGTTCTTTTTTTTGAGATAAAACCCCCCAAAAAAAATACGGCATAATTATTGCCGTCTATGTGAAGTATATTATTTTTGTATATGATTGTTGAACCAATTGGAATAAATTTATGAAGAAATTTCTTTTGTCGGCTGTGCTTATGATATTCTCAGTCGGCATTTATGCACAGGTAGGAGATTCTTACACAGAAAATCCGGAAATTATCGCAGGCGAAGATAGAAGCGAAACGTCTTTTAGTTTTGATTTTAAAACTGATAAAGATTCATTAGAATATTTACTTGTTTTACGTGAAGCCCGAAAAGATTTAAGTCTTCCAGATTCTGCTAAAACTTATGAAACTGAACTATCTCTAAAGGGAGATAAAGTGGGGAAAGGAAGAGCTATATACTTCGGTAAAAAAAATAAATCTATGAAAATCAAAGGGTTAGAATCTGAAAAAATCTATCAAATTGACGTTTTCAGAAAAGCCGGAGATTTGTATAAGCATGAAATTACAAGTGATTCTATATTTACATTAGCTGAAGAGCCCAAATACCAGGCTAATAACATTATGTTTTGGGATGTAAAAAAAGATGGTATGTGGGTAATGGTTAGAAAAGGTAACGGTGCAAACCGAATAATGCTTATGAGCAAGGCCAAATCCCCATTAAAAGGTAGCGATCCGAAACCTCCTGCAGATGGTACATTTATCAACCCGGGAATTACCGGAGATAAGGATACATGGCAGTATATAGGAAATGATACTTGGGTCGTTTACAATAGTTTGGGAAATCCGAATAAGCAATGTATGCTGACTGGATTGGAGCCCGCGACTCGATACTGGTTCTACTGTTTGGAATATAATGGTATCGGGAAAGCTGCGAATTTCAAAGCAATCAACGGTGCTCAGAATCCGAGATTGAAATATACTTTGGCTGCTCCGCCGAAAGTATTCCCTATAGAAGAAAAAACGAAAAATTCTTTTACGGTAAAATGGGAAGAAATGGAAAATGTAATGTCTTACGTTATTGATATTTCCTATGACCCGGAATTTAAAGATAAAGTTGACATCTTTAATGAGTTAGATGTTGAAACAAATACTGAAATGCTTATTGAATTAGATGAACCTATTCAGCCGATTTATTATGTACGAGTAATGGCATATTTAAGAGGCGCTCAGTCTCCGTGGTCAAAAACTATTGAAGTGCAAATGAGATAATTATTAGATTGATAAGGTATCAATATTTAGGTGATTTTTGTTAATTTACCTGCAATATTTGGATATTTGAAAAAAAAGTTGTAGATTTACTATTGCGATTTAGTTTAATTATTTGGTAATAAGGATTGGTAAAAAATATTGGGTGAAAACGAAAGTAAAAATAGTGCCAAACTTTTTATTCGGTCGTATGATCGAGTAGATATATTTTGTATTTAATTGAAAAATAATAGTTTATAGATATAAAAAAATATTAAAAATATAAGGAGGTTCTAATGATTTGTAAGGTTTACTGTCTTGAACAAGTCTGGAAAAGGTAGTTCGACAGTAAAAAAAAATCGATAATAATGGGGAAAAACTATTTGTATTATTATCGTGATTTTTATAGCATAAAGAAAAATGACGTGGGTGTTATGTATTAACATTGACGAATCTTACTTGTATGTGATTGAAAAAGAATAAGTTATACGTTTCCGTAAGTCGTTGCTTATTTGATTTCATTTCACAGTTTTATTGTAAATTTTTGAAAAGCGGTCGAAAAAAAAACTTTCGTTTCGCTAACTTACGGAATAACAAGAAATTAAGAAAATTAATTTATGTTTAATTTATTGAAAGGTTAAAAATGAGTAGATACGTAAGATTATTCTTATCTCTCGCTCTGTTAGTTACTCTAACAGTGACATCTGCCTTTGCTACCCCTCCTACCAGACCGGCAAAATATTTGTCTGTTCAGGTAACCTCGGCTGATAAAGCTACGGTGAAATGGAGAAATGGTAATGGTAGTGGACGTGCCCTTCTTATATCCAAAGCTGCAAGTGTTACTTTTAGCACTGTAGATGCCGATTTGAAAACTGCGATTACCAATTTTGGTGGCAATGCTGATGGCAATTGGAATAATAAGGCGAAAATTCCTAATACTACTGGTGACGATCAATATGTTATTGGTGTATGGGATGACAACACAAGAACAGTCGATTTGACTAATCTTGTTGGTAGTTCTGATTATTATATTCAAGTGGTTGAATATAATAAAACTGGTACAGACTACGAATTTAACAATACGACTAGCTCTTTGAACCCTCGTGGTTTCAAAACAGGGTTGGCCGCTCCAACTGTAGAGAACTTCACAAGTTCAGATGGTATAAAACCAAATTTGACTTGGAAGTTTGAAGCAGATGATTTACCTACTAATGGTGGTTTTTACTTAGACATTTTAGATGTCGGTGCTGCTGATTTCGTTGATCCATACGATTTGTTGGATATTGGTAAGCCTGATATGACTACAGGCAGTCCTGAAACTTGGTCGTATGTTATTGATGATATTTTTACAAATATAAAATTCCCTGATCCCAATGAGCGAGTAAAACATCGTGTTCGTGCTTACGATAATAATGGTAAGCCGGGGCCTGCTTCTGCTTGGGAAGAGTGGGACGTACCTGCCGATCCAGCTCCTCCTACTGTGACAGCATTAACAACAAGTTTGACCGGTGGTGGTTTGACTAATGGATATATTAACAATGAAGATGCTGTAAATGGGGAAACTCTTTCAGTTAAAATTACTTTCTCTGAAGAAATGAATACTTCTGTAATTCCTACATTAGAATTTATCGGTAGAAATGCTGATAATGATGCTGATGTTAATGTAACCAGTTCATTTGACTATGTTGGTGCTTCTTGGGATAACGAACGTAAAGTCTTAACTATGACTTATACGGTTAATACTACAGAAGTAGCGTTGTCATCAGGTGTGGATATTACATTTGATAATACCGAGCCCCTTCCTCAATCTGACATGGGACAGAATTGGGATGGTAGTTATGGTACAACTCCTTGTAATACTGACAAATTCCATGTAGATACTAAAATACCTTACTTAGTAAAGTTCTTGAATACAGTTACGCCTACTGGTGGTAATGAAGAGCCTGCTGTTGGAGGTACTAATACTTACGGAGTGGGTACTACATTTAGAATTTATGCTGTTTTCTCTGAAGCAGTCAGCTATATAAGTTCTGGTAGTGCTCAAGCTCAATTGACAGTTAATGTTGATACTGACGGTGATGCTTCTTCTGCAAATACATTAGATATCAATGCAGTGGCAATTGTTAGCAGTATTGACGGAACTAATAATGCTCTTCAATTTACGTACACTGTTGATTCGGGGCACTCAACTCCTGAGACAGGACTTGAAGCTATGGCATTTGGTTCTACGACTGCTGTAACAGATGTGCTTAAAGATGCTGCAGGTAATGTTGCCGTTTATGATATTGCTGAATCAGTTGATGGTATTACTAATGATACTAACATTCCTGATGCTCAGCCAATTGTTTATCTTCAAGATCCTACTTACGATGGTAACTCTCCATGGGGCGGAGCTGCATTAGGCACTAATCCTGTTCAAATAGTAGATGGTAAAAAACCTTCTATAATTGCAATTGCTGTAAGTGGTATCAGTAGAGCTGATGACAATTTTGCTACTGATTTAAATATTATTGATATTCCTGGTTCAGAAAATAGTGATAACCTCTATGCTCGTAATGGTGTTCAAAATCTTGGTACATCTGCTACTGATTTTGAAAAAGTAGGTCTATGGTCTCCTTCTAATACTCCGAATGGTCTATTTCTAGGGGCTAACGGTGGTGCTCAAGCAATCAGATTCAAAGTTTACTTTGATGAGCCTGTTGTGATTCCTGGTGGTGAGAAACTGACTTTCAAAACCAACTTGAATGATGACTGTGAAATTACTTATACTAATACTACTGGTAGTAATTTTACATCTTCAGAATTAGAAGTAATTTATGAAATCCACTCTGGAGATGCTGCGACTCTTCTAAATATTATCAATGATGGTTTCACATCAAGTGCTGATATTGAATATACCGGTAATGTTACCGATGTGGCGAATAATGCGTTGAATACTTCTTTCGTAGATGATTTGGATCTTACAGCTATCGATACAGATAATAATGGTACAGACGACTATTATCAATTTATCCGTGTAGAAACGAGTGCACCTGAAGTGCAAAACGGTGTATTCATTGATGGAACTTCCACATCTAATCGTCAAGAACCTGGCAGTGCAGATCCTTTTGCTGAAAATGAAGTATTAACTCTTACTTTGACATTCAGTGAATCGGTTTACTACGGTGAAGATTTTTCTGGTGCTTTAAATTTCGGTACTAATAAGAAAGCTGTAGTTCTAACCGGAAATCCTGCTGCTGCTGTTGCCGGAAAATCTATTGCAAATGTTTATGCCGGCGACCTTGGTACTAAAAATGCAGTTGATTTTAAATATACGGTAGTACTTGATGATTTTAAAGAGGGTGTAAACTTTGATGGTGATTATCCTTTCACTTGTGCTGCTTTACCTGCTTCTCCTGGTGATGCAAACTATATTTATGATGAGTATGGTAACAGAACTAATTTGACAACAGAAGGATATATTCCATTTGGTAATACTGATATTACAATTGATGGTGTGAAACCAACAATTGTGTCTGTTACTCAAGCGGACAACACTCCCGATGGAACTTATGGTGAAGATAATAAGTTGCAATTCGTTGTAACTTTCGATGAACCTATTGCTTTCACTCCTTCTGTTGCATATCCAAATTGTCCTGATTTGGAATTAGTTCTAGTGGGTAATACAGGTATGGATGGTGCTGTAGCTAAATATCATTCAAAACCAACGGATAACACTATGGTGTTCGAATATACTGTTGATGGTGATGATATGGCTAATGATTTGAACTCCGGTAATTTAACTGTTGTTGCTCCTGGAACTTCTGACTTAACAGATGTTGCCGGAAACCTTATCGTAACTCCTGCAAATACTCCTGTTAATGAAACTTTAGCTGAAAATGCTGCTATCGTTGTTAATACTACTGATCCTGTATGGGCAGATAATAAAGTAATGGAATATTTCGATGTTAATGCTTTTACTTGGGTTAGTGTAGCTGATGATGGTAATCCTGTTCGTGCTAAAATTGGTGATAGAGTTAGATTCTATGCTTACTTTACTTCTACAATTACTGGATTTAATGGAATCGCAATTCCTGAAGATAATCCAAGAATGCAGATTGCTACCAATAAATATGCTAATTATAGTCAAGTAGAATCAAACTTATCTGGTACAGCTCCTTATTATTTAGCATTTGAGTACGAAGTAGTTGCAGGTGATGCAATTGCAATGGATGGTGGTACTACCGTTACTGCTGCTAACCAAATCGTGGTTGAAGCTAATGGTAGTAATTTAGAAATTCGTGATAATTTCGGCAACCCTTGTTCAACTTTGAATAATCCTAATCATGATGTTGATCAAGAAGATAATGATGATTCTGGATCTACTTATGATGCTCAAAAGGTGTATCTTGATGGTATTGTGCCAACAGTAACAATCGCAGCTAATCGTGCTGACGATTTCATGATTAATACTGTAGCTACTTCAAATAATATCATTTATACATTTACATTCTCAGAAGAAATGAGTGTTGCGGTTGATCCAACGATTGTTATCAAAGATGGTAATGATACTGATGTAACTTCTAATTTTACTACATCAGCTAATACATGGAATGGCCCAACAAATGATACATATACAATTACATATACTCCAAATGCAGATGTTAATTTAACAGGCTGCTATGCTGAAATTTCAGAGGTTAAAGATTTAGCCGGAAATGCTATTGTAACTACAAACAGCAAAGATACTCCATTGACATTCAATGTTGATACTGAGCGTCCTGCAGATCCAACAATCGTAGTAACTACTGATCATGTTGATAATAAAGTAAATTCAACTAACTTAGATGTTACTATCACGGTTACTTATGCGGAAGCAATGACAGGTACTCCTGGTATTACATTAACTGATGTTAATGATAATTTAGATGAAGCTAATACTTTCACAGCTATTAGTGGTGAGTGGGATGTTGATCATCAAGTTTATACTGCTACTGTTACTCATGACGGTACAGAAGAAACAGGAGAAATCAACTTTACAGTTGCTAATACTTCTGTAACAGATGCGGCCGGTAACCTCTGTGCAAATGCTGTTACATCAACTCCTAATAATATTGTAGATACTGATATTCCTGCTGTTGCCACTACTAATGGTATCGTAACAGACTTGACAGTTACAGTTGATGGTAAGGACTGGATTACTGATGCAACTGTTACAGCTGGTACGTTCACAGTAACTATTACTTTTGATGAAGCTATGGATGCTTCTTCTTCTCCAAATTTATTATTTGACCCTACTATTGCTTCAACAATTACAGGTATAAGTAATTCTAACTGGACTACTGGTAATACTGTTTATACTGTAACTTATAACTTGGCGGATGCCGGAGTTACAGTAGAAGATGTTGATTATGATGTAGCTGGTTTCGTTGATGCCAATGGTAACGCAATGGTTGCAGATGAAACGACAGGTCAGGATTTATTCTCAATTGATACTGAAAATCCTTATGCGACTGCAATTGAAATTGCATCTACAGATGCAAACAGAGTTCCTGCAGGGGGTACAACTTACTATGCGAAACATAGTGAAAATGTAACTGTAACTGCAAATTACAATGAAAATGTTGTAATTGCAAATGCAACTATTTGTTCTGACGGAACTTTAGGTGTTGCTTCTGCTACAGCTGAGCCTGCAATCGCTTACACTTTAGATGAGACAAACGATGCTACTTTTGATGGCTCAACTGCTACTTTCACAATCGAAGCTAATGACGTAACTGATGCTCGTGGAAATCACATGGATCAAGATTATACTCAAGCATCTACGTTTGATCACGATAGCGATGATACTACTCCTGAAACTCCAGTTACAGGCGTTGTAAATATTGACTTTACAGCTCCAACAATTACTGATGTTGCGTATGATGGTGATAATGATATTATCTACAACCAAGATATCCCTGGTACATATCATACGAAATTAACAATTTCAGAAGCAGTATATAATACTGATGATGCTTCAGGTGCTGTAGAGAAAGATGACTTTGCACATACATTTACTCCTGATGTTCCACCGGAATTAGAAGGTGTAACTCTTGCTGTAAAACAAGATGATTGTTCTACTGATTTAGTTGGTGGTGAATCAACGATTTGTGTTGAAATGGCTCCAAATGGAACTAATTATGCGACTGGTGGAGAAACAATTACGTTTAATGCGGTCGCTAACTCTATCTATGATATCGCGGGTAACGCAATGGCTACTACTGCTACAACTGCAGTAAACTTCCCTTCAGTTGCTCCATTCATTACTGATATTGCTTGGGCTGGAGATGCTCCAACTGGAACTGACCCTTACTACGTTAAAGACGATGTTATTACTGTAAATGTTACTTTCTGTCAAAATGTAGCAGTTCAAGGTACTCCTACTTTGACAATCGTTAATTCTACGGATGCTAATGAAACATTAGATTTGACTTATACGGCAACTACTGATAATGTTGTTACATTTACTTATACTGTTAAAGATGGCGATAATGTATGTGGATTAGATAAATATTCTACTATTACATTGAATAGTGCTACTATTAAAAATGCAGGTAATACAGATGCTAATTTAACATCTGATGAAGCATTTGATGCTGCAAGAAGTGTAGATGGCGATACTCCTGAAGCTACTGTAACAGTAAGCACCAATGCAGGTAGTAGTGCATGTTTGGTAGAAGGTGATGTAATTACTGTTGAAGCTGTTGTTACTGACGAAAGTTGTGCTACTTTGGTTCTTTCTACTCCTGTATTTGAGAATTACACACTAAACGGTACATGGACAACATGGGAGGAAGACCCAACTGGTACATGGACAACTACATATACAATTCATGAAAGTGATTTATCTGTTGTAAATCCAAGTTTAGACTTTACAATTACAGATGCTGCGGGTAATGAATATACTTATCCTGTTGCAAATGAAACATTCTCTATTGATGCAAATGATCCTGAGTTTGGTTCGTTTGTTACGGCTTCTACTACATTAGCAGACACAGAAGTCGATGCTAATTGTATTAATAAAGATGATGTGATTACTGCGAACTTTATTTTCTCAGATGAAGGTTGTGCGAATACTTCTGCTACAACTTCTGCAAGATTAGTAGGACAAGAGCCAATTGCTTCTGAAGTAATTGTTTTCACAACTGATCCTACAGAAAATACTACAGGAGGTGGTGCATTTACTTTAAGTACTCCTTATACTTATACCGTAACAGGTAATGAAGCTTCAGGTACTTACAAATTAGAAACTACAATTACAGATGCTGAAGGTAACACAACCGTTACTATTCACGAAAAATATGTAAAAATTGATAATGATTTCCCAACTATAACTGTAGAGTCATTTTCAGAAATTAGTGTTCCTACTGAACCGATTGATTTGACTATTGGTACTCATTGCTTGAATTCAGGTACGTTGGAATATACATTTGATATTTCAGATGATACATATTCTTGTGATGATATTGATTATGCTAATTCAACTATTGAGCTGTTAATAGATGATAGTGTTTACGAAACTATTACTGGTATTGTTGGTACTAATGATAAAATTACTGATAATGGTGACGGTACATTTACATATACTACTGATTTACCTACTACCGGATATGATGGTGAAAATGTTGAGGTTAAAATTACAGTAATTGACGGTGCAGGTAATACTATAACTTCAACTTCAACAGAAGTAATCTATTTGGATAATACTGCTCCAAGTCTTACTTTGGGTACAATTACTCCTGCTGTTGGTTGCTTGACTAATGGTGAAACAATTAAAATTAGATTGAGTGATATATCTAATACTGGTACTTGTACTGTATTCTATCCAACTGCTGATATTACAGTAGAAATAGTTGATGGTGTTAATGGTAATGAAGATGGCAATAATACATTTGGTTTGTTTGCTTCTACATACATTGACCCAACTACTTATGATTTCTCATATACTCTTGCTGATGCAGATATGAAGTTCGAAGGTGATGCGTATCTAAAAGTTACCGTTAAAGATGACTTGAATAATACAAATACTTATTATACATCAGTAATCGGTGAATTAGATAAAGCTGATCCGTTTACAGATGATTTAGCATTAGATGAAACTTGTGTCAGCCTTGATGTATTTGGAACAAGTCTTACTTTAACAGGTACTCTTGAAGATACCGGTTGTGGTTTGGCTGGTACTCCTTATTACAAAATCAATGATGGAACTGCTGTTAACTTCTCTAACGGTACTTTACCAATTGCTGGTACTCCTGCTTCATTTGATGTAAATGAAACAATTGATATTTCAGGTTTAGACGGTGCTTGTACTTTGGCTGTTACATTCTTAGATGCAGTCGGACGTTCACATACTGAAAATCTAACGTTCACAGTTGATAATGATCATCCAGTATTGACTTTAACTAATAACGATACTGATGATTGTTATGTACATGGTGAGGCTATACGTTTCACAGCTTCATTCACAGATGCTACTTCATGTGGTCCTATAGAAAATGAAACTGTGTATATTACAACATCAACTCCAAATACTTATACCTTTACTGAAGGTGCTAATGACCTTTGGGAATGGGAAGAGATTAAAGAGAACGACTTAGTAGGTGAGTTAACAGTTACTTATACTGTTACTGATGCTGCTGGTAATATTTCAACTGAAACTCATGACATTATAATTAATGATCCTGACGGTTTCCAATTGGCTGAAAATACTGATGTTGAAATTGCAGTTGGTAATGGATTCGATGAAACCTTGACTTACTCTACGAATCCTGTCTGCTTGAAAAATGGTTCAACGTTTACAATGACAGCAGAATTCGAAGGTTTCGGTTGTATCGTTCCTGATACTAATGACTTTACTCCTGTGATTACATATGCTGTTGGCAATCAAAGTGTTAGCGTTAATGTTAAAAAACAATCACTTGATCTTGTGGCTAAAAAATACACTGCTTGGGTAGAACTTGATGATACTGAGATTAATACTAAAGCTGGTCAATATATCAATGTAAAAGTTCAAGCTGATGATGGAAACAAAGCGAATGTATTACCATTTGCTCCTGCATCATCATCCTTGATAACTATTGATGTTACTGCTCCTAACTTCTCTGATAGTGAGGCAATTTGTAGGTTTGTAAATGGAGCATACAATAGTTATCCTGATAATGACACTGAAAGAGATAATGTATGCTTTGGTACAAATGACAAGACAATTCATATCCAAATTCAACCAACTGAATCTTGTTCAGATTGGGATGATGTAGATATTGAAGTAACATTTACAGGATGTGATGTTACAGGTGATGTCAATAAATTTGATGATGGAACAAACACATATCACGTATATGACGGTGTAATAAACAGTGCAACATCTCAAAGTTGTGTTGCTTCTGTTGTTGCTACTGATGAAGCGGGTAACGCTTCTAATCCTAAAGAGATCAACTTTAATTTCGATTATGTTGATCCTGTAGTTAGCAATGTACATGTAGTAGATAATACTACTACTGACCCTTGTTCTGTAAATGGTGGAAATTATACTTTAGAATTTGTGGTTGCTGATGTAGTTGCAAATTCATGTGGTGCTATAGATGAAAATGACATTGTTATTACTACTCCAAATGCTACTACAATTTCAAATATTACATATAGTAGCGTTGTTGATGTTGATGCTACAGCAAGTACTAAGAAATATACTTATACATTTGATGTTGCAGATGCTGGTGATGAAAATGTTACTTTCGCAGTGAACATAACTGACCCTAAAGGAAATTCCTCAAACACAGGTAATACTACTGTTTGGGTTGATAACACAGCTCCTACAATTGTTTATGCTACTATGCTTTCAGAGGAATGTATGCTCAATACTGATTCTTTCGAATTGCAAGTTAGTGCAAATGATAACAGAGATTCAGAATGTCCAAGCGAAATTGAAGTTGTCATTTCGGATGGTGCTTCTTTCAGTGCAACTTTAAGTGAATCAAGTAGTAGTGCTGGTTTATATGAAGTAACTGATTTGTCTTCATACTCAGGTGATTACACTTGGACTGTAACTATTACAGATCAAGCCGGTAATACTCCTGATGTTGAAACAGGTACATTTAGAATTGATGATGCTGACCCTGTAGTAACTGTAGCTGACTTAGCTGATGATTGTGTGAAAGCAGGTGATGCTCTTACAATGACAGGTACAATCTCTGATGATATTTACTGTGGTACTGATGAGTTTGCTGGTACATTGGAAGTTGAATACTGGAGTTCTGCTACGACTTCATTAGTTTATACTTCTACAATAACTCATACTGCTGCTGCTAATTATACAATCAATGAAGTAATTCCTGCTGCGGCAGATTTAACTGACGGAGAATATAACGTAGTTGTAAGATATACTGACGTTCTTGGAAATGAGGGCTATGTAAACTTAGAAGACGGTGTTGATGAAGTTGTCTTGACCGTTGATAATGTTGCTCCTGAGATGGGACCTATCACAATGGATACTGGTGATGATTGTGTTGGTTCAGAAGAAACTGAGGTTACGTTTACCGTTAATGTTTCTAACTTGAGTGTATGTTCAGGTCTATTGACAGTGGATAACTTCACTCCAACTATAACTGGTGCAACGGATATTACTGAAGATTGGACATCTCCAGTTTACACAGTAACATTTACAGCTCCTGCGGTAACCGGTACTACTAATGAAGATTTCGACATTACTGTTGATATGACTGATAATGCCGGTCGTGAAAGCTCTATAACTAATGAAGGTGCTTTCACAGTTGACGTTGAAGCTCCTGTTATTACTTCATTCACAATGGAAGATAACGTGGTATGTTTCAATTCAAGTGATGCTGATAGAACTGTTACATTGACTGCTGAAATTACTGATAATGGATGCGGTGTTATAGACGGTACTGCTATAACAACTACATCGTATGTTAAGGTTGGTGCCTGGACATACAATCAGGTAGATGATAACTATACTGCAACTTTAACTATTCCTGCTAACGATGCAGGTAACAAATTAGTTGGATTTACTGTAGTTGATGATGCAGGTAATTCTACTGATGCTAATAAAATCCAATTCTATATTGATGGAAATCCACCTGTATTTTCAGTTGAAGGTAATTATTTACTTAATAGTACTGCAATTACTGGTACTGAATGTGCTAAAGAAGATGATGTAATTTCATTTGAATTTAAATTGGAAGATGGTTCATTTGATAATGTTGCTAATTGTGGTGATGTTAGTGAAGCTAATATTACTAAAGCTGAAGTATCGCTTGATGGTGGTTCAACTTACTATGACATTACAAATGATAACAACTTATCTATCGTGGAAGGATCTACAGATGGTCAATTCACTTTAACTTATACTATTCCAGCTACAATTGGAACTGAAAATGATGAATTTACTTGTAATGATAACGTTGGTGTTCGATTTAGATTGACAGGTGTTGACGCATTTGATAAGGAAAACAACTCAAACAATAACGGTTGGTTCAATACTCAATTGAAAGTGGACAACACAGCTCCTGATTTCACTGCTAACTTCGATCCTACAACTGTTACTTGCTTCAAACCAACTCAAACTGTAGCGTTTGATGTAACTATTACTGAATCCGGTGCAGAATGTGCTGATGGTATTGGTGGCGAAGATGGTTGGGACGCAGATAATGCAGTTGCAACAGCAGTGGATTATACAGGTGGTACATTACCTGTAGTTAAAGGAGAGGACATTGCAGATGGTTGGACAATTACTATTCCGGCTAATGCTGCAAATGGTGAAGCTACAATTACTCTTACACTCTCTGATGACAATGATAATTCTACTACTGAGTATTTGAATTTCGATATTGATAATCAAGCTCCTATAGTAACAAGCTTGTTGATGTCAAATACTACTGAAGCTTCTACTTGTTTCAGAGGCGGTGAAGTGGTAACATTGACATTTAACGCTGCTGATGCTGCAAACGGATGTTCTACATTTAATGCAAGCAATATCACTATTTACCAAGATACTGACTCAGAAGAAGATGGTGATTATACAGATAACTTAGGTTCTCCTGTTGCAGGTAGTATTTACGATTGGGAAAAATCCATCACTCTGCCTACTGAAGGTACAGAAGATGAATATACATACTTTGTAGTTGCTACTGATGGTGCAGGAAATACTTCAACAGAATCTATCACAGTTTATGTTGATGATAAAGCTCCGGTACTCAGTGATATTTCAGGTCCAACCTGTATTACTGACGGAACTGCTGTTGAATTTACATTCACTGCAACTGACGGATTAAACAATAACTTATGTACTGATACATTTAACGCTAATGATATCTTAGCTACATTTAGCGACCCAATTCTTGGTATTTATGAAAACTTACCTGTTTCTTATACAGGTTCTAATAATGTATATAAAGTTACAATTAATCCAAATCAGTTATATACTGGTGAAGTAACTCTTACTATTAATGCTCAAGATAACTTAATTTGGGAAGATGAGACTGACCCGGGTACTCACGATTCTCAACTAACTTATCCATTTGAAATAGATAATGAAGCTCCTGTAATTACTGAAGTAATTATTGACGGTACAGTTGACTGCTTCGCAGGCGGTGAAGAATTCACTGTTGGTGTTGAAGTTCAACCTATCGGTGATGATACAGACGAAGATTCTTCATGTTCTAACGTGGACTGGAATGAGGTTGCTATTTCTATAACTGGTCCTGCAGGCTCTAACTATTCATGGTCAAATGATAATTCTGGTGCTGATGATAGTACTGCTGTTAAGAGAGAATGGAATTACACTTTACCTGCTAACCCGGTTCCAGGTACTTATACAGTTGAAGTAACTGTAAAAGATGGTTTAGGTAATACTTCTACAGATACAGATACATTTACAGTAAACAATACTCCTCCTACAATTACAGATTTAACAGTTGAAGAAGATGATAATGAAATCACTTGTGCAAGAGCTGTGGAAGCTTACACACTTTCATTCAAAGTCTCTGACCAAGGTGGATGTGATTTAGATCCTTCTCAAACTGTTGCTAATATTACTGATGGTAATACACCTGCTGCTATTACCTTACTAACACCTACTACTGAGGTATTCAACGAAGGTTCAGCAGATGAATATACTGTCTATACATATACTTCTGAAGAGTTTAATCCTGCAACATTAATTCCTGGTTTGGCTGATGGTGCTGATTTAGACTTTACTGTCGAAGTTGAAAACGTAGGTGGTGCTTCTGCTAATGACTTATTCGAGTCTGGTTTTGATCAAACTAGTCCTAGTACGGGTCCTATTACAAATGACTTAACAAGTGAAGATAACTGTACAAATTCTAACTTTACATTGACTGTAACGGCTAGTGATACTGGTTGTGGTACTCTAGATGGTGATGATATTACTATCACTATCACAAGCAGTACTGATACTGATGTTACAGCATCTTATACTGGTACTAATCAAATTACAGATAATGACGACGGTACTTTTGACTGTGATGTAGATATTACATCATTGACGGCAGAAGGTCTCTATGATGTTGCTGTTGCTATTAGGGATGATGCCGGAAATGAAGCTAATGCTAATGGTTCATTCAATATTGATAGAATGCAACCAACTACTCCTGTGGTAGTTCTAAGTGAATTAGCTGGCGGTAATGCTGAATCATGTTTCAAAAAAGAAGTAGTTCACATTAAGGTTACTTCCAACGATACTGGTGGTTGTGGTACATTTGATCATAATGATTATACTATCATTATTAAATATGAAAATGATTCTCCATTGAATCCTCAACCTGATATTACATGGAATTCTACGGATGAAGATTGGACTATGGATTTGAATGATATTGATATTGATGATGATGCGTTGGCTCGTCTTAAAGTTGTAGTTTATGCTACTGACGATGCCGGTAATAAATCTACAGAAGTTCCTACTAATTTCACAGTTGACAACTTTGTTCCTGAAATTTCAAGTATCACTGTTGATGATGACTGTATAACAGAAGATAATACTGTATCTATTAATGTTGCTATTACTGATCTTGCATGTAACTTCGATGTTACTAATGATGCAAGTATGCAGGCTGCTGCAGAACGTATTAATGTATATGTTGGTACGACTAGTGGTGAGACAGGTACATCTGTAAGTAACAATATTACTGGTTCAGGTATTAAGCATATTACTTTTTATGGCTGGGAAAAAACTCAAAGTAGTGTAGTATTTACATATACTTGGACTGTTCCTAGTACAAGTGATGGAGATTTATATGTATTCGCTGATTATACTGATCATGCAGGTAATATAAATAATACATATACCACTAACGCAACTGTAACTTATGATGGAACTCCTCCTACAGCTACTGAAAATGCATTGTTAGTTTACAATACTAATGGTGGTACAGACTGTGCAGAAACAAATCATGTTCTATACTTAGATTTCGATACTGATGAAATTACTGAAACCGGTTGTGGTTTAGTAAATGACTGGAGTCAATTTACTGTTATTGCAAATAATGTTGATGCAAGTAACGAAGATGTTAACTTTATTTGGAGAAATAACCGTTGGGAATTTGATGTATTATTAACTTACCCTGATCAACAAAACATCTCTATTGATGTAACATTTGTTGATAACGCAGGTTTGGAAAATACAGTTACATTTAATAATGCATTCAATATTGATAATCATGCTCCTGCTGCAGGAGATATTGCTATTGCTGATTTCACAATTGACGGTACGGAAATCAATAGTAAATGGATGAATGCTTCTGATCAAGCTGTTAATCTTGGTGTGCAACTTCCTAATGATGCTACTCTAATAGGTGGTAAAGTAAAACTTGAAGTTAAGGAAGCTACTTCTTCTGATTGGAGTGAAGTTACTGTTACTAACGGTTCAGAAACTACATTAATTCCACATACTATTGTTAGTGGTGATATTGACAGAACAATTACAATTACAACTCAAACTTCTAATTGGAACTTGAGTGATGGTACTTATAATGTTCGTCTCGTAGTTGAAGATTATTGTGGTCATACTACTGAAGATGAGACATACACTAACACACTTAAAGTTGATAAAACTGCTCCTACTCTATCAGATGTAGCAATTGCAAGTAATGATGAGTCTGCACCAACTTGGGCTAACCCTGATGAAAGTGTAGTGCTTACATTTACTGCAAGCGAAACCTTAACTGGAAATCCTACTGTTACGTTTAGTGTAGGTACTACTTATCGTTCTCCTAATATTGAAAATCCTACTGGCAATGATTATGAATGTACTTATGCTGTAAAAGGTGGGGGGCAAGGAGATATGCCTGAAGGTCCTGTTTCATTTAGTATTGCTAACTATACTGACGTTGCCGGTAATGCTGGTACTACAGTAACAAGCGGTACAGGTTCTGTAACAGTTGATAAAACAGAGCCTGCTAACTTAGCTTATGCGTCTGTTGTTGCAACAGGTGGTAATGTTGTTGCAGGATACTATAATGCAACTAACACAGGTGTTACTTTAACTACTGCAACTTTACCTAATGATGATGCTTCACTTAATGGTGGTAGTATTGATTTCGAATGGACTGTAAGTAAGAATCAAGAACGAACTCTTACTAGCAATGATTTTGGAAATGCCGTTGTAGAGGATATATCTAGTACTGTATTCGATGCTGTTGATGATACTGAAGTTGAATTCTCATTAACATTAACAGATGCCGCAGGTAACGAAAATGCAATTGGTTATGTTGCTGCCGGTTCAAAATCACTTATCGTTGATTTAACATCTCCTGCTGAACCAACATTTGCTGTAACAGTAAGTGGTGGTAAAGTAGTTACAGGTTACTTGAACAGCACTAATGATGCTGCAACAATTGACTGGACAGTTCCTAATGATGCTACATTGGTAGATGGTACCGCTCAACTTGGTTACTATGAAAATGCTGTATGGACTAATATTGGTACTGCTTATACTATTACAAGTACTGATTTAGGTAATAGTATTAATATTGACAGATTTACTGCTCTTGACGGCTTATCAGATGGTACTTATTCATTATACTTGAAGGTAACAGATGTTGCGGGTAACGCTACTATAACTTCAGCGGAAAATGCTCAACAATTGATCATTGATCAAGATGTACCAGAAGTTGCTGTTAGTATTACTTCAAATGGTAACAATAGAACTGCCGGTGGTAACTGGGTAACTGCAGATAACACAGTAACTGTTACATTGTCAGGCGATGCCTTAACTACAGCATGGACTGCTACCGTGAACGGTGAAAACATGAATGTATTGAATGCTACTACTGCAGAATATACATTCGATAATAATGACAACTATACTGGTCAACCTGATGTAGATCTTGATGGTTTGGCTGATGCTGCAGGTAACCCTGCAACTACTATTTCTACTACTAATAATGCATACTATGATTTCGTTGCTCCTGCTATTGACTATAATGTTGCTTCAAATGGTAACAATAGAACTGACGGTGGTAAATGGGTAACTTACGGTAATACTGTTACTGTAGCATTAAGTGGTGATCATGCAGACCTCGTTAGTGGTTGGACTGCAGAAATCAATTCATTGACTATGACTACAGGTACTGCTAACGCAACTTACACATTCTCAGCTGCAAATGATCACTCAGCATTGACAGGGCAACCTACAATTGCATTTACAGGTGCTACTGATGAAGCGGGTAATGTTGCTGTATTTACTAATAATGGCAATACAGCTTGGTATGATTTCGTATCTCCTGTAGTAACTCTAATTAATAAGACATTTGCAGATGGTACTGGTTCTACTGATAGAACTCCTGTATCAGAGGTATCTGAATTTGGATTTACTTCAACAGGTGGTACTCAACCTAAAGTAAAAATCAATAACTTTAATGCTGAGAATATTGCTGCAGGTAGTAATATTGCATTGTCATCTATAGATGCATTTAAGCATAGCTTAACAGATGGTACAGGATTCTCATTGACAATTACTGATACTGATGAAGCGGGTAATACTCATTCAGGTAGTTATGATTACTTGGTGAAAGATGTTGATCCTCCATCAATCTTGCCTGATTCTCAAAATGGTATGGCACTTAATGCTGATAACTCAGTTCTTACAATAACATTTGATGAAGATGTTTATAAACAAGGTGGTGGTAAATTCACTATATCAGATGCTGCTGCTTTCAATAATTTGATATTTGATAAAGGTAATGGTAATATGACAAAAACAATTACCAATATCATACACCCTGTTAATCACAATTACAGAGTTATCCAATTTGCAATTTCATATCAAAATGGTCCTGCTAATGGTAGTGAAAAGTTCTATAACAATAATTCATTATTCGTTTATGACAAAGCAGGGAACCGAGTTACAGGTGGATTACATCAGGTTTACTTAAATGCTCAAACTACTCAAGCTGTTGTTGATGCTATAACAAGCACAAATAGCGGTTGTCATAAAGTTGGTGATGTAATTACTATCACAGCTTCTTGGAATGAAAACGTAACTAATGCAAATGGATCATTAACATTGAGTAATGGTGCAACTGCAACTTACAGTTCAATTTCAAACGGTAATGTAGTTTATACTTACACTGTGACTGAACAACCAAACGATGGAATGAATACTACTAACTTAACAGTAACTACTATTAATGGTACAATTACTACTGCTTCCGGTACAGCTAATAATGGCTTAAACGGTAACAATATCTCTGGCATCTCTGTTGATGCAAATTCACCTGCATTGGCATTTGAAGGTGCAACTCCTGCTTCTTCTACAAGAGTAAGCGGAAATGAAACTATTGATATTGCTATTATAGAGTCAAGTAAATCAACTACTCAGTACAGCTTTGATAATTCAAACTGGGAAGATGATACTAATAATAATTTGGAAGCTGGTACAATTACATTGTCTAATCTAAACGGTTGGGGAACTTTACAACAAGGTACATTTACACTCTACATTCGTCATACTGACGGTTGTGGTAACGTAAGTACAACTGCACGTTCATTCGTGAAAGATACAGAAGCTCCTATAGTAACTGCAACTATCCCTGCAAGCGATGTAACTATCGCTGCTCCGGGTACAGTAATTGTAAGATTCAGCGAAGCTATGAATTCTACTGATCTTGCTACTACTGCTAACTATAGCGTAACTGCTGCAGGTAATGCTGTAACAGTAACTAATGCTACTGCTGGTGCTAATGGATTATTCGCTACATTGACTATCAACGATTTAACTTCGGTTGATTCAAATGGTGAAAAAATCATTGTAACTGTAACAGGTGCTAAAGATCTTGCCGGTAACACAGTTGATGTTACTAACAATGTTGGTACTTACACTTATTCAGGAACAACTGCTCCTTCAATTATTACAGTTTCTTGGATGGGTACTACAAGTACAGGATATTATAATTCAGATGATGAATTACAATTCTATGTAACATTTGATCAGGCTGTTAATGTAACAGGTACAGCTACGATTACAATGAGTAATGGTGCAACTGCTACATGTAACTCTGGTAATAACAGTTCAACTATATACTTTGAATTTGACGGTGAAGGTAATACTAATGACTTAGATATAACCGGTACTTCAATTACATTGGGCAATGGTGCTTCAATTCAAAGTAATGGTGGTACAGATGCAGATCTATCATTCGGTTCTCATTCATTAGCAACTGGTCGTCATACAGATAACACAGATCCTGTAATTACAGCTGTAACTCCTGTTGCTGGTTGTGTGACTGGTTCAGAAGCTATTAATGTAACAGTTACTGAAACAAATACATACACATTACAAGCTCGATTGGGTAATTCTAATTGGGGTAGTATTTCAAATGGTGCTTTGTTGAGTAGTATCAACGGTTATGTTGCTAACACTGCTCAAACATTGACTGTTAGAGCAACTGATGCTGCAGGTAACGTTTCAGCTAATTATGCTGTTAACTATACATTTGATAATGTAAGACCTACTGTTTCATCTGCATTAGGAACTCCAACAAATACTACTGTTGAAGTTACATTTACAGATGCTAACTTAGATGAAACTTCTGCTGAAACAACTTCTAACTACTCGTTATCATCAAATGACGGAACTTGGACAAATGCTACTGTTTCTGCAGCTTCATTGAATACTAATACTAACGTTGTTACATTGACTGTTCCTAATTATTCAGGTCTCGGTAATGGTAAAACAATTACTGTAACAGTAACACAAGTACAAGACTGTGCAGGTAATACTATGATAACAACTGCTGCTACTTATACTAAAGCTGGTGCGGTTGTCTTGACAGTTACAAAAGACGGTAACTTGTATGCTAATACTTCTACAGGTAACACAATTACAGTTGCTTCTAACCCTGTTCAAACATCAGGTACTGTTACTTTGACAGGTACTGGTGTAACAACAGCAACTGCTGACTTTAATAACAATGGTGTTGCAACATTCAATAATGTTTACATCAATGATAATAACTCTGGTAAAGAAGGGGTAGAGGACTTGACATTCACTGCTGCTTATGCTTCTAATACAGGTACAGCTGATATTGTTGTATTGCCAGTCAAACCTACTGGTACTCCAACTAACCTATCTGTTATTGGTGGTAGAGGTAAGTTTGAATTCGCATGGTCACCTACAAATACAGCAGAAGGTGCGGTAGTATTCGTAAGACGAGCTACATTAGGTACTCCTTCAGATCCTACTGATGGTGCTACAACTCCTGCAAATGACGGTAAAAATTACAGATGGTTGGCTACAACTTCTAACTCAATGGAATTTGCAACAAATTCATTATTGAAAAAGAAAGCTTACCAAATTAAACTCGCTGAATATAATGTGAATGGCGGTACTACATATACGAATACTGCAACTATCGTTTCATTCGGTCCAGTATTTGGTAACGGTTCATATAACACAACACGTAAAGATGGTATTGATGGCGAAGGTGAAATCTTCACTATGAGCGTTGATAACGTTTATCCAAACCCAGCTTCAACTAACTTTACAATGGATGTTCAATTAGACGAAGAACGCGAATTGACAGTAACTATATTTGACGAAGAAGGTCGCATCGTTATGCAACCTATAGTTGGTCAAATGTACAATGCTGGTATGAGTACAATTAATGTTGATATAGATCAAACAGTTGCTTCTGGTAACTACATGATCTCTATTACTTCTGGTGATGAAGCATTAGTTGCTCCTCTACAAATCGTGAAATAATACAACCCTACTATTAGAACTCAGGTGAGCTTCGGCTCACCCCGGTTCTTAAAAAAAAGGCAGCTCGTTTGAGCTGCTTTTTTTTATTTTTATACGTGTAGAAATTTTCGTTGATATATGGGACTATATACAAAAAGACATTCGATGTTAGAAAGATAGATCGAATGTCTTTTTTTCAATTAATAATTTATTAATATGCCTTTTCTATACGGCGAACTTCAGGAACTTTGTGTACGAGATAGCGTTCGATACCTGCTCGAAGTGTCATCATGTGCAGAGGACAACTTTTGCAATTGCCTAATAGTCTTATTTCGGCCGTGCGAGTTTCGGGTTCGTAATTTGCCAATTCCAAATCGCCCCCATCTACTTCTAAATATGGTCGCAATTCGTTAAGTACCCGGTTAATTGCTTCGATTATTTCCTTTAGTTCTCTCATTTTATGTTCCAACTTTTTCAGTTAGGTCAATTTTAAAATCATCTTCATCAGGTTTTTGATGAGTCGCAATTTCTTCTTCTATATAGAGCTTAACTGGAAGAGAAATTTCAATATCCTTTTCTATATCTAATTGATTAATCGCCCTTGCTAAGTAACTGGCTTTTGTTTCAATCGGCATAGCACTATTAATTAAAATGGTTCTTGTATCATTGACAACCGCAAAACCAGTCCTGAATCTGCCTTTATCATTTCTTACTTTTATATCAAGAGCTTTAGCAATGTTTTGTAATTCTTTAAAAATATCCTTTATCTTCATTCATTACCAAATATTTAACCCAAATCCAAAGTGCAAAATTAATAAAACTAAATGGAAAAATCAAGTTTTATTTTCAATATAGGGTAAAAATATTTTTAGATTTCGTTTAACTTTATCTATACTTATTTCTTAAAGTATTTAAAATTGATAAGTAATCTGTGTGCGTATATAGCTGTACCAATCGGCTCCGTTAAATTGTGGAGAAATTATATTATATATGGCAAGAAGTTCAAATCCGTAGAGGTGAACTTTCGTTTCAAATTTACCCAAGCCGACAATATGTTCCATTTTTTTTAATCCGATTGTATAAGGAGAATCGGTGAATAATCCACCCTGTAATGTCCCGTCATATAGGGGGAATTTTGCTGTTGCTTCGAGGTTACATGAAACTCTAATCTTATCGCTATCGTAAGGCGATGACTGCAACCCCGTATTCAGGAAAACCTCGATAGAAGTGTCATAAGTTCCGACGCTGAATGCTCGCCCCCAATTCAAATACGAATAGCGTTTTTTGAAGATAGGTGAGCTACCACGATAAGCGTAATTAAGAATTATATCATTTTTTATTTGATTATCCCACCCCATCGGTTCATTATCCACGCTTGAGTTCCATGAGTGAATCCATGATTGCGTTTCGTATCCCATCGCCAATGGCCCCATAATACCAATCATTAGGCTTGTTGATGAACTTGGTTTTCTGTGCGTTCCTTTTTTGTGTGCCTTAAATTCAGCGAATAGGGTAGAGCAGTAGGGACGGTCTCCTTTCAAAATTTCTTTTACATCAATATCTGTAGGCGTGAAAAGTTTTTGGCTTACAGTAATTTCACCGACTACCGGCATACCTGGATAAGGATTTATGGTTGAGGTGTATTTGATGAAACTTTGGTAAAGGTAGTTAGACGAATAAGATGCGTCCCATCCGTGCGTATAATATTGGTCAATCCCTAACCAAAAATCATTATCTACACCGACGGAAATTTTTGAATCTGCCAACGTAGGATAACTGATTAGCAGTGATACGATTATGTAGATTAGTTTTTTCATGATAATTATAGTATTGATTTTATAAGCGGAATATATTAAAGAGACACGATTTATCATGTCTCTACATTTTGAAATTCAATAAATGAAATATATCTCAGAATATCGAAATTTTATACTACACGAATTTCGTGAGAAACGTCTATTGCTTTTTGGTATAATGCACTCACTCCGCAATATTTTTCCTGACTCATATTTATTGCTTTTTCTAATTTTTCCATCGGTAAATCAGTACCTTTAAATTCATAAATCAGTTTCATTGCCGAATACTGCTTAGGATGTTCTTCTGTCAAATCTCCTTCTACGGAAATCTTTAAGTCCTCGAACTCAACTTTCATTTTCTTCAAAATCGAAACAACATCCATACCAGTACATCCGGCAAGTGCAAGCAACATAAGCGGTTTGGGGCTCACTCCTGAATCCTTTCCGCCTACTTCTTCGCCTGCATCCATTCTGATTGTGTGTCCCATAATATCGGCTTCGAAAGCCATTCCTTTTTTCCAGTTAGCAGTAATACTATGTTTTGCCATGATATTCTCTCAAATAATAATTCAACATTAACGAGTATAACGACGAGATTGTGGTGGGATTATTACAAATTAGCAATAGACGGCTGATTGAAAAAACAAGTGCCTGAGCGAAGCCAAGCAAGCTCCCTGAGCGGAGCCCACCGTTGTGGGGAAGGGACGAAACCCCGACATTGCGGGATTTAAATATGACAGTGTGAATAAGAAATAAGAGATGTGACGCCCTTTCCACGCAATGGCGGGTTTTGAGGAGGGCGGAGTGTATAGAATGGTATTTTCCGCTATTGGGATAAAATAAAAGATGGACTTAATTTTGAAAGTAAAGTCCGTCTGATTAAATATTAAGAAATTGCTTCTTATTTTTCAATTTATACTTTAGTTTCTAATTGATTCAAAATATCCCCATATAAATTTTTGAAATCAGGATATGCTGTATTTGGGATAGAGATTACACCGGACATAAACATCTGATAGAGCATGATATAATCAACATGAATAGTCGCATTTACGCCCCAATTCTTGGGCCTCCCAAAACAATATTCAGGGGCTTTTGTTTTAATATATTCAAGAAATTTGATAATATAAAAAAATATTTAATAATTTATAAATCTAACGAAATCTGCTTTTTAGTGAGTTCCGTTAGATTTGGAAAAATGTAACAAAATTTGCATATTTGGAAATAAATGTTTAATTTTGTGATAGCTGATTTTTTAATTATAGTT
>PDWI01002364.1_pt1 | contig 28431 bp, 27 predicted proteins | sample 1430891 | NCBI WGS metagenome assembly PDWI01 (sample SAMN01162508, study PRJNA174530) | Oral metagenome, whole genome shotgun sequencing project. | biome: Marine environment; feature: Marine mammal; material: Swab sample of the gingival sulcus; isolation source: swab sample of gingival sulcus... | reverse complement strand
TGGCCATGTTGATGCCATTTTTTCATCAGATTTGGTTCGCGCCAAAAAGACGGCGCAAATTATCGCCGATAAATTAGCGCGCCCTTTGACGATTAGTCAGGCTTTGCGCGAGACCAATTTAGGCGCTTGGGAAGCGTTGACAGTTGAAGAAATAGAAGATCGTGACCCACAGTTGTTAAAGCAGTGGTTTATCGACTTAGAAGACTTTGCCTATCCCGGAGGCGAGGCGATTAAAGATGTCATTCAGCGCAGTGATACCTTTATTAAGTCGATGATTAACGATTACGACTCGATATTAATCGTCGCCCACGCTGGCATTATTTCACTGTTATTATCACATTGGTTGGTTGGCGACTGCAATCATTCTAATAGTTTTTTGGTCAAAAATGCCAAAATACAGCGTTTGATTTTTAATGGCAATCAGTGTTCATTAGATTTATTTAACGGGTGATGTTATGATAGCATTTGTATTGGCTGGGGCAACTTCAAATGTCGGCAAGACGACTGTATCATCATTATTGATGTATGCCTACAAAAAAATGGGCTATCGCGTACAGGCTTTTAAATGTGGCCCAGATTTTTTAGACCCAACCTTTCACGAGGTCGTTACCGAGCGTCCCTCTTATAATTTAGACTTACACTTAATGGGGCAAGCAGGCATGATTGACACCTTTAATCGCTATACGCAAGATGCCGATGTGGCAATTGTCGAGGGTGTAATGGGTATGTATGATGGCGCCGGGCACCAGCTAGACAACGGTAGTGCAGCACATATTGCCCGCATATTGGACATTCCGCTAATATTGATTGTCGACGGCAAGGGTGTTTCAACATCAATCGCCGCGCAAGTTAAGGGTTATCGCGCGCTTGATCAGCGGGTTGACCTAAAAGGCGTATTAATCAATCGCGTTAGCTCGGATATGCTATATCAACTGTTAAAAGATGCCATTGTCAAGCATACCGATGTCAACTCATTAGGGTACTTGCCAAATGTGGCGACGGCAACTTTAGAAAGTCGTCATTTGGGGTTATTGCCTTCCAGTGAAGTGGTTGATTTAAATCAAAAATTTGAAGCACTTTACAGTGCAGCTAGCGACAGTATAGATTACGATGTCATTATTAAAAACTGTACAATAGATCAGCGGCCAGCGCCACAGCCGCTACCGGAAACTAATCAAAAAATAACAATGGCGATTGCGCAAGATGAGGCGTTTTACTTTTATTACCGCGAAAACCTTGAACTGATGCAAGCAAGGGGCATTGTCTTTAAACCGTTTTCGCCCATTCACGACAGTGCGTTGCCAGATGGTGTTCGGGGCGTTTATATTGGTGGCGGTTATCCAGAACTGCATTTAGAGGCGCTTGCCCAAAATCAGTCGCTTAAACAGTCAATTAAACAGGCGGCCGAAGCAGGTATGCCAATTTACGCCGAATGTGGCGGCCTAATGTACTTGACCAATCGCATTGTCGATGGCGCCGGGCAGGCCTTCGACATGGTCGGCGTCTTTGACGCCGATGCCGAAATGACAAAGCGATTACAACACTTTGGCTATGTCAATGTCGAGTTAACGAACGATTGTCTTGTTGGCAAGGCGGGCACAACCTTTGGCGGGCACGAATTTCACCGTTCGAAGACCGAATTTGGCGATGTGGCGCTCAGTTACAATGTCGCCAAGGCCTATCGCAGCAGAAAACAGTGGCAAGGCGGCGCAACTTATAAAAATGTGCTGGGGGCTTATACCCATGTGCACTTTAAGCAATATCAGCATTTAATCGAGCAGCTGATTAATAAGATGAAAGCGTGGTAAAGATGGCAAAATCAATTATGATACAGGGCACGGCCTCAAGCGTCGGCAAAAGCATAATCACAGCGGGGCTGTGTCGCGCGCTTTATAACAGGGGTTATCGCGTGGTACCCTTTAAATCACAAAATATGGCGCTCAATTCGTTTATAACAAAGCAAGGACACGAAATGGGGCGGGCACAAGTGGTACAAGCCGAAGCGGCTGGGCTAGAACCACATATCGACATGAATCCGATACTGCTAAAGCCGTCAACTGATAAAAAAGCGCAGGTTATTGTCAAGGGTAAAGTGTTCAAAAATATGTCGGCGGTCGAATATCACGAATACAAGCCACAATTGGCACCGTTTGTCAAAGAAACTTTTTTCGATTTGGCAAATCGGTACGACTACGTTATTATGGAAGGTGCCGGTTCACCTGCTGAAATAAATTTGCGCGAAGGTGACCTTGTCAATATGGGTATGGCGGCACTGGCCGATTCGCCCGTTATTATCGTCGGCGACATCGACCGCGGCGGTGTGTTTGCTTCGTTATACGGAACAATTGAATTATTGACAGAAGACGAAAGACGTCGCGTCAAAGGCGTTATTATCAATAAGTTTCGCGGCGATGTTGAAATACTAAAACCGGGGTTGACAATGCTTGAAGAGTTGACCAATGTACCTGTGCTCGGTGTTGTTCCCTATACTGAACTCAAAATAGAAGATGAGGATTCGCTAGCTGAGCGCTTTCGCGTTAGAAAAGACGACGACAAAGCGATTACGATTAGCGTTATTTACTTACCACATATATCGAATTTTACTGATTTTAATGCACTTGAAACACAGGCCGATGTCAAGCTTAACTTCGTGATGCGCGGTTCGTCAATTCCGCCGTCAGACATTATCATTGTGCCAGGGTCAAAAAATACAATTGAAGATATGATGTATTTACATCAAACTGGCCTTGCCAAGCAAATTATTCGCCACCATCGCGATGGTAAAATGGTGATTGGCATTTGTGGCGGGCACCAAATGCTCGGTGAAATTATTGAAGATCCACTCGGCACTGAATCGTCGTTGCCATCAATTAATGGCTTGGGGTTGCTGGCGATGTCAACGGTGTTTGACCCCGAAAAGACGACAACCCGTGTAACGGGGCGGCTTGGTCAGCTGACTGGCTTGTTGACGCCGCTCAGTGACATGACCGTGAGCGGTTACGAAATACACATGGGGCAAACGCAGTTAGCCGATGGAACAGAGCCGCTTTTGACAATTGAGCAGAGTTTGGGAAAACAGACAGCGCGACTCGATGGTGCCCACAATAGCGCCGGCAATGTCTTTGGCACTTATTTACATGGTATCTTTGACGATATGGCCTTTACGAGAAAACTGCTCAATATTGTCAGGCAAACCAAGGGGCTAACCCCAGAAACTAGTGATGTAGCTGATTTTAAGGCATTTAAAGAGCGCGAGTACAATCGCCTGGCAGATTTGTTGGAAAGTCACTTAGACATCGATAAAATAATTGCAATTATGAATGATTGGTAATCGAGATGCTACTATTGGCAATTGTACTGGATACGATAGTTGGCGACCCCAACTATCGGTTGCACCCAATACGCTTAATGGGTGGTTTAATCAGTTGGTTGGAAAAGTGGTTTTACGGGTCGGCGCATGGCACAAGACGCCAGTTTATAAACGGCTTAGTTGTTGCTGTCGTTTGTCTAAATATCGTTGCCGCCGCCGTGGCATTATTACACTTTTGCTGTGTTGCGTTGTTTGATGGTTATGGCTGGGTGGCAGAAGGCATTGTGCTCAGTCAATTGCTGGCTACGCGCAGTTTATATGCCGAAGGTGCTAAAATAGATAAAGTACTCGCAAGTGGTACAATCGAACAGGCGCGCCAGCAAATTGGCTACTTGGTAAGCCGTGAAACCAAAGATTTAACCAAGCGCGATATTTATCAAGCGGCAGTTGAAACACTAACCGAAAATACGACTGACGCCATAGTGGCACCGCTGTTTTACTATGCTCTATTTGGGCTAACTGGTATTGCCATCTATAAGATGATCAACACCTTAGACAGCATGATTGGTTATCATAATCAGCGTTACGAATACTTTGGTAAGTTTGCGGCAAGGCTCGACGACGTCGCCAATTTTATACCGGCAAGGCTCGCGGCGTTTTTTATTATTATATTGGCCTTCGTTTTGCGTGATGATGGGCGCAGCAGTGCACGTTGTTTTTTTGAACAGCGCAACATACACAACAGTGTTAACGCTGGTTGTACAGAAGCGGCTATGGCTGGAGCGCTTGGTATTAAGTTAAGTGGTCCAACCTATTATTTTGGCAAATTAAAAGCGCGCCCTTATATTGGCTATGGCACATCAGATATTACAGCAAAACACTTGCTACGCGCAATGCGTTATGTTATCGGTGTAGCCGTTTTTGGTTATTTTTTGACACTGTTGGCAATGAGGTAGTTATGCAAATATTTGAACACGGTGGTAAAATATTTCAAGTGGCAGCTGATTTAGGTGTCACGATAGATCAAATAGACGATTTTAGTGCCAATATTAACCCATTAACAAGCGAACAAAAACTGCGCCAATGGTCAGTGGGCTGCTGGCAAAATGTGATGCATTATCCCGATGTCGATTATTTGCGATTGCGTGCTGCGGTTGCGGCTTATCATGCTGTCGATGTCAGACAAGTTGTCGTCGACAATGGTGCAACACCACTTATTCATGGCATTGTCGATGCACTTGGCGTTAAAGCGGGGCGCATAACGGCACCGACTTTTGCTGAATATGAAAAGGCATTGCAGCGCGCTGGGGCGGCAGTTGATATTGTGATGGCGGATGGCGATCTCGATATATCTTTAAAACAACTGCCAATAGATGCAGCACAAGTCGATATAGTTTTTATTTGTTCGCCCAATAACCCAACTGGTAAAATGTACGACTTGGCTGCTCTGATTAATTTTTTAGAGTTGCTGCCGCAGTCGACTTATTGCCTAGTTGATGAATCGTTTATCCCGTTTAGCGAGCAAGCCGAAAATGGATCGCTGTCACAAGTGATTGCGCGCTTTAATAATCTAATTGTGTTGCGTTCGGCGACAAAGTTCTTCGGTATTCCGGGCTTGCGGATTGGCTATGCCCTGACGGCCAACGAAAACTTGTTAAACTTATTAGAACGACGCTTGCCGATTTGGCGAGTTAACTCAATTGCCGAACAAGTGGTTATTAATGCTTTAAAAGACGTTGAATTTCATGCGCAGTCACGTGCTTATATCGCCGAACAACGTCGCTATTTGACATCTGAGTTAAAAGCGCTCGGCTTTGTTGTCTATTCGTCAGCAGCCAACTATTTACTTATTAGAAGTCATTATAATTTAGATTTATATCAGTACTTATATCGCAGCGGCATTATTATTCGCCGCTGTCAAAATTATAGAGGATTAAATGAACACTACTATCGCATCGCTGTAAAAAGTGCGGCGGCCAACCAAAGGTTGCTTGTACAGTTAAAAAACATAAAGGAGCAAAATATTGATTAAAGCAATTATACTGGGAATACTTGAAGGATTAACCGAATTTTTACCGGTTTCATCGACTGGTCACTTAATTCTTTTAAAGGATTTACTGGCCTTTGACGGTCAATTCTCTAATATTTTTAGCGTCGTTATTCAGATGGGTGCTATTTTATCGGTCGTCGTCTACTTTTTTAAAGACTTAATACCAAAGAGTACAGCTAAACAAGATATTTCCGACTTTGTCGGGTTATGGTCCAAGGTAGTCGTCGGCATAATACCGGCGGCGTTAATCGGCATACCATTTGAAGATCTAATCGATCGCTATTTGTTTAATTCTTTGACAGTGGCGATTGCCTTAATTGCCGGTGCGATTTGGATATTGCTAATTGACAAAGAGACGCAAAATACACGCGTCCGAGTCGAAACCATTAAGGCGCTATCTTACAAACAGGCGTTTAGCATCGGTCTATTTCAGTGCTTAGCGCTGATTCCCGGTATGTCGCGTTCGGCGATGACGATTATCGGTGGTTTAATTGTCGGTGCATCGCGTAAAGTTGCGGCTGAGTTTTCGTTTTTTATGGCAATTCCAGTTTTAGGTGGGGCAGGATTAATAAAATTATTAAAATACGGCTTGAACTTTACGGCCGAACAATGGCAATTACTGGCAGCTGGTACGGTCGTTTCATTTGTTGTTGCCTATCTAGTTATCGCTGCCTTTATGAGCTATATCAAAAAACACACATTTAGACCATTTGCTTATTATCGCATTGTCTTAGGCGTAGTCGTCTTAGTATTTTGGGCGGTACAGCGATGATCAATATTGTTTTATATCAACCAGAAATTCCGCCTAATACCGGCAATATTGCTAGAACTTGCGCACTGACTAAGACGCCGTTACATTTAATTAAACCGCTTGGTTTTTCAATTGATGATAAGGCGCTAAAACGAGCAGGTCTTGACTATTGGCACTTATTAGACGTGACCGTGCACGAATCGCTTGATGATTTTTTAGTGTATCGCGACATGTCGCCAGTTTACTTGGCAACGACCAAGGCGACGCAGTATTATCATCAAGTAAAGTATGAAGAAACTTGTTATATCGTATTTGGTAAAGAAACCGCTGGGTTACCGGCTGAATTGCACGACATGTTTTGCGAGAATCGCATTAAGTTGCCAATGCGCAGTCATGCTGATGCCCGTTCGCTCAATTTAAGCAATGCAGTCAATATTATTTTGTACGAAGCAATGCGCCAACATAGCTTTAAGACATTACTGTAACCCATTAATTGGTGGCTGTTGAAAAAATTATGATTTTTGTTACAATAAAGATAGATTGAATTTTGGATTTACCTGAGGAGGTGGCTATGGCAATTAAGTTAATTACAGATAGTGTAGCAGATATTCCTAAGTCGTTGGTCGAAAAATACGACATTTTAGTGATGCCACTGACGGTTAATTTTGACGATGAGTCTTATATTGACGGCATTGACCTCGATGGCGAAGCTTTTTTTGAAAAATTGAAAAAAGCAAAAGCATTGCCGACTACTTCACAGGTTACAATGATTGCCTTTGAAGAAAAATTTAGGTCGTTACTAGCACAGAGCAAAGATGATTACTTTGGCTTATTTATGTCTTCTTCGATGAGTGGTACCTGCAATGCGGCCATGCAAGCAGTCGAGCAAATTGGTACTGATCGCATTATGGTGATGGATTCACGGTTGGTTTCGTTTACATTTGGCCAAGTTGTGTTGGCGTTGGCCGACAATTTAGATAAGGTTGATAGTTTGGCCGCGGCACGACAAATGGCAGAAAAGATGATAGCAGCAACTGAAGCACGTTATATTATCGATACGCTAGACAGCCTACGCAGGGGCGGCAGATTAAAAATGACAGAGGCTTTTTTTGGCAGCATGCTCAATATTAAGCCGATTTTGACAATTAAAGATGGTGAACTGAAAGCGGTTGATAAGGCACGTGGCCGAAAAAAAGCGTTAAATGTTGTATTAAACTGGCTTGACGAAAATCATTTTGATCTCAACAACAAATATGTGTCGATATTTAATGCCGTATCAAAATCATACCAAAATCAGTTAAAAGAAGCGCTGTTGGCGCGTTTTCCAAATGCCATTATTACAGAGTCAAATATTGGTTCAGTAGTTGGTACGCATTCGGGCCCAGGTTGTATTGCGCTTAGTTTTATAAATATTGACAAAGATGTCATTTGATTTTTATTGCATTATCTGTAAAAAAGAGGTAAGATTTTAGTACGTGTAACATTGCTGTAACAAGCTTGTTATTAAACTAGGAGGATTATGATGAAAAAACTATTTTCAACACTGTTGGCAGTATTATTAATTGCTTCTTTAGTAATTGGTTGTGCGCCAGCTGAACAAGCAGAAAAAGTAGACGAGAACAAATGGGCAATTCAAGAAGATTTGTCTAAATTAAAGGCAATTACAATTGGTTTGGCAACTGATGTTGGTGGTATTGATGATAAGTCGTTTAACCAAGGTACATGGGAAGGCATTTTAAACTATGCTAATAACGCCAAATTAGACGAAGGCAATTATCGTTATGTTCAGTCAAATACAGATGCAGATTATATTCCTAATTTATCACTGCTAGCAGATGAAAAATTAGATCTTATTATCGCACCTGGTTTCTTATTCACAGATTCTATGACTGAAACAGCAACTGCTTATCCAGATCAAAAATTTGCGCTTATTGACTCAGTAGTAGAAAAACCTAACGTAGCTTCAGCTGTATTTGCTGAGCATGAAGGTTCATTCTTGGTCGGCGTCGCCGCTGCACTAAAAGCAAAGGAAGCTGGTAAAGACACAGTTGGTTTCTTAGGTGGTATGGACTTTCCACTTATTCAGAAATTTGAAGCTGGTTTTGAACAAGGTGTTGCCGCAGTAGACCCTGAAATGAAAGTTTTAGTAGAGTACGCTGGTGACTTTGCTAACCCACCTGTCGGCGCTACGCTAGCAGCAAAGATGTACGACGAAGGTGCATATGTTATTTATCATGCAGCTGGTGGTACAGGCAATGGCTTATTCAAAGAGGCTAAAGGCCGTGTTGCCAATGGTGGCGATGTTTGGGCAATTGGCGTTGACAAAGATCAGTACGCTGATGGCGTTTATGAAGAAGGTAAATCAGTTGTCTTAACTTCAATGGTAAAACGTGTTGACGTTGCTGCTTATATGTTGGCCAAAGAAGTTGCCGAAGATAAGTTTGCCGGCGGCGTAAAGGTTTTCGCATTAGCTAATGATGGCGTTGGCATCCCAGCTGAAAACCCCAATTTAACTGACGATTGGACAAAACAAATTGACGATTATAAAGCTAAAATTATCAGTGGTGAAATCGTCGTATCAGAGACGCCGAAACGCGTTCAATAATTAGAAGCATAAAAATTTAATATTTTTCAAAACTAGGGTGCTTTAGCACCCTTTTTTGTGTTGTTTTGTGTTATAATTAAATATAGTTAAAAAATTGGAGGTTGAAAATGGATTATGTTATCGAGATGCTCAACATCACGAAAGATTTTCCTGGCATTCGAGCGAATGACGACGTTACACTACAGTTGAAGCGTGGCGAAATTCACGCGCTGTTGGGTGAAAATGGCGCAGGGAAATCGACCCTAATGAGTATTTTGTTCGGGTTGTATAAACCTGAAAAGGGGCAAATTAAAGTTAATGGCAAAGTTGTTACTATCGATAATCCACTTAAAGCGACAGCCTTAAAAATTGGCATGGTGCATCAACACTTTAAGTTGGTCGAAAATTTCACTGTTGCCGAAAATATTATTCTCGGTGTCGAGCCGACCAAGTCATATGGTCGTGTCGACCTTGATAAGGCAATTGAAAAAGTAAAAGCGCTATCCGAAAAATTTGGCTTAAGCGTCGATCCGACTGCAAAAATTGAAGATATTTCGGTTGGTATGCAACAGCGCGTCGAAATACTCAAAATGCTCTACCGTGAGGCAGAGGTGCTCATTTTTGATGAGCCAACTGCTGTGTTGACACCACAGGAAATTGATGAATTGATGTCAATTATTCGTGGCTTTGCCGCCGAAGGCAAGTCGATTATTATCATCACTCACAAGTTAAAAGAAATTAAAGCGGTGGCAGACCGCTGCACCGTGCTAAGGCGTGGCAAGTATATCGGCACAATTGATGTTGCCAATGCGACTGAAAAAGATTTGGCTGAAATGATGGTTGGACGTGAAGTTACCTTTAGCGTTGCCAAGGGTGAAGCAAAATTAGGAGAAGAAGTATTAAAAGTTGAAAAATTAACTGTCAAAGATAATCGTGATTTGGTCGCTGTTAACGATGTTTCATTTTCGGTTAGAGCCGGCGAAATATTGGGTATTGCGGGCATTGATGGCAATGGTCAAACCGAATTAATTGAGGCAATTACAGGGCTTAGAAAGGCCGAAAGTGGCAAGGTGTTATTAAATGGCAATGATATTACAGGTCATACAGTGCGGCGTTGTACGGAGGCGGGGATCGGCCATATTCCACAAGATAGGCACAAGCATGGATTGGTTTTAGATTTTATGCTCGGTGAAAATATGGTGTTGCAGACCTATTATCATGAGCCCTTTGCTATAAAGGGCATTATTCAGGCTGATGCCGTTTCTAAAAAAGCGGATCAAATTATTGAAGAATTTGACGTACGCTGTGGTAAAGGCAATAAAACGGGCACGCGTTCGCTATCGGGCGGTAATCAGCAAAAGGCAATTGTCGGCCGCGAAATTGATCGTTCGCCTGCCTTGTTAATCGCTGCGCAACCAACGCGCGGCCTCGATGTTGGGGCAATTGAGTACATTCATAGTCGCATTGTCGAAGAGCGTGATGCTAATCGAGCTGTTTTATTGGTTTCACTTGAACTCGATGAAGTGATGAATGTGTCGGATCGCATTGCCGTGTTATATGAAGGAGAAATCGTCGGCATTGTTAAACCGGAAGAAACCGATGAAAATGAAATTGGTTTGATGATGTCCGGTTCGAAGAGAGTGGGTTAATGATGAATAAAATAAAATCGTATATCACAGACGAAAAACATTTTAATATCGTCGTACCGCTAATCGCGATTATCAGTGCATTTCTGTTGGGTACCCTTATCATGCTCATCACAGGTGAGAATCCAATAGATGCCTTCACATCGATAATTCGCGCCATTACCGGTTTTAACTTTGATAAAGTAGGCTCGGCGGATTTCTTTAATCCGCGGATGGTTGGTGAATACATCACCGTTCTATTGCCAATTATATTAACTGGTTTATCAGTTGCCTTTGCTTTCCGTACGGGCCTATTCAACATCGGTGCTGAGGGGCAGCTGATGATGGGGTCGCTAGTGGCGGTTGTATTAGGTGTTACTTTAGAATTGCCAAAGATTATTCACCTGCCAATAGTTATTCTTGGCGCGGTGTTGGCTGGCGCCTTTTGGGGCATGATTCCAGGTTATTTAAAAGCGCGTTTTCGGGTACATGAAGTCGTCGTTACAATTATGCTTAACTACGTTGCGCTTTATACTTCGAATTGGGTGCTTAAAACGCTTCCGGGCTCTAACAATGTAAAAACGGTGCCAGTTCACGAATCTGCAAACCTGCGCAGTGAATTCCTGCAAAATATAACAAATGGTTCGCGCTTACACTGGGGTTTTTTATTGGTTATTGCGGCGGTTATCGTATTCTATTACATTATTGAGAAAACAACTTTTGGTTACGAGTTAAGAGCGGTTGGTTACAACAGTGAAGCAGCTAAATACGCCGGTATGAAAGTTAACCGCAACGTCATGTTGTCGATGGCCATCGCCGGTGCCTTTGCTGGTTTAGCTGGTGCAATGATCGCTGTAGGTACATTTGATTATGGGCGTGTTATTGGTGCGGCAGAAGGATATGGTTTTGATGGTATTGCGGTCGCCTTATTAGGGGGCAACACGGCGATCGGTTCAGTGTTTGGCGGCATATTATTTGGTGGCCTGAAAAGTGCTCAAAAGTTTATGCAATCAAACGGCATTCCGCAAGAAATATCAATTATCATTTCCTCTCTAATGGTATTATTTGTGGCGATGAAAGTTGGCATTCAAGATATTTTAAAAGCGCTGCGACCCCATGTTGACAGGGAGGTGAAATAATGTCTTTAGATACGATATTATCGATTTTTAATTTAACTTTGATATACGCGACACCAATTTTGATTGCTTCTTTAGGTGGTCTGTTAAGTGAACGCAGTGGTGTTGTCAATATCGCACTCGAGGGCCTAATGATGATTGGTGGCTTTGTTGGCGCGACCACTACGGTTTTGTTAGAACCTTATTTTTCCGGCTTTAGTACGGTTTTTGTACCTTGGATTGGTATGTTGATCGGTATGGTTTTTGGCGCTCTGTTCTCGTTGATTCATGCTTATGTCAGTGTTAATCTAAAGGCCGATCAAGTAATTTCGGGTACGGCAATTAACTTACTGGCTGGTGGCTTTACGATATATTTTGCACAGATCATTTTTAATCAACAGCGTACTAAGACGTTTCAAAGTGGTTTTGTTAAGGGCAGTATACCGCTATTAAAAGATATTCCGATTATTGGACCAATCTTTTTTGAAAACATGTTCTACTCGGTTTATTTAGGGTTGTTGCTAGTTGTAGTAATATGGTTTTTGGTTTATAAAACACCATTTGGCATGCGCTTGCGTGCGACTGGTGAGAATCCACATGCTGTGGCAAGTACTGGTATTAGTGTAGTCAAAATGCGTTATTGGGGTGTCGTTTTATCAGGTGCCTTTGCCGGCATGGCAGGTGCTATCATGGTGCTAACACTCGATACACAGTATACGGTAATGAGTATTCACGGTACTGGTTTTATCGCGTTGGCAGCGCTTATTTTTGGTAAGTGGCGTCCATTTGGTGTTTTGGGGGCAAGTATGTTTTTTGCCTTTTCACAAGTGTTCGCAATATTTGCCAATAACTTTGAATGGTTGGCATCAATGCCACTTGAACTGTTTAAGGCATTGCCCTACATTTTTACAGTCGTCGCTTTAATTATTTTTAGTGGTAAATCAGTTGGTCCAAAAGCAGCGGGTGAAATATACGACATCGGAAAACGTTAATAGCTCCCAAATGTTTTCACACATTTACGTAAAAATACGGGTAGAACTAAGAGGATATATATGCTAAGAGAAACATTACAAAAAATTGAACCAATAGATCAAACTTGGCGCGCGAAAGCGCGCCAACGTTGTGACCAATTGATTAAGCCAGTTGGCAGTTTAGGTAAATTAGAAACTTATTATGCTCAGCTGGCGGCGATTCAAAAGACGATTGCACCATCAGCTGATAAGCGTGCTGTTGTTGTCTTTAGTGGTGATCACGGTGTCATTGAAGAAGATGTCGCCGTTTGTCCGCAAACGGTTACATTGCAGCAAACCGAAAACTTTGTGCGCGGCTATACTGGTGTCTGTGCCATTGCTAAACAGGCAGGCGCAAAATTGTTTCCGGTTGATATTGCTGTTAATGGCGAAGTGGCTATCGAAGGTGTTATTGATAAAAAAATCGCCTATGGCTCAAACAATATTACTAAGGGGCCAGCCATGACCGCTCAGCAGGCAATGACAGCTGTTAAAATAGGTGTTGATATGGTATCACAAATCGTTGCCGATGGCTACAATATATTGGCAACTGGGGAAATGGGCATTTGCAACACGACGCCGAGTGCAGCTATCTTATCGATTTTAACAGGTTTAGATGCGGCCGAAGTAACCGGAATGGGCGCTAATTTAGACGATGTGCGCGTGCGTCATAAAATCGAAGTAGTGCGCACGGCGATTAACGTAAATAAGCCGGATAAAACAGATGCCATCGATATACTTAGTAAAGTGGGGGGGTATGAAATTGCTGCCATGACAGGCGCCTTTCTAGGTGCGGCAGTAAATGGTGTCGCCATAGTGGTCGATGGGTTTATTGCGACAGTTGCGGCGTTATTGGCTGTACAACTGGCACCAGCGGTTAAAGATTATTTGATTCCATCACATAAAAGCAATGAAAAAGGTGCGATAATCGCATCTAAATTACTTGGCTTAGATCCGCCATTAGATATGAATATGCGCTTAGGGGAAGGCTCGGGCGCCGCTCTAATGTTTAATATAGTTGATGCAGCTTGTTATATGGGCAAAGAGATGATCACCTTTGATGAGGCTGGTATTGGCGTTGTTTGATAATTCTTAAAACATGTCAAAGGAGAATGAAATGAATCAGTATATCGCGCGGCAACCAATTTTTGATAAAGATTTGAAATTAATTGCTTATGAATTGCTCTTTGTTGACGAAAGTGGCATAATCGATAATAAAAATGATAAGAATCAGAAGTCGTTGAAGACGATATTGAGTTCGGCTATGCAGAATGATATTGAGCGCATTGTATCTGATAAATATGTCTATATTGATTATACTAAACAAATTTTTGAGGATGAAGCAATATCTTTTCTCGGCCCAGAGCACTTGGTCATTGAACTGTCGGCACGTGTAGAATACAATGAAAGCATTATGAATGCGTTATTTAACATAAAGTCAACTGGCTATAAAATTGCGTTGGATAAAGTCAATGTCAAGTTACCCGACGAAGCACTACTTCAAGTAGCAGACGTCGTTAAAGTTGACTTTATGCAAACGACGCCAGCTGATCGTAAAATATTGTCAGAGCAATTAAGCCGTTACAACTTAACGCTGTTAGGTACAAATGTAAAAGATCGTAAGGCTTATCAAGATGCAGTCGACATTGGATTTGAACTATTTCAAGGATTTTTCTTCGCCAAACCGAATATAGTGTCAACTAAAAATGTAAAGTCGCTCAGTGCCAATTATATTAGGTTGATTGGCGAATTATTTGAGGCGCGTCCTTCATTTGATGTTTTGACAGAAATTGTCGAATCTGACGTCAGCATGTCTTTTAAACTGCTGAAATTGATTAATTCGGCAACGTTTTATCGCAGCCGCAAGATAAATAGTATCAATCAAGCGCTCGTTATATTAGGCTTAAAAGAACTACGTAAATGGGCAACTTTAATTATGTTAAATGAAAATTGTCAAGGAAAGCCGGATGAACTGATTCGATTGGCATTGATGCGCGCGAAAATAATGGAAATGTTAAGCGGCATGAAACAACCAAATTGCGATTCGTCAAAGGCCTTTTTAGTCGGATTGTTGTCGTTAATAGATGTCATGCTCGATAATGACATGGCGCAAGTATTAAAAGAACTACCGCTCGACGAAGAAATCATTGCCGCATTAAGAGATAAAAGTAATCAATTTGGACAAATGCTCAACTTGGTTGAATTGTATGAAGAATCAGAATTTAAATCTTTTAAGGCACTTGCCGAACAACTTAAAATTAGTACACAACAAGTGCCATATATTTATTTTGAAGCATTAGAATGGACCGAGCAACTGATCAAAGATCTTTAATTCTAACGAAAATGGTCATTCCAAAAGTTCACAAAAAATTTATAATTAGAGACTTGATAAAAGTGCTATTATAGTTTATATTATTATATGTTAGCACTCTTTATTGTTGAGTGCTAAATGAAATGAAGGAGGATAATATGAAAATTAAACCACTGGGTGAAAGAATAGTGATTAAACGCGTTGAGGCTGAAGAAAAGACGGCTAGCGGTATTGTATTACCTGGCCAAGCACAAGAAAAACCACAAATTGCCGAAGTCGTTGAAATACCAGAAAATGCTGCTGACGACTTTGCTGTCAAGGTAGGTGACAAGGTGATTTTTAAGCAGTATTCAGGTACAGAAGTCAAATTAGAAAAGGTTACTTATACAGTCATCGATATAGAGCACGTATTGGCTGTTGTTGAATAGGGAGGCGAGTTATGGCTAAAGAGATTATGTTTGATGAAGCGGCGCGTAAAAAATTGCAAGTTGGCGTTGACAAGTTGGCAGACACTGTTAAAGTGACACTTGGACCAAAGGGCAGAAATGTCATATTAGATAAAAAATTTGGGGCGCCACTGATCACAAATGATGGTGTGACGATTGCTAGAGAAATTGAATTAGAAGATAAATTTGAAAACATGGGTGCACAGTTAGTTAAAGAAGTAGCTACTAAGACAAATGACGTCGCCGGTGATGGCACGACGACAGCTACTTTATTGGCACAGGCCATTATTAGAGAAGGCCTTAAAAACGTCGCAGCTGGCGCCAACCCAATGATTCTTAAAAAAGGTATTGAACAAGCGGTTATAGCTTCAGTTGAAAACATTAAAGCGATGTCAACTGATGTCGATACCAAACACGCTATTGCTGACGTCGCTTCGATTTCATCAGCTGATGTCAAAATTGGCGAATTAATTGCTGAAGCAATGGACAAGGTTGGCAATGAGGGTGTTATTACGGTTGAAGAATCAAAGACGATGGACACCAATTTAGAAGTCGTTGAAGGTATGCAATTTGACAGAGGCTATGTATCGTCTTATATGGTGACTGATCCAGATAAAATGGTTGCATCATTGTCAGAGCCTTATATTTTAATTACCGATAAAAAAATCAGCAATATTCAAGAAATCTTGCCAATTTTAGAGCAAATTGTTCAATCTGGTAAGAAATTGTTGATTATTGCCGAAGATATTGAAGGTGAAGCATTGGCAACACTGGTTGTCAATAAAATTCGCGGCACATTTGACGTGGTCGCTGTTAAAGCCCCTGGTTTTGGCGACAGAAGAAAAGAGATGTTACAAGACATTGCTGTCGTAACAGGTGCAACAGTAATTTCTTCTGAAGTTGGTTACGATTTAAAAGAGGCGACAGTTGATATGCTCGGCACCGCTCAAATCGTTAAAGTTGACAAAGATAATACGACAATTGTCAGCGGTGGTGGCGATGCATCGGCAATTGAAGATAGAATAAGACAAATTAAGATGCAAATCGAAGACACGACTTCTGATTTTGACAGAGAAAAATTACAAGAAAGACTTGCCAAATTATCTGGTGGCGTTGCTGTTATTCGCGTTGGTGCTGCTACTGAAGTAGAAATGAAAGAAAAGAAATTACGCATTGAAGACGCCCTTAACGCAACGCGTGCTGCTGTTGAAGAAGGCATTGTCTCAGGTGGTGGTATTGCATTCTTAAACTGCGTTGCTAAAGTAGAAGAAGTCATCGATGGCCTTGAAGGCGATGTTAAGACTGGCGCCATGATTATTCGCAGAGCGCTTGAAGAGCCAGTTCGACAAATTAGTCACAATGCAGGTTTAGAAGGTTCAGTTGTCGTCAACGAAATTATGGCAGCTGAAGCAGGTATCGGTTTTGATGCCTTAAATAATCAATATGTCAACATGAAAGAAGCTGGTATTGTCGACCCAACAAAAGTTACCCGCAGCGCACTACAAAATGCAGCGTCAATTGCTGCAATGTTCTTGACGACAGAAGCAGCTGTTGCTGACATTGAAGAAGATATGCCAGCAGGCATGCCTCCAGGAATGGGTGGCATGGGCGGTATGGGCGGCATGATGTAGCCTGACTGCACAATTAGACACGTTCAATAAATCCAAATATACAATAATCAATAACCGCTTAACGTCAAAAGTTGAGCGGTTTTTTTATGCGTTTTTCTGGAGGTCAGACTAACTTTTAAAAAAACAAAATTCTCAGATTAAGTTGACATTTTTTTATACTTTGTTTTATAGTTAATATAGTATTATTAGATATTTTTTAGAATAAAATACAGTAACAAACATTGGCTTTTTTGGGGGCAAAAATGATTGAACTAAAATCGCTAACAAAAAAATATAAGGGGTTTACAGCTGTTGACAATATCGATTTAACGATAAAACAGGGTGATATATTTGGTCTATTAGGGCCAAATGGTGCTGGCAAATCAACCACAATTTCTCTGATATCAACGTTGCTTAAGCCAACGAAAGGGCAAATTTTATATAAGGGAACTGACATCGTAAAACAGCCTAAGGCAATTCAACCTAATATCGGCTTAGTGCCACAAGAAATTGCTTTGTTTACATCGCTTAGTGGCTTGGATAATCTTAACTTTTGGGGTAGTGCCTATGGGTTAAAAGGTGAAACATTAAAAAAACGGATTGAACAGGTTTCAAAGATTATTGGTATTGATAAGCGTTTAAAAGATAAAGTTGACAAGTATTCTGGTGGTATGAAAAGGCGTCTCAATATCGGTGTTGCACTATTGCACAATCCCGAACTGCTGATTATGGACGAACCGACTGTTGGCATTGACCCGCAATCGCGCAATCACATTTTAGAGGCAGTTAAACAGCTTAATCAAGCTGGCGTAACTGTCATTTACACATCACACTACATGGAAGAAATTGAAACGCTTTGTAATTGCATCGCCATTATGGACAATGGTAAAGTTATTGCAACGGGCACAAAGGCGCAGTTGATGGTGCAATTAAATGAAGTTTCATCGATTGTTGTAACATTGGATAGGGTAGATCAGCACTTAGTTGACCAGTTGGCGCAACACTCTGCCATCGACGAGGTCGTTGTCGATGATAATAGATTAAGTTTAACTTGTCGACAGAGCGTTGTCGTCGGCGATATTTTTGGACTGGCAAACCAATTTAATTGTCAGTTGCAAGATGTTAGTGTTGAACAGCCTAATTTAGAAACATTGTTTTTAAAGTTGACGGGAAAATCTTTACGTGATTAATTGAAGTGAGACGACTGATGAATCAAGTGGCTAAAACAGTAGCAAAAATGCTAATTAAAGCAGGCTATCAGGCTTATTTCGTGGGTGGTTGTGTCAGAGACCAACTGCTCAATTTGCCTTATGACGATATTGATATTGCCACTTCGGCGCTTCCTGATGTCGTTATGGCGCTATTTGACAAGACAATTGCCACTGGCATTGAATACGGAACGGTAACAGTTTGTCAGGCAGGACATAGCTTTGAAGTGACCACTTTTCGACGTGATTACGATTATACCGATGGTCGGCGCCCCAGCGTGGTGGCATTTAGTGATGATATCACAACTGATTTAAGTAGGCGTGATTTTACAATTAATGCCATGGCGATGACGCTTGATGGCGAAATTATTGACCCATTTGGCGGTCAAGCCGATTTAAACGCTAAGTTGATTCGCACAGTCGGGCTTGCTGATGTTCGCTTTGCCGAAGATAAACTGCGCAAGTTGCGCGCAGTGCGTTTTGCCGCTCAAAAGAACTTTCGATTAGACAAACAGTTGAGAAATGCTTTAAAGCGTGACGCTAATTTACAGGGTGTTAGCATTGAACGTATTTTTAGCGAACTCAATAAAATACTGCTATCGGATAATGCCAGTTATGGATTGAGGTTGCTGGCTGATTGTGGGTTGCTAGCTGAAGTATCGCCTAAACTGGCTGACATGGTTGGCTTTGATCAAAAAAATCCGCATCATAAATACGATTTATTTGAACACACCTTGCGCGTTGTCGACTATGTACCACAGACGCTGCCATTGCGCTGGGCGGCGCTTTTACATGATGTTGGTAAACTCGATACAATGACAATCGGCGATGATGGCGTTGGTCATTTTTATGATCATCAAAGCTATTCGGTGATTATTGCAGAGCAGCTTTTAAATAAATTAAAAGCGCCAACCAAGCTGCGACAGACTGTTCTAAATTTAGTTGGCAAACACATGTACAAGCCAGTTCTAGAGGCAAAGCCGCTACGCCGTTGGATTAACAAAATTGGGCTTGATAATGTGGATGATATGGTTGCTTTAATGCGCGCTGATATGCTGGCAACGGGTACCCTTGACGAAAGTTTTACAGATCAACTTAAATTAGATATCGCCAAAATATTAGCTGAAAAGCCGCCATTTAGTCGCGCTGATTTGGTGCTAAATGGGCATCAATTAATGGCGCAGTTTGATGTTTTAAAAGATAATCCCAAGTTATTAAAGCCACTATTTGGCTATCTTGTCGAACACTGCTTGGCTGTACCGGCAGATAATAATAAAACGCAGTTATTGCATTTAGCTGAAAACTGGTTAAATTGTTAAGGAAAGTGTGGGCGACCGTAAGAAGTGTGTCCGTTTACAGTAGTCGCGATTGTCAGCAAGTGTTGAGCGCAGCGCTGCCTCCTAAAAAATTACAGCCAGCCGATGACTGAAGCGAAATGCTTTCGTTTCAATTGCGATACGAGCTAAAGCGCTTCGTTTCAATCGCGGTAAAACTCATGATAAATCCAGCTTTCTTAAAATTAGTATTTGCATTATTGAGGCAGTTCATGTATAATAGTTAGGTACTGCGATATGCCAATGTCGTAAGCGTGATGAGTAAATATTTCTGCTCATTCCTCTGTGTGTTTTTTAACAGTAACAGAGTGCACTAGCACGAGAGGGGGGTTGGACATGTCAGGTATAATTGTTGGCGAAAACGAATCTATCGATAGCGCAATCAAGCGATTTAAGCGTGAAACGGCGCGTGCCGGTTTAATGGCTGAAATTAGAAAAAGAGAACACTATGAAAAGCCTAGTGTTAAGCGCAAGAAGAAGTCGGAAGCCGCCAGAAGAAAAAAGAGAAAGAAGTAATGCCTAGTGCTTTGCATCATTAGGTTAGGTCGTGTGCGCATGTCATTTAGGCATGCGTTACCTATTTTTTGATAAAAAGTTGATCTGTTAGTTTATAATTGAGGTGTTAAATATGTTAAAAGACAAATTAATGGAAGATTTAAAAGCTGCTATGAAGGCAAAAGATACTGTAAAGAAGTCAACGGTTACGATGCTGCGTTCAGCGGTTAAGCAGGTTGAAGTCGATACCAGAACAGAACTGTCTGATGAAGACATCATCGGCATTGTCGCCAAGCAAATTAAGCAAAAACGCGCTGCTATTGAAGATTTTAAGCGGGCAGAACGACAAGATATGGTCGATGAGACACTCGCCGAAATTAAGGTACTTGAAGCTTATTTGCCTGAACAGTTGTCAGAAACTGAAGTTATTGCGATTATTGAAAAGGCAATTGCCGATGCTGGGGCAACGTCAATGAAGGACATGGGCAAAGTTATGGGCGCTGTTAAGGGCGAACTGGCAGGTAAAGCTGACAATAAATTTGTCGCCGATACGGTTAAATCGCTTTTATCAAAATAAATAAGTGGGGGAATCATGATTGAAATTATCAATCAATATGACGCCTTAGTATTATCACAAGATGACGAAGCTTTGATGCGCCGCGCCATTGAAGTTACGGTTAAAGCAGAAGATTTTGACTATCCATATGATGTTACTTTAATCATCGTCGATAAGGCGACAATTCAGCAGTACAATCGCGACTATCGCGCCAAAGATAAACCAACTGACGTGCTCAGTTTTATTCAATATGATGATGAGGGTTTTATCTATAATGAAGATGAACCGGTATTTTTGGGTGATATTGTGCTCTGTTATGACATTGCGCTTGAACAAGCCGAGCAATACGGACATAGTACGGCGCGTGAAATCGCTTATTTAATATGTCATTCCACCTTGCATTTGCTTGGCTACGATCATGAAGAAGCTGATCAAAAACAAGAGATGCGTCAGCGTGAAAAGCTAATAATGGCAAAAATAAATAGTTGCTAAATTTCCTGCATGTTGTACGTTAAACTTGGGGTAAATAAGAAAAAGATAGCTATTTTATTAATTGTATTGACACTGCTAGTTGGCTGCACTGGCCAAGAAGAAGTAGTTGAACAGACGACGATTGAGAAGATAACCACAACGCGACCACCTGTGACCGCGACGACGCAGCTACCTACGACAACTACCGAACCGCTTAATGTACCACAAGAGGGTGAAGTTTACAGTGCGATTAACGGTACCATTATCAGTGAAGCGTCTGCTGAACAGCGACCGCTCGCCGTCATGATGGATAATTTTTATGCTGCTAGACCACAGGCTGGCTTAAATGACGCCGACATTGTCTACGAAGCTTATGTCGAAGGGCAAATAACGCGTTATATGGCAGTATTTCAATCAAAATTGCCAGAGCTAATTGGGCCAATTCGCAGTGCCAGACCCTATTATTTGCGCTTGGCCTTAGAATACGATGCCTACTATGCCCATGTCGGCGGCTCAATGCAGGCAATGGCAGATTTAAAAACACTTAAAATTGCCGATGTTGATGGTTTGGCCAGCGGTAAAGATACATTTTGGCGCAAAAAACACAAGAAAATCCCCAATAATATGTACGGTTCTAGTGAATCGTTAATTGCTTGGGGAAATCGGCGCAAGTATCGCACTGAAGCCAAATTTGACAGCTGGTTATTTGGTGACGATTACGGCGCTGAATCGACAAAGACATTAGCAAAATTAGAAATAACCTATCGTGAGCCAAAAGAAGAAAAAGATAAATTTCGCTATAAAATAGCATTTGAATACGATAAAGATAGACAAATTTACTTGCGTGCAGTCAACGGTGAGCCCTATTTAGACGAAGTGACAGAAGAACAGCTGTATGCCGATAGCATTATTGTGCAGCGCGCCAAAACAAAGGTGATCGACAGCTATGGTCGCTTGGCAATCGACTTGGTTGGCAGCGGCACAGGCTATTATCTATACGATGGAAAAGTTATACCAATTACTTGGCAAAAGCAGTCAGAACGCGCCAAAACGCGTTATTATACGATGGATGGTGATGAACTGGTTTTTAAGCGCGGTAAAATTTGGGTTCAGTTAGTAAAATTAGATTATCAATTAAATGGCGAGGAGGAATAGCGTGGAAAACAGAGCATTACTTGATAAGGCAATTGAAATAAAAAAAATGGCCTATGCGCCCTATTCCAATGTAACTGTTGGGGCGGCACTTTTAACAGCTGATGATACACTGTACACAGGTGTTAATATTGAAAATGCTTCGTATGGCGCAACCAATTGTGCTGAACGCACGGCAATATTTAAGGCAGTTTCTGATGGTCATACCAAGATGAAGGCCATCGCCATTGCCAGCAATTTAAAAGAATTTATTACGCCTTGCGGCATTTGTCGTCAAGTACTTGTCGAATTTGGTACGCCCGATATGACGATTATCTTGGGTGATGCCGATGACTATGTCGTTTACACGTTAGAAGAACTGCTGCCGATGAGTTTTACACCAGTTGCCTTGAAAGGAGAAAAACACAATGTTTAAATCGGGTTTTGTCGCCATTGTTGGGCGGCCAAACGTCGGCAAGTCAACTTTGTTAAATTGTGTCGTTGGTCAAAAAATTGCCATTATGACGCAAAAACCGCAGACCACTCGAAATGTCATTCGCGCCGTCTACAACGATGAAGACAGTCAGATTATCTTTTTAGATACGCCTGGTATTCATAAACCAAAAAACGAACTGGGCAAATATATGGTAGGCGCCGCGCAGCGAACCCTGCAAGATGTTGATTTGGTCTTATTTATGATTGATGACAGCCTTAAAATTGGTGCTGGTGACCGTTATATATTAGAACAACTCGAAGCAATTAAGACGCCGACTATTGTCGTCGTCAATAAACTAGATTTAATTAACCCAGATGATTTTAAAAAAATATACGATACTTATTTGGAAATGCCATTTATCGACGATGTCATTGGCATTAGTGCCTTGGCAGCCAGCAATGTCGATAGCTTAGTGAGATTAATAAAAAGTTATTTAGAAGAAGGGCCAAAGTATTTTCCGGATGATGTCTTAACCGACCAAATGGAGCGCCAAATTGCCGCCGAAATTATTCGTGAAAAGTTGTTGCTTTACTTAGACGATGAAATACCACATGGTGTGGCGGTGACCATTGACCAATTTAAAGAGCGCGATAATAAGCCTTTAGTTGATATTGACGCGACAGTAATATGCGAAAAAAAATCGCACAAGGGCATTGTGATCGGAAAGAGTGGTGCCAAGTTAAAGGGTATTGGTAAGGCCAGTCGCACTGATTTAGAAGCGCTGCTAGGCATAAAAGTGAATTTGAAAATTTGGGTAAAAGTGCGCGAAAACTGGCGCAATAGCAAGACGCAGTTGAAAAACTACGGTTATTTTAACAGAGAATAGTAGTGAGATGAGGTAGGCATGAACGCGCAACTAGACGATAGAGAAACATTTGAACAATTATATCAGCATATTTTAGATCATTTACTGCATAGTGACGACGACATTGTAGTAGATGAAATTGCGGCGCTTCACTATGCCGACTTGGCAGAAATATTAATGGAGCTAGAACCAAAAGAGCGCAATCGTCTATTTACGTTGTTATCGCGTGAGCAAGCAGCGGCCGTCTTTAGCGAAATAGATGTCGAAAGTTTTGAAGTGCTATTCGAACTATTAAAAAAAGAGCAAAAAATTGCGATTCTCGACTTGATGGCACAAGATGATATTGTTGATATTTTGGGTGGCGTTGCTGATGTATTTAAACAGCGTATTTTAGCTTTAATGGACCCCGAACTGCGTTCTGAAGTACAAGAGCTATTAGTGTACGATGAAGACAGTGCCGGCGGTATCATGACCAAAGACTATATCGACATTAAGCGTGATATGACAGTTGCTCAGGCTACTGTTTACCTGCGTGAAAATGCGCCAGACGCCGAGACGATTTACTATGTTTACGTTACCGATGATAGAGAACAGCTGGTCGGCATTATATCGTTAAGGCAGCTCATTGTCACGTCACCATGGGTAACAATTGGCGATGTCATGCACCAGCCCGTCATTAGCGTACACGTTACTACCGACCAAGAAGAAGTTGCTCGTGTCGTTTCAAAATATGACCTGTTGGCAGTGCCAGTTGTCGATAATGAAGAACGCCTTGTTGGTATTATTACAGTTGACGACGTCATTGACGTTATTGAAGAAGAGGCAACTGAAGATATTCTAAAGTTTGCTGGTACAACAGAAGAAGAACTTGAGCACTACGAAGACAGTGTCTTAAGAAGTATTTTTTATTCAGTTCGTGCCCGCCTGCCATGGCTTGTCATCACTATTTTTGGTGGGCTACTATCGGCCTTCGTCATCTCAGGGTTTCAAGGTGCGCTTGCTGCTGACCAAACCCTAGCGCTATTTATGCCATTATTAGCCGGTATGGGCGGTAATGTTGGCACGCAAAGTTCAACTTTAACGGTGCGCAATATTGCGCTTAATGACATTAAGGGCGCCGATGTATGGCGCACCTTATTACAAGAAATAGTCGTCGGTTTTATCGTCGGTTTAGTTTGTGCGGCTATTGTCGGTATGATGTCTTATGCTATGCGCGGGCGCTATCTACTCAGTTTAATCGTCGCCGTAGCGATGTGGGCAAATATTGTAACAGCATCTACAATTGGTACAATTGTGCCGCTTTTCTTTAAGCGTATTGGCGTCGATCCAGCAGTGGCATCGGCACCGTTTATTACGACGACAATTGATATTACCGGTTTGAGTATATATTTTAGTTTGGCGACAGCATTGATGTTTGCTTTGCTTTAGGAGTGGCATTTGGTTACGACAAAGGCGATTGTGTTATCGCGCAAAAAAGTTGCAGAAAGTGATGTTATCATTAATTTGTTAACGCGTACAGAGGGTAAAGTACGCGTTTATGTCAATGGTGCCAGGCACCCTAAATCACGCTTTGCTTCGGCAACGCAGCCATTTAACGAGGGTGTTTTTTCACTGTTTATTAATAAGGACTTATCGCGTTTATCAGAAGTGCAAATTAGCAACCCACACATGACAATTCGCGCTGATATGAACAAAATTTTTTTGGCGACTTACATGCTTGAACTGGTCGAATTGGCTATCGAAGATGGTCAATTGATCAAAGGCTTGTACGACAAAGTTGCCTATGCGTTAGTGGCACTAGGCGAAACAGAACACTTACAATTGTTAAAAGTTGTCTACGATTTAAAGTTTATCGTCGCCATCGGCTACCAGCCGGTGTTGTTTTCCTGTAGTGTCTGTGGCAGCGAAGCCAATTTAAGTACAAGTCTTAGCGTACAGCACGGTGGTGTTGTCTGCCACAGTTGTTTAAGTGATTGTAGTGACTGTACAGCGTTTACTTTAGAAGATTTAAAATGGATTAATATTGTATTAAAAAAGCCATTTAAAACTGTTCAACAGCTTGCTGTTAGTGATACAATGTTGTTGAAAATAGGCACTTGGACGAACCGCTTTATCGCCACGCATGTGGTGCGCCGTCCGCTCAAGAGTTTGAAATTACTGAGTATACTATAGGAGGGCATTATGTCAATTAATTTAGAAAAGGTCGATCAAGTTAAGCAGCGTACTGGCGTCAGTTACAAGGCGGCCAAAGAGGCTTTAGAACATTGTAATGGTGATGTATTAGAGGCGATTATTTATTTAGAGGGATCATCAGAGAGTACCTATACTGATACAAGTGCAGGTGTCAATCAGTTTGGGCAGTTTGGCCAAGATGTGGCAAATTTCTTTAAAGATATTATTCACAAGGGTAATGTCAACAGAATTACAATTGAAAAAGATGGCAAGCGCATTGTCGATTTGCCGATGACAGCGGGGGCAGTTGGCGCGGTGTTCTTTACACCAGCTGTTATTATATCGGTTGTAGTAGCATTTGCCACTGGTTGTGAAATGAGCATTCACAAAGAAGACGGTGAAGTGATCAATGTTAAAGATGTTACGCGCGAAACGCTCGATTCAGTTAAAGAAAAAATCAACGAAACAACTTGTCAAAAATCAAATTGCTCTACTGAAGAGCCAAAGCCAGAAGAATACGAAGAGGTTAAGCCAGTAGAAACTGAAGAGCAAGACAAGCAGTAGGAGAATATTCTGGGATTAATAAATAGGCATAGCAGATATTGATATTTCTGCTGTGTCCTTTTAAAAAAAGGTTACAAACTTTACTGCTTGTAACCTTTTTTAATAATCAATAATTATTTATAGCTTATTAATTTATTGCTTTTACGTATTATACAGCTATTTATTTGCCAGTTCGGCTAACTGACTGGCGTGTTTTTCAAAGAAATCGAAATGCTGCGGTATTTCGATTAATTTATGTGTTGTAGCATCATCCATATAAAACTGAGTTGGCTTAAAAATGTACTGCCAGTCCCATAATTTGTCATTTAAGTTTAAGCGCTTGGCAGTAGCTTCAGTACTCTCTGGCGCAATCGGGTGTAGCAGTGTTAAAATTGACTTGATGGCGTAAAAAGTATCGGCCAGTAACTGTTCGATTAACTGCTGGTCCTCGCCTGCTTTTTTAGAGTTTTTCGCCCAGTATTTACTGACATGTCTAATAATGTGGTCAAGCGCATAGACGACGAGGTGAAAATCGGTATTCGCCATCTTTTGTTCATAGTTTAGCGTATCTCTTTCGACTAAGTCGATAATCTCTTGCGATACTGCCAAATTAGGTATTTTGCCGTCGCAGTATTTTTGCGATGTATAAAAGGCCGAACGCATAATTCGGTTAAAGACATTGGTCAGCAGATTTCCGTCTTTTAAAACGGGGTCAGCTTCTTTTGGATCAGCGTCTTTATCATATGGTTTTGGGTTAAAGCTGACGCCTTTCTTAGCCAAGCCCAGGCTTAAAAAGTACATGCGCAATTGGTCTTTGGTATAGTGGTCGAGTAGTTCTTCTGCCATCGGTGGCTTAATGCTGCCCGAACTGCTGGCCTTTGTGTTCATAAATTGCAAGTGACAGTTGGCAACCAACGTCGGAAAGTTGATTTTTTCAATATCAATGTTGTCGTTGGGGCCATAACCCAAATAGGCTAACAACATTGCCATTTCGGCGATGCCGTAAAAGTAGATATTGTCTTCACCGATAAACTGATAGACGGTAGCGTCGTCGTCAATACACCACTTATACCATTCACTGCGCGGTTTGCCAATTGATTCTAAATAGGTTTGTACAAACGAAATTGGTGCCCAGAGCGATTCTGGCCAGACCCAAAAGGTCAAACCAGCTAAATTTTCACAAGGGGGTACGGGTGCGCCCCACGGAATATTACCCGATAATCTAAATGGCACCAAAGTTTTACCCGTGCGGTATCTAATGGTATTGTCATCGAGTATTTGGCGGGCGGCATCGCGCTGTTCTAATGTTTCGAATTGATAAGTGACAGATGGCTTTTTCGGTTCATCAATTAAAATGCCCTTGACGATGTTTAATGATAGTGCTTTAAATTTATCGTATTCTTTTCTGGTGATGTGAATTTCTGGCTTTTTCAAAAATTCTTCTGTGGTGCTCAACACCATTGGACGCACTGATTTTTCACGCTTTTGGCGATCGATCATGGCTTGTAGTTTAGCGGTGTATTCGTCGAGATTAAAATACCAATTTTCGACGTCGACCAGTGCTGGCTTGGCATCAGATAGCGTGCTGATTGGGTCAATCAATTGGTCGGGCATATACTGATGCCCCAAGTCACATTCGTCGGCATAGGCCTTTTCTGATTTACAGCCATCAAGCGGGCACTTGCCAATGACCTGACGGCCATTTAAATAAGTTTGCGCCTTTTCGTCGTAAAATTGCTTGGTCGACATCTTGGTTAAATAACCGCCGTCATAGAGCACTTTAAATAATTTAGCAGACACTTCGTCGTGTATTTCGCCACTGCGCTTAAAAGCTGACGCACCGTATAAATTAGGGGCGACGTCGTATTTGTCGAGTACGCGCTTTTGAATATTGTGAAAGTCGAGCACATAGTCTTCTAATGTCTTGACTGTTTCGCCGTTTTGCTGTGCCATTTCGCTGTATTGTTTATAGCTGGCGATAATTGGCGATCCGTAGCAGTCGGTACCCGATACAAAGATGACATTTTCGGCACCGATGCGGTCGCGCAAAAAGCGGGCAAATGTATCGGCGTGTACAAAATAGCCGCCGACGTGGCCAAAGTGAAGCGACTTATTGCCATAAGGCATACCGCCTGTGATGACGGCGCGCTTTGGGAACGTCGGTCTTGGTCGTTTAAAATTGCTCATATTTTCCTCTTTTCTTTACAAATAAAAACGCCCCAAGTAAGGGGCGAAATTCGCGGTACCACCCTGATTTTTCACTCAGATACCTTAACGCGGTTGACGTCACCGTATCAGATATCCACGGTGAAACTCCAAGGCTTGTTTCACGTCGTTAATTGTGTTTTCTTGCAGCAAATCGAAAACTCTCTGAGACAACGCCCGACGCTACTGTTCTCTTCATCGTC
>PDWI01002363.1_pt1 | contig 28437 bp, 21 predicted proteins | sample 1430891 | NCBI WGS metagenome assembly PDWI01 (sample SAMN01162508, study PRJNA174530) | Oral metagenome, whole genome shotgun sequencing project. | biome: Marine environment; feature: Marine mammal; material: Swab sample of the gingival sulcus; isolation source: swab sample of gingival sulcus... | reverse complement strand
TTTCTAGTAGTTTATATTTAGTTTTTTCCTTTAAAAACACTAAGACTTTCCAACACTAAAACTGCAGCACTTAGGCAAAAAGTCAATGCAGAAAGGAAAAGAACTACTTTAGACATTGTATTCATAATATGACCTCCTTAGATTTGTGGTAAAACAACTGTTATATATATTTTATACTATTTGTCTTTAAAATGAAAGTGCTTTTTACCTGAAGCGTAGTCATCAACAATATGACCTGAACCAGTAACTTTATATTTATAAGTGATAAGTCCATCTAAACCAACAGGTCCACGAGCATGAAGCTTACCTGTACTGATTCCTACCTCTGCTCCAAAACCATATCTAAATCCATCGGCAAACCTAGTAGAACAATTTTGATAAACATTTGCAGAATCAACCATATTCATAAAGTGTTGTGCTTTTTCGTTATTTCCTGTAACAATACAGTCTGTGTGATGAGAACCGTATTTATTTATATGATTTATCGCCTCAGTAACATTTCCCACAATTTTAGTAGAAACTATGTAATCTGAATATTCCGTTTTGAAATCCATTTCATTTGCAGAATTGCAGTTTATTATTTCCGTAGTTTCAGGGCAACCTCTAAGTTCAACATTGTGAGATTTTAGCATATTATATAATTCAGGTAAAAAATCTTTGGCAATATTTCTGTTTACAAGAAGAGTTTCTACAGTGTTGCAGGCAGAAACGTATTGAGTTTTAGAGTCTAGTATTATATCTAAGGTCTTTTGTAAATTCCATAAGTCTTCTATATAGATGTGGCATATACCATCAGAATGACCCATTACAGGTATCTTAGAATTTTCCATTATATATTTCACAAAAGCATTAGACCCTCTTGGTATTAGTAAATCTACAAATTCATCCAGCTTCAGAAGTTCATCGACAGTTTTTCTAGTTTCTAATAATACACTGAAATTTTCTGGTAGATTTGCATCGATTCCAGCTTGGTATATTGTTTCAAATAGAATTTTATTTGTGTTTTTGGCTTCGCTTCCACCTTTTAAAATGGATATATTACCACTTTTCACACATAACGATGCAATTTGAACTAGGGCATCTGGGCGAGATTCAAATATAACTCCAATAACACCTATTGGGCAAGACACCCTTTTAAGATTCAGCCCCTCATCTAAATCTCTATCCAACATAATTTTGTTTAGTGGGTCATCTAATAGAATTAAATCTGTAATACCTTGTATTATATCCTTTAGTTTATCTTTATTAAATTTCAAGCGAGAAATAATTGGTTTAGGCAAGTTCTCAGAAATTGCATTTTTTAAATCTATTTCATTTGCTTCAAATATTTTATCTTGATTTTTGTAAAGGGAATCAGCAATATTTTGCAGTGCTTTATTTCTAGTATCTATACTTGAATTTGCAAATTTGACAGACATTTCTTTAACGGTGTAAAGTTTTTTCATATAATCGTTCATATTTTATCCTCCTTTGAATAAACAGTATTTTTACTTTGCTTTTTGTAAGTCTAAACATATTTTTTCGCAAATGGTTTTTACGAATTTTAAAGAATCGGAATGATTTATATTTTTTTCAATTTGTAAGGCAATAAAGCCTTTTTGAAAATTTGGTGAGTTTTCAAACATTGAAGTTGGTAAATTTAATTTTTGTAAATCTGCCACTTTAAAATTTTCTTTTTTTATGATTGGAATACTGGCTTCCCAAGTATAATTGGTAAACTTAAATTTAATATCTGGCAAATCTGGGTTATCGCCATAATATATAAAGTTTATAGGCTTTTGGCTAGAACCTGCTATGTTTAAGTGTGTAGACTTAAATTTTATCTCGTTTACAAAAAGGTTATTTACTTTGAAACCCTCTGAAAAAAGACCTTGCTCCATATGGCATTTTTTCATTATAGGCATTAGTAAAGATAGCTGAGCCACATCATCTTTGTTGTGAAGTAGAATTTTATCTCTTATATCTATATTTTTAGAAATACAGTACTCATAGTATAAATCTACGCTTTCAGCTCCTGATATTTCATCAGCTCTATCTTCCCAGTAGCCCATAAAGTTTTCCACAGTTTTTTGCTTTAAGTTAGGTAAAACTTTTTGAAGCGATGAATAAAATTTCACAAAACGATATAAATCTAAGTTGTATGGTAGCTGTTTATCTATTCTTATATTAAAATGTTCCATCCTTTTTTTTATAAAATTCATATCAAAACTTTTGCCATTATAGGTTATTAAAATCTTATAATTTATAATTTCATCTAAAAATTGAGTTAGAACTTCTTTCTCCTCTGAAATATCATCTGCAAAATATTGCTTTGCTAATAGACCTTCATCAGTAAAAGAACCAATACAGCCTAGTATAAATTGATTTTTCAAAGGGGAGAGCCCTGTAGTTTCTATATCTAAAACACCTATTTCACTAGGTTTTATATCTCCTAAATATTCTGTGAGAATTTTAGGTATATAAGGTTTATAAATGTCTCCTTTGTAAAGGGTTTCAAGTTTAAACATAATATCTCTTTTCTTATAAATAATAAATTAGAATACAATTTGCATATTTTAATTTTTAGTTTAGCGTAGAAATAATAATTAGAATGAACTAACTATTATTGAAATTATATCACAAATTAGAAAAAAGAATACAAAAAAGACTCCTAAAGGAGTCTTTTTTGTTCAAAAGGGGTATCGGGATTAGAGATTATAGGCTATTCCGATATAACAGCCTATAATAATTATAGCAAAATAGTACAATATCGCAAGAATAATTAAAAAAATATTTCTAAAATTTTAAAAAATTATTTTGGAAATATCTATTTTATTAAAATAAATGACTTTTATGGGGTGGCTTGGTATTATTTTGCGATTTTATAGAATAAGTGATAGCCTGAAAAAACAGTATATAGATTGATTTTGTATGAGGATTGTCACTGAAAAAAAGTATTGAACAATATGACAAAAATAATACAACTAATTCTAAAAAATGCAGTAAAAAATAAATAATTTTCAATATTTATAGTAATTTTCCTTTCTTTGAACTGTTAAACTTCCATTTTCAACTGTCAAGCTGTTAAATTTACGCTTGCTATTGCAATTTAGGAATATAATATAGTACAATTAAGAACGAAAATGTTTATATTTATAGTATAATTTAAAATAATTTTAGTATATTTGAAAATTAAAGAAAGAGAGATAAACCATGATAAGAGCGGGTAATATAAACGATCTAGACAGGATATATGAAATTGAGGTAGAAGGTTTTCCAGAAGGTCAAGCTGCGAGCAAAGATACATATGAATGGAGAATAAAGAATCTAAGTGAATGTTTTTTTGTTTTAGAAATAGATAATGAAATAGTTAGTTTTATTTTTGGAAGAAATACAGAATTTGATATTTTTATAGACGAGCTTTATGAAAAATCAATTATGAAGCAAGGGGATTATATAGGTATCTTGACCCTAGCTACGGCTAAAAAAGACAGAAAGAAAGGTTATGCAGGATTGCTTTTGAAATATTTAATAGAAAATTTTAAAATAAGTAAAAAAGGGTTAACCCTTGCATGTATGGATAATTTAATTAGCTATTATTGTAAGTTTGGATTTAATCATGTTGGAATATCAGAATCTACGCATGGAAATGTAATATGGAATGATATGAGAATAGATTTTTAAAGATAAGGAGTACACAGTGCAAAGAGTTGATATAATTTCTACAATAGGGAGAGAGTATTTAATTAGTAATATAGAAAATGATGAGTTTAGCTATCCACAAGCATTTAAAAAAAAGGGGTTAGATTTTAAACCAATTAAAAGAGTGAAGTCTAACACAACACCAGAAAAATTAGATATTAGATTTGTAAAAGATAACATAAGCATACTGATAGAAACTAAAAAAGATTTTAATAAAGATATGGCAAGTGCTGAAGAACAATTAGCTGCTTATGTACAGTATGAAAAAGATTTAACAGGCAATAAAATTATTGCAATACTTGCAAATACAGTTGATGACGAAATTATGGTATGGCGTGGAGTTGTATCAAAGTCAGATTTTATGCCAGATGAAACTAAATTAAGAACATTTGAAGAATATGAAGATTTTTACACGCATAGAACTAACGATAAAGAAAAGGTAATGCAAAATACATATAAATTAAATGAACTTTTGCATAAATATGGGATTTCAGAAAAATTAAGAAGTCAGTTTATAGGAACTTGTCTTTTAGCATTAAAAAACAATTTGGATTATAAAACGCCAACTTTAAGTTCAAGGCAAATAAATGCTAAAATAAAAGAAGTGTTAGAAGATTTATTAGAGAAAGATTTAAATAAGGCAGGAAAATTAGCTCTTTTAAATAAAAATGTGTTAGAGTCACAAGATATTAGAAATTTGCCTATTGAAGATTATAGGGTAATCTTAAAAGATGTCGAAGAAAATATATTACCATTTATAAATGATAAAAGCACTTCGGGGCAAGATTTACTAAATTTATTTTTTGTAGCTTTTAATAAATATGTTGGGAAAGATGATAAAAATCAAGCATTTACACCTGACCATATAACTGATTTTATGGCGAAAATAAGTGGAGTTAATAAAAGAACGGTGGCATTAGACCCTTGTTGTGGTAGTGGTTCATTTTTAGTTAGGGCGATGACACAGGCACTTGATGACTGTGCTACTGCTGAAGAACAAGAAAAAGTAAAAAAATATCAAATATATGGTATAGAGTACGATGAAAATATATATGGTCTTGCAACTACTAATATGTTAATACACTCAGATGGAAATTCAAATATAATAGTGGGTAGTTGTTTTGATTTTGAAGATTGGATTATAAAGGCTAGACCTACTGTTATATTGATGAATCCACCGTACAATGCTCAGAGAAAACATATGCCAAAGTCTTATGTTGATACTTGGGCGAAAGATAAAAAAGAAGATCCTACAAAAGGTTTTTATTTTGTAAAGTATATAGCAGATATATTAAATAAAAAGAATATTTCAGCAACATTAGCTGTGTTATTACCAGTTGCTTGTGCAATAGGTTCGGCAAAACCTATAAAAAAATTTAAAACAGATATCTTAGAAGAAAACACACTAGACGCAGTTTTCACATTGCCAAATGAAGTTTTTTATCCTGGAGCTAGTGCATCAGCTTGTTGTATGGTTTTTAAAATTGGGAAAAAACATTCTGATGTATCAAATCCTGATACTTTTTTTGGGTACTATAAAGAAGATGGATTTAGAAAAAAGAAAAATTTAGGTAGAGTAGAACAAATTGATGTTAACACAGGCGATAGCATATGGTCTGAAATCGAAGAAAAATGGTTAAATTTATACAGAAATAGAACTTCTGTAGATGGCTTATCAGCCGTAAAAAAAGTAAGTGGTAAAGACGAGTGGCTTTGTGAGGCACATATGAAAACAGATTATACTACATTAACGGAGAGTGATTTTGAAAAAACTATAAGGAATTATTATGCTTATTTGATAAAAGATGGAGGATTAAAATAATGATTGATACAAGTTTTTGGAAAGAATTTTCTATGGATATATTATTTGATATTTGTGCTGGGAAATATTATTATTCAGATGAATATGAGGAAGGCCTAACACCTTATATATCAGCGTCGGCAGAAAATAATGGAATCTCACAAAGAATAAATTTAGAACCTGATTTTGAAGGAAATGCTATTGTTACAGGTAAGGTTGGTTGTACTGCATTTTATCAAACAGAAGATTTTTGTGCTACGAGTGATGTTAATATCTTCAGAGCAAAAAAATTTAAAATGAACTCTAAGATTGGGTTATTTATAACATCAGTTTTAAATTTTTCTGAAAATTATAAATGGGGTTATGGAAGACAATGTCGAGTAGGAGATAGTAAAAAAATATATATTAAACTTCCAGTAGAATTGAATGATAAAGGTATGCCCAAAATTGATAATAAAAAAATATATTCACAAAGTGGTTATATTCCAGATTTTAAATATATGGAAGAATTTATTGAAAATCTTGAAACACTAGAGAGAGAGAGTAAAAGATCTATTAGGAATGATTTGAAAACTAATAATTGTAAGGATACTACAATAGGAAATCTTGATATAATAAATTGGAAAGAATTTGTATTGAAAGATATTTTTGATGAAATATATAAAGCAAAAGCATATGTTAAAGGAGAATTGAATTATTTTGATTATCCTAAAAGAAATTGTATTTCATTTATTACTAGGACAGAAAATAATAATGCTTGTGATTGTTATATTGATAAAGATGAAGTGGTGCAAATCGAAAAAGGAAATGCTATTATAATAGGAGATACAACTTCTACAATATTTTATCAAAAAAATGATTTTGCAACTGGTGACCATATTGTAGTATGTCGTGCAAATTGGATAAATGAATATACTGCATTATTTTTTAAAACTGTACTTGAAAAAGAAAGGTATAGATATAGTTATGGAAGAGCTTTTAAAAAGGAGTTAATAGAAAATACGAAAGTTAAGTTGCCTATTAGTGAGAATGGATTGATAGATTTTAATTTTATGGAAAGGTATATAAAACAACTACCATATGGAGATAAATTAGCTAGTTAAAATATTTTAATTTATATAATTTGGGGATAAGAAACTAAAAACTTTTATCCCTTTTTTTAATGATTGAAATTATAAGAAGTTGATGAAATGAAAAAAACAGGTATGTGTTAATCTGTAATGATTGTCGTTGAAAAAAAGTATATTATCGGTTATAATTAAAAAGGTAAAATGAATATGTTAATTATATGAACTGCTTGGGATAAATTCTCCAAGGGGTTTATTTAATCTTTGGAGTTACTCGCTTATATTGGAGTAAAAACAGTGTTTTGATATTTTAGGGAAAATGAGGAAATATAATGATAAATGTTAGCAATATTAGTATGAATTTCAGCGGAACTGTTCTATTTAAAGATGTTGATTTAAAATTCACACCAGGAAATTGTTATGGAATAATAGGTGCAAATGGAGCAGGAAAATCTACTTTTTTAAGAATATTATCAGGAGAATTAGAACCTACTACAGGGACTGTTTCGCTAGGTAAAAATATGAGGATGTCAGTTTTAAAGCAGGACCATTCTCAGTTTGATGAATTTACAGTAATAGATACTATATATCAAGGAAATCCTAGGTTTTATCAGATAGTTAAAGAAAAAGAAGCTATTTATTCAAAGGAAGAATTTACAGATGAAGATGGAGTAAAAGCAGCTGAATTAGAAGGCGAATTTGCAGAATTAAATGGATGGGAAGCAGATTCAGATGCTGGAAAGCTTATTCAAGGTTTGGGATTACCTATAGATATACTTTATAGAGATATGAGCTCTTTAGCAGAGAAAGAAAAGGTTAAAGTGTTAATAGCTCAAGCATTGTTTGGAAAACCTGAAATAATATTGTTGGACGAACCTACAAACGGTTTAGATATTTTAGCTATAAATTGGTTAGAGGACTTTTTATTAGATTATGAGGGGACAATTTTAGTTGTATCTCACGATAGACATTTTTTAAATACTGTTTGTACAAATATTGTAGATGTGGACTATGGAAAAATTAAGCTTTATGTAGGAAACTATGAGTTTTGGTATCAGTCATCTCAGATGATACAGAAGATGATAAAGGATCAAAACAAGAAAAATGAAGATAAAATAAAAGAGTTGCAAAACTTTATTCAAAGATTCTCAGCAAATAAATCGAAATCTAAGCAGGCAACGTCAAGAAGAAAATTGATCGAAAAATTGACGGTAGAAGAAATGCCAGCATCTTCAAGGAGATATCCTTTTGTAGGCTTTAATATGGATAGAGAAGCAGGAAAAGAATTGCTTACAGTTGAAGGATTAACTAAAGAAATCGATGGTGTGAAAGTTTTAGATAATGTGTCTTTTAGGCTGAACAAAGGGGATAAAATCGCTTTTGTAGGGGAACGTGAAATAGGAAATACAACGTTGTTTAAAATTTTAACAGGAGAAATGGAAGCTGATTCAGGAACTTTTAAATGGGGTGTAAGTACATCACAATCTTATTTCCCAAAAGAAAATGGAGAATACTTTAAAGGCAATGATTTAAGTATAATTAAATGGTTAAGTCAATTTTCTAAAGACACTACAGAAACATTTTTAAGAGGCTTTTTAGGACGTATGTTGTTCTCTGGAGATGATGTGTACAAGCCGGTAAAGGTATTGTCGGGGGGCGAAAAAGTAAGATGTATGCTTTCAAGAATGATGCTTTTTGGCTCAAATATTTTAGTGTTGGATCAGCCTACAAATCATTTGGACTTGGAATCTATAACTGCACTTAACAATGGGCTTATTGACTTTAAGGGTAATTTGTTATTTGCATCTCATGACCATGAATTTATACAGACGATAGCAAATAGAATTATGGAAATTCAAGATGATGGAACTTTGATAGACAGACAATGCACTTATGATGAATATGTAGAAACTATTGTGGAGAAATAGTATGAGTAGTATTTGTGAAATTATAAAAAATAGCAAAAAAATAGTAGTGAAGTTAGGAAGTAATGTTCTATCTTTGGAATCTGGAGAAATAAATATAAGAAGAATTGAAAATATAGTATCTCAAATCGTTCAGCTGATGAAAATGAATAAGCAAGTTGTATTGGTATCATCAGGAGCAGGAATTTGTGGTGTGAGCGCCATAGATAAATGGAGTAGAAAAGACGATATAAATTACAAACAAGCCCTTTGTAGCATTGGTCAGGTGGAATTGATGATGGCTTATAAAAAGGCTTTCTCAAAATATGGTGTTGCAGTTGGGCAAATTTTACTGACAAGGGAAGATTTTGAGGACAGGATAAGAAGTTTAAATATCAGAAATACTCTGTTTACACTTTTAGATGAGGGTGTTGTGCCAATAATCAACGAAAATGACAGCGTAAGTGTAGAGGAAATAAAAATAGGAGATAATGATACCCTTAGTGCATACACAACAAATCTTTGGAATGGAGATGCCCTTATAATTTTAAGTGATATAGATGGTGTCTTTAGTAAAAATCCCAAAAATGATAATAACGCTTTCTTGATTGAAAAAATTGATGATATAGATACGCTAATGGCTAATATAGATACTTCAGGAAATAGTAGTTTTGGGACAGGTGGAATTACGTGCAAAATAAAAGCAGGGGAAAAAGTGAATAGTTATGGAATTCCTATGGTTTTATTAAATGGAACAAAGGATGATATAATCTTAAAAGCTATGTCTGGAGATGAAAAAGGAACTTATTTTGTGGCGAAAGAAGGTAGAAAATGCAAGTAGGTTTTTTAGGAATAGGCAATATGGGTGGTGCCATATTAAAGGGATATGCGGAAAATTTAGATATTCAGGAATTGAAAAAAATTATTATTTTTGATAAAAATAGTGATAAAATAAATGAATTAAAAAAATATATGCCTTGCGAAATTGCACAAAATATAAAAGAGTTAGTTGAAAAATCGGATGTTTTGTTTCTAGGAGTAAAACCGATAAATTATGAAGAAGTTTTAAAAGAAATATCTCAAAATTACAGTGAAAATAAAATAATTGTTTCCATGGCGGCAGGTATTTCAATAAGTTATATAAAAAATTTTTTAGGCAATCTAAGTAAAGTTGTAAGAATTATGCCTAATACACCAGCACAAGTGAATCAAGGTATGATTTCAATGAGTGTTTGTGAAAATATTAACAATCAAGAAGAAGAGAGAGTAAAGGGAATATTAGACAATCTAGGTAGAGTAGAAAAAATCGATGAAAGTTTTATACACACTGTAATAGGAGCAAGTGGAAGTAGCCCGGCGTATGTATATTATTTTATAGAATCTATGATAAAAGTAGCTGTGGAAAATGGAATGACTGAAAAACAAGGGAAAATTTTTGTGGCACAAAGTGTAAAAGGTGCGGCAGAAATGGTTTTACAATCTGAAAAATCACCAAAGGTTTTAAGAGAAAATGTTTGTTCACCAAATGGTACAACGATAGAAGCAGTAAAAATTTTAGAAAATAGTGATTTTGACAAAATTGTAAAAGAGGCTTTTCAAGGTGCTGTAGATAAATCTAAAGTTATGGAAAAATAGGAGGCAGAATAAATGCAAGAATATATATCTAGTTTTAAAAAGTATTTAAAAGATGATAAAAATATGTCATACAATTCCATACAAGCTTATGAAAGAGACGTCAAAGACTATGAAAAGTATGTAAAGAGTAAAAAAGTATTTGATTTAGCAGAAACTTCTGAAACAGATATAGCAGGGTTTATATTTTATTTGAAAAATCAAGGTAAGTCATCAGCAACAGTAAATAGAAAAGTAGCTTCACTGCGTTCTTTTTATAGTTGGTTAGCAGATAAAAACTATGTGAATTCAAATCCAGTAGTAGGAATAAAAGCATCCAAAGTAGAACGAAAGAAAATAGAATATTTAACAGAAGAAGAAGTGAAAAAAATATTAGAAATTCCAAACGATAGCAAAAAAGGTATAAGGGATAAAGCTATTTTAGAAATAATGTACGCAACAGGTATAAGAGTTAGTGAACTAGTAGAAATCAAAGAAGATGATGTGAATTTTAAATTAGGGTTTGTAACTTGCACAGGGGAACATGGAAAAGCTAGAATAATACCAATAGGTAAATATGCAAAAGACTCGTTGGAAAAATATTTAAGTACAAAAATTGAAAAAGATGAGGAAGAAACTAGATATTTGTTTGAGAATTACAGAGGTTGTAAATTGACAAGACAAGGCTTGTGGAAGATTTTAAAAGAGTATGGTGACAAGGCAGAAATTGAAAATCCAATGACTCCACAAATATTGAGAAATTCTTTTGCTGTTCATATGTTGCAACATGGTGCAGATTTAAAGTCTTTACAGGAGTTGATGGGACATGAAGATTTGACAGCAACGCAAATATATTTATCGGTTACGAAAAAAAGAATTAAGGATGTATATGACAACGCACATCCAAGAGCATAATTTTACTTGTCTTTTTTGCCAATTACTTCAGAATTGTGCATATCGCCTTTGCTAGCGTACTATTTGTACGCGTCACATCAGGCTCACTACAATTCTTTGTACTAGACAAAAAATCCTGCGTAAAATCATAGCTCGTTTTGCCAATTAATTCAGAATTAGAGCATATCGCCTTTGCTAGCGTACTATTTGTACGCGTCACATCAGGCTCACTACAATTCTTTGTACTAGGCAAAAAATATATTTAATAAAAATTTTAAAAGAAAAACTAAAATGAAAAGAGGAAGGGATAATATGGATTATCTTAAAGATTTAAACGACAAACAATATGAGGCAGCTTTGCATACAGAAGGGCCTCTTTTAATTTTAGCAGGTGCAGGTAGTGGAAAAACCAGCACTATGACTAGAAGAATAGCTTATTTAATTAAAGAAAAAGGTGTATCGCCTTACAATATTTTGGCTGTAACTTTTACCAACAAAGCAGCAACAGAAATGAGGGAGAGAGTTGAAAGCTTGATTGGAGAAGGTATGCCGATTTGGATACAAACATTTCATTCAACTTGCCTTAGAATACTGAGAAGATATGCAGAAAGACTTGGATATGAAAACAATTTTGTAGTTTATGATACAGCCGACCAAAAGGTCGCTATTAAACAATGTGTAAAAGCATTGAACTTAGATGAAAAAAAATATGCACCTAACTATGTTATGACGGTTATAAGCAGTAAGAAAGAAAAAGCAATATCATCAAAAGAATACTTGAAAGAAGTAGAAAACAATTTCAAAGAAAAGGACTTAGCAGAAATTTACGACAGATATTCTAAGCTTTTAATGAAAAATAATGCTATGGACTTTAATGACTTAATTGGAAATGCTGTCAAATTATTTGAAGAAAACGAAGATGTTTTGGAAGAATACAGAAATAAATTCAAGTACATAATGGTAGATGAATACCAAGATACAAATTATTTGCAGTATAGATTAATTTATATGTTGGCAGAAAAACATAAAAATATTTGTGTGGTTGGAGATGATGACCAGTGTATATATCAGTGGCGTGGTGCAGATATTAAAAATATTTTAGGCTTTGAAAAAGATTTTAAAGATGCAAAAGTTATAAAGCTAGAACAAAATTATAGATCTAAAGGAAACATTTTAGAAGCAGCACACAGTGTAGTTGAAAATAATACTGAAAGAAAAAATAAGAAACTTTGGACCCAGCAGGAAAAAGGAGAAAAAATACAGTATTATTTAGCAGAAGATGAAAAAGATGAGTCAAGATATATTACAAATCAAATTGAAGAACTAAAAAAAGAGGGATACGATTATAAAGATTTTGTTATTTTATATAGAACAAATATACAATCCAGAAATTTTGAGGAAGGCTTTTCTGTAAAAGGAATACCTTACCGTGTTTTAGGTGGACTTAGATATTATGATAGAAAAGAAATAAAAGATATTATTTCATATATGAGAGTAGTTCAAAACATAGCAGATGACTTAGCTTTAACGAGAATTATAAATGAACCTAAAAGAGGAATAGGTGCAAAAACTTTAGAAAAGATAACAGTTATATCAAATGAAAATCAAATAAGTTTATTTGAGGCTTTGATGAGAGATGAAACTTTAGATACATTGTCTAGTAAGGCAAGAGAAAAAGTTTCAGATATGACAGATAAATTGAAGAAAATAAGTGATGAACAAGACCAGTTATCTGTTTCAGAAATATATCAAAGAGTTTTAGATGATACAGGATATTTAAAAGCATTGGAAGAATTAAAAACTGTTGAAGCTGAAGGTAGAATTGAAAATATAATGGAGTTTAAATCTGTAATATATGATTATGAAAAGAATGAGCCTAATATTTCTCTGTCAGAATTTATGGAAAAAATAACTCTTATGGCAGAAGTGGATAATCACGATGAGAATGATAATAGCGTGGTTATGATGACTATGCACAGCGCAAAGGGCTTGGAATTTCCTGTAGTATTTTTAGTTGGACTGGAAGAGGGATTGTTCCCAAGTTGGCGTTCAAAAGAAAGTCAAAAAGAAATGGAAGAAGAAAGACGATTGTGTTATGTAGGAATGACTAGAGCAAAAGAAAAATTGTTCCTAACTGGTGCAGAAAAAAGAACAGTTTTTGGTAAGACTGACTTCCAAAATGAAGCTATTTTTATAAGTGAGATTAAAGAAAACTTAATTGAAAGAAAAAAATACGAAAGAAGTGGGTTTGCTACAAATAATAATAGAGGTTCTGGTTGGAGAAAAGACGGGTCTATGTATACAAACCCTCATAATCCTTTTTCACAAGTATATAAACCTACGAAAAGTGCAAACTTGGTAAATTACGATGATGAGAAAGCATCAGAATTTACAAAAGGTGACAAGGTTTCTCATCCTAAGTTTGGAGAGGGAACAGTTATAGAAGATGGTGGAAAAGTACTTTCCGTTATGTTTGAGAATGAGGGAATGAAAAAATTGGCAAAGGGTTTTGCACCTATAAAGAAAATTTAAGCATTTTATTAAAATAGAGTTAAGCTGGAGATAATCTATGTTGAAAAAAGAAATCTTAGATAAAGAAATAAAAATAAAAAGATTGAGTGCGCTTGTAGATAAACTAAATGAGGCTAGTAGAGTTTATTATAGTGGAAAAGATGAAATTATGGATAATAATAGCTATGATAATCTTTATGATGAGCTATTATCTTTGGAAAAAGAATTGGGGATTGTTATGTCTTCAAGCCCTAGTGTAAATGTAGGTTATGAGGTTTTAAGTAATTTGCCTAAGGAAAATCATTTGAATAAGATGTTGTCTTTAGATAAAACGAAAGATGTACAACAGTTAAAAAACTTTTTAGGTAAAAATGAGGGCTTATTGTCATGGAAGTTAGACGGATTAACAGTTGTTCTTACTTATGAAAATGGAGAACTAACTAAAGCCGTTACTAGGGGAAATGGTGAAGTTGGTGAAGTCATTACGGCAAATGCAAAAACTTTTCTAAATTTACCTATAAAAATATCCTACAAAGGCAATATAACTGTTAGAGGTGAGGCTGTAATAAGCTATGCTGATTTTGAAGAAATAAATAAAAAAATAGAAAACATAGATGAAAAATATAAAAACCCTAGAAATCTTTGTAGCGGTAGTGTAAGACAGTTAGATAGCAGAATAACTAAAAAAAGACGAGTGAGATTTTATGGATTTGATTTAGTATCTCAAGATGAACAGTGGTATAATAAATCGGGAGTAAAAGATAGTAATTCAATGAAGTCAAGAATGGATTGGCTTGTTTCCCAAGGTTTTGAAACGGTAGAAAACATTAAAGTATCAGAGGAAAATTTGAAAGAAACTGTTGAAGATTGGGAAAAAAGAATAAATGAAAATCAATTTCCATCAGATGGCTTAGTCCTTGTTTTAGATGATATTAAATATGGTAAAAGTTTAGGGACAACTGCAAAGTTCCCAAGAAATGCAATGGCTTTTAAGTGGACAGACCAAGAGGCAGAAACAACTTTAAAATATATCGAATGGAGTCCATCTCGAACAGGTCTTATCAATCCTATAGCAGTTTTCGATTCAGTTGAGTTGGAAGGTACATCGGTAAGTAGAGCCAGTTTACACAACATAAGTATTATGAAAGAATTGGAGTTAGGAATTGGCGATAGAATTACAGTATATAAGGCGAATATGATAATTCCCCAAATAAAGAATAATCTAACTAGAAGTAGCAAGGTAAAAATACCTGAAATATGTCCAGTATGTTTAAACAGTGTATCTTTAAAAAATGATAATGAAGTAGAGGTTTTAGTCTGTGAAAATCCTAAATGTATGGCAAAAAGAATCAAGTCTATTACCCATTTCATAAGTAGAAATGCAATGAATATAGACGGTATGTCTGAGGCGACAGTTGAAAAATTTATTGAAAATGGTATTATTAAAAATTTTGGCGATATTTTTAGGCTAGAGGAACATAAAGATAAAATAATATCTATGGAAGGCTTTGGTGAAAAATCTTTTGAAAATTTATTGGAATCTGTTGATAAAGCAAAGAAAACTAAGGTTTCAAGACTACTTTACGCATTGGGAGTAAGTAATATAGGTGTCGCAAATGCAAAAGTAATTGCAGATTTTTTTGAAAATGATTGGGAACTTATTGAAAAAACGACAGAAGAAGAATTGGAAAATATTGATGGCATAGGTTCAGTTATGGCAAAGGGATTTGTGGATTTTTTCAAGGATGAGGATAATATAAGAAACATTCAAGATATTTTAAGTTTAATTACTTTTGAGAAAATAGATAAAAAAATAGAAGCTCAGATTTTGAAAGGATTGACGTTTGTTATTACAGGAACTTTAGAACAATTTACAAATCGTGATGATGCAAAATTACAAATTGAAAATTTTGGTGGAAAAGTGGCAACCTCCGTTTCTAAAAATACAAATTTCTTAGTAAATAATGATATAGAATCTAATTCGTCCAAAAATAAAAAAGCAAAAGATTTAGGTATTCCTATTATAAATGAAGTTGAACTTCTTAGTATGTTAAAACAAGGAGAAAAGTAGTATGAATAATCATAAGCTAAAAACAGGTAAATTAGAAAATGATGTTTTACAAAAAATAGTTTTAGATAGTATAAAATATAAAAGTCCAGAAGTTATTACAAGGGCATCTGTAGGCGAAGATTGTGCTACTGTGGACTTTGGAGAATACGATTGTATTATGTCTACTGACCCAATAACAGCGGCAGTATCTGAAATTGGTAAAATAGCAATACATATAACTTGCAATGATATTGCTTCAAATGGTGTTAGACCTTTAGGTATAATGTTAGCTGTAATGTTGCCAGAGGGAACTACTGAGGAAGATATATCGTTCATAATGAAACAAGCTGGAGAAACTGCAGCTGAAATGAGAGTTGAGATAATAGGTGGACATACTGAAATTACTAATGCTGTAGTTAAACCTGTTATAGTTTCAACTGCAATAGGAAAAACTAAGGATAAAGAAAAGAGAAGAAAACCACAGGAGCAGGATTGCATTATTATGACTAAATATGCAGGAATGGAGGGAACAGGTATAATAGCATCTGATTTAGAAGATAAAATTAAAGATGCTTGTAGTTTATCTGAGATTCAGGACGCAAAAAATATGTTAAATGATATAAGCGTTATAGAAGATGGGGTTACTGCTTGGGGAAGTGGTGCTTTAGATATGCACGATGTAACAGAAGGTGGAATATTAGGCGCATTGTGGGAAATGTGTGAGAAAAACAATGTAGGTTGCGAACTTAATGTTGAAAAAATTCCTGTAAAGGATTATACCCTTAAAATATGTGATGTTTTTGGTATAGATTATTTGAAGTTAATTTCCAGTGGTTGTATGATGATTATTGCACCACCTGAAAATAAAGAGGATATACTTAATTCTTTAGAAGAAAAAAATATAAAGGCTACAGAAATTGGAATTGTAAGGGATGAGAAGTTTGGGGTTAAGCAGAATAAAGTGGGAGATAAAAATGTTTTAGAAGATATACAGCCCCCAAGTAGCGACGAAATTTACAAGGTTTTTTAGTATGTCGAAACCCTTGACCTTTGTATGAAAAAATACTATAATGTATTAGTGTGAAAATTGTCTTTTAAAAGCTCTGCTGATAAGTCTGGGTCCTGTGCAATAGGAAACTGTGAACCTTGTCAGGTCCGGAAGGAAGCAGCAATAAGCAGAAATTCTTATGTGCCGCAGATAAACCTTTTCTTAAATAGTAGAGCTTTTAAAGGGCAATTTGTTTTATAGCGTAAATCAAAAGATTTAGAAAGTGAAATAGGATGTACAAAGCACTTTATAGAGCCTATAGACCAGAAGTTTTTGAAGAAGTTTTAGGTCAAGAACATATAGTGAAAATATTGGAAAATCAAATTTTAAAGGAAAGTGTAGGTCACGCTTATCTTTTTTGTGGAACTAGAGGTACAGGAAAAACTACTGTTGCAAGACTTTTAGCAAAAGGGGTAAATTGTTTATCTCAAAACATAAAGCCTTGTGGGACTTGTGAAAATTGTAAATCTATAAAGGCAGGAACATTTGTAGATGTTATAGAAATAGATGCAGCATCAAACAACGGTGTTGAAAATATCAGAGAATTAAATGAAAGTGTTAAATATCCAGCAGTAGTTGGAATGAAAAAAGTATATATAATAGACGAGGTTCATATGCTTTCAATAGGAGCTTTTAATGCCTTGTTGAAAACATTAGAAGAACCTCCTGAAAACGTTATATTTATTTTAGCAACAACAGAACCACAAAAATTACCTGAAACCATATTATCAAGATGTTTAAAACTTGATTTTAGACGTGTACCTGAAAAAATATTAAAAAATGGAATGAAGAATATTTGTAATGATTTGGGGATTTTAGTTGATGAAGACGCTTTAGGTGTTATATCTGAAAATGCAGATGGTTCGGTAAGAGATGGCTTGAGTTTACTAGATCAGTGCTTATCAACAGGAAGTGAACATATTACAAGAGATGATATTTTAGAAATTTTAGGGACTGTTGGGGAAGAAATATTTAGAGATATAACAGATTGTGTAGCTAATAAAAAGCCATCAGAAGCACTGTTGATTGTAAATAGAGTCTTGGAAGATGGAAAAGATGTAAGACAGTTTATTAAGGATTGGATATGGTACTATAGAAATTTATTGATTTCCAAATTTGTAAAAAAACCAGAAGAACTTTTGAATATGTCCACAGAGAAAGCTGAAAAAGTTAAAGCTCAAGGAGAATTGTTAGAAACTGGAGAAATTAAAAATAATATAATAGTTTTGTCTAAAGCTTTATCAGAAGCAAAGTGGTCAACTCAACCTAGAGTGCTATTAGAAATAGCTATATTGAAAATGAGTGGATATATGGAAAATACACAACCTGTTTTTGTAGATAAAAAAAGAAATTTAGAAAATAGCTTTAGTGACGAAAAACTAAAAGTTAAAGAAAATCAAAAAACAGATAAAAATCAAGTAATTGAAAATAAAAGTGAATTAAAAACAGAAGAAAAAAAAGAATCTATCCATGAAAATATTGAAGCTGAAAACAAAGAAAAAAGTTATGAAAATGTAGAAAATGTTCAAGGGAAAGAAATAGACTATGTTGAACTTTGGAATCAAATGTTTCAATATAAGGAATTGGAAGGTGCAAGTTTATCTTTAATTCAAAATGGAACTACGCCATTACATATAAATGGTGACATTTTAACAGTAGAAGCAAGTAGCTCCAGCGTCGCAGGATATCTGGAAAGAAAAAAGAGTACTATGGAAAGTGTGATATTGAAAATATTAGGCAGACCTTTGAGAATCCATTGTATTATTGGGAGTAAAGAAAGAAAATCTTTGGACGAAGTAGTTGATTTAGAACAAAAAGTTAAAGAGACGCTGGGAATTGATATAGATTTAGTGTAACTTAGTGTATGGCAGTACACGTATTTATATAAAAAATAAAATAGTTGTTATATAGATAAATAGAAATAAAATAGGAGGTCTAGTAATGGGCAAAGGTATGAGAGCTGGTAAAAAACCATCTAAAGGAAATAAAATGGGAAAAGCAGGTGGAATGCAACAACAGATAATGCAAATGCAGGCTATGCAGAGAAAAATGGAAGAAGTTCAAAATGAAATAGAAGAAAAGGAAGTAGTTGCAACAGCAGGTGGTGGAGCAGTAGAAGTAACTGTAAGCGGAGCAAAGCAAGTTAAAAATGTAAAGTTAAAACCTGAGATTGTGGATCCAGAAGATATTGAAATGCTAGAAGATTTGATTTTAGTAGCAGTAAATGAGGGAATAAGACAAATAGATGAAATAGCAGAGCAAGAAATGTCTAAAGTAACAGGTGGACTTAATATCCCAGGATTAATGTAGTATATTATTTAATACTTAAACAGGAGAAAAATGTATGAAATATTATGCTCAGCCTTTAAATAAATTGATAAATCAACTTTCTAAATTACAGGGAATAGGTAACAAAACTGCGCAAAAATTAGCTTTTGATATTTTAAATATGGATAAAAAAGAAGCAGAAGATATAGCAAATGCAATCCTAGAAGCTAAAGAAACTATGAAATTTTGTTCAGTTTGTGGCAACTTAACTGATAAAGACCCATGTAGTATATGTGATGATAAAGATAGAAATTCTCAAATAATATGTGTGGTAGAAAGTACAAAAGATATGGTTGCTCTTGAAAAAATGGGAGAATTTAAAGGCAGTTATCATATTTTAAATGGTGTTATATCGCCACTAGAAGGAATTGGACCAGAAGATATAAATTTAAAGTCCCTTATATTAAGGTTGCAACAACAAGAAGTAGAAGAATTGATTTTAGCTACAAATCCTACAATAGAGGGAGAAGCAACAGCAATGTATATAGCTAGATTGATTAAGCCTTCAGGAATAAAAGTTAGCAGAATAGCACATGGAATTCCAGTTGGAGGAGATTTAGAATATATTGATGAGGTGACGTTGTCTAAGGCTTTTGAGGGTCGTAGAAACCTCTGACTTGTCTTTTTGCTCTACTACTGTGTTGTAGTTCGCAAGTGTGATTCTCGAGTACGTTTTAGTACACTGCGAGTCCCCCTTGCTCCTACGCCTTGTATTAGAACAAAAATCCTGCGTCAGAGGAGCAGGAAAAAGTAAGGCTTTATCTTTTTGCCCTACTACTGTGTTGTAGTTCGCAAGTGTGATTCTCGAGTACGCTTTAGTATAATAAGATATAAAAAAGTTGATTTGTTTATGTACCTGTTTGTTAAAAGGAGAAAATTATGAAAAAAATATTTATTAGAGAAATATATAAGAATTATAAAGAAATGGATGGTCAGGAAGTTTGGATTGAAGCTTGGGTTAAAAATAATAGAGCATCAAACAAATTTGGATTTTTAGAGTTAAACGACGGTACATTTTTTAAATCTGTACAAGGTGTATATGAGGAAGCTTTTTTAGATAATTTTGAAGAAGTTTCTAAAGTAACGCTGTATACAGGCTTGAAAATAATAGGTACATTGGTAGTTACACCAGATGCAAAACAACCTTTTGAAATAAAATGTAAAGAAGTAGAAGTTTTGGCAAAATCAGATGTAGATTATCCTTTGCAAAATAAAAGACACACAATGGAATTCCTTAGAGAAATAGCTCATTTAAGACCTAGAAGTAATACATTTTCAGCAGTATTTAGAGTTAGATCAATAGTAGCTCATGCAATACATAGTTTTTTCCAAGAAAGAGATTTTGTTTATGCCCACACACCTATAATTACAGGTAGTGATTGTGAAGGTGCAGGAGAAATGTTTAGAATTACTACTTTAGATATGGATAAACCAGCTAGAGATGAAGAAGGTAAAATTGACTATTCAAAGGATTTCTTTGGTAAAGAAACTAGCTTGACTGTAAGTGGTCAGCTGGAAGCAGAGGTTTTTGCATTGGCATTTAATAAGGTTTATACTTTTGGACCTACGTTTAGAGCAGAAAATTCTAACACAACTCGTCACGCCTCTGAATTTTGGATGGTAGAACCTGAAGTAGCTTTTGCTGATTTGAAAGACAATATGGATTTGGCAGAAGATATGATTAAATATGTTATAAACTATACTTTGGAAAAAGCTCCAGAAGAAATGGAATTCTTCGGTAAGTTTATTGACAAAGGTCTGATGGAAAGATTGAAGAATATTGTAGAAAATGAATTTGAAAGAATTTCTTATACAGAAGCCGTAGAAATCCTAGAAAAATGCGGAGAAAAATTCCAATATCCAGTGGAATGGGGAATAGATTTACAAACAGAACATGAGAGATATTTAACTGAAAAAGTTTATAAAAAACCTGTATTTGTATTTGATTATCCTAAAGACATAAAAGCTTTCTATATGAGAGTAAATGATGATAATAAAACGGTTGCAGCTTGTGACTTATTAGTGCCAGGAGTTGGAGAAATTATAGGTGGTAGTCAAAGGGAAGAAAGATATGATGTACTAGTTTCAAGGATTAAAGAGATGGGAATGGAGCCTGAAGATTACGATTGGTATTTAGATTTGAGAAAATATGGTGGCGTTAAACACGCAGGATTTGGACTTGGATTTGAAAGAATTATTATGTACATAACTGGTATGGGAAATATCAGAGATGTTATACCTTTCCCAAGAACTCCAAAATCAGCAGAATTTTAAGAAGTTTAAATGTAAAGGAGTGTGTAAACGCTCCTTTTTAGTAAGAGGAAAATATATGAAAAAGAAAATTTGCATAATATATACAGGTGGAACAATAGGAATGAAACCTACAGAAAATGGATTTTCTCCTGAACAAAATTATTTAGGTGACGTAATTAAAAATATGGAAGAAATATCGTCAAAAGAGTTACCTGATTTTGATTTTGTGGAATTCACACCTCTTTTAGATTCATCAAATGTAGGTGTTGAACAGTGGAATAGCATTGGACAAGAAATTTCAGATAAAAAGGATTTGTATGATGGTTTTGTTGTATTACATGGAACAGATACAATGGCTTATACAGCTTCGGCTCTTTCTTTTATGGTAATAGGCCTAGGTAAACCAGTAATTTTAACTGGTTCACAAATACCACTTGGAATGGTTAGAAGTGATGGGAGAGAGAATTTAATAACATCTATGCTTCTGGCTTCTGATGATAGAATCTCAGAAGTGTGCATATTTTTTGGAGGAAAGCTTCTTCGTGGAAACAGGACTGTTAAAGTAAGTGCAGATACATTGCAGGCATTTGATTCTCCTAATTTTCAAACAATGGGAGAAGCAGGTGTAAAAATAAAAATTGATGAAACTAGAATGGGACAGAAGTGCAAAGTAGGATTGTCAGAATATCCTTTTGAATTTACGCCTTTTGAAAACAATCAAATCGCTGTAATGAAAATATTTCCTGGAATACAATATCAAATTTTTAACAATATAATAACTGAAGATTTGAAAGCTATAGTAATAGAGGGCTTTGGCGCTGGAAATATACCGCAAAACAGTTTGAACCTTATAGAAATATTGAAAAAAGCCCATAGACTTGGTATTTTTATAGTTGTATGTACTCAATGCTATAAGGGTAGTGCAGAAATAGGTATGTATGAAGCTAGTAAAGATTTGAAAGAAATAAACGCTATTTGTGGATTTGATATAACTGTTGAAGCAGCTGTTACAAAAATGTATTATTTACTTAGTAAAAATTATAGCTCCAAAGAAATTAGAGAACTTATGGGAAAGGATATTTGTGGAGAAATAACTGTAGAAAATAATTAAAACAACAAAATTTTCAGATAAACAAAATATTCAGACGATTTTAATTGATATGAAAAAACAGTGGTGTTATAATATGAAGTGTAAAGTCAAAATGCAATTCTGCATTGAATGAGGCTGGCAATAAATTTTGTAGTACGTAGGAGGACTTATTTATGAAAGGCTATTCAAGTGATACTATTAGAAATGTGGCGTTAGTGGGACATGGTGGTTGTGGTAAAACAACTTTTTTGGAATCAGCACTATATGCTACAGGAGAAATCAATAGATTAGGTAAGGTAGAGGAAGGTAATACAACTTCGGATTATGACAAGATGGAGATTGAAAAAGGTTACTCTATCAATACATCTGTTGTACCTATCGAGTGGAAGGAAAGTAAAATAAACTTTATAGATACACCGGGATATTTTGATTTTGTAGGAGAAGTTAATGCTGCAATGAGAGCCGCAGAGGCAGGTGTAATACTAGTTGATGCAGGTGCAGGTGTTCAAGTGGGAACAGAACAGGCGTGGAAAGCTTGTGAAAGATATAAAAAACCTAGATTTATTATTATAAATAAAAGAGATAAAGATGAATTTGATTTTTATAAAACTTTTGAAGAACTAAAAGAAAAATTTGGCGAAACTCTTATTCCTTTTAGTTGGCCATTGTCAGCAGAAATAGATGAAGGCTTGAAAGAAGCTATAGCTATGACAGATGATGCGTTGATGGAAAAATATTTTAATGGAGATGATTTTACCGATGAAGAAATAAGATTAGGTCTTAGACATGGTATTGCAGATGGTGGAATCGTACCGGTTTGCTCTGCAGCTTTTGAATTGGGTCACGGTATTGAAGGGCTGATGGATTTACTTGTTGCCTATGTACCAACACCAGCAGAACATGGTGCTTATTATGGATTCAACGATAAAAATGAAAGAGTTGAAAGATTTTCGAAAGTAGATGCGCCAATGTCTGCATTTGTATTTAAAACTATTGTAGACCCTTTCATGGGTAAAATATCTATTATGAAAGTTGTAACAGGAAAAATAAATTCTGGTACTGATGTTTTAAATGAAAGAACTGGGAAACATGAAAAATTAGGTAAACTATTTTTCTTGAGAGGAAAGAATCAGTTAGAACTAAACTATGCAGAAGCTGGAGATATAGTAGCGGTAGCAAAATTGCAACATACCCTTTCAGGAGATACTCTTTGTGAAAAAGACGATATTGTTAGATACTTACCTTTAGACTATCCTCAACCATCTTATTTTCTAGCTATCGAAGTTTTAGATAAAGCTGATGATGAAAAGATGATTACAGGACTTAATAGACTTAGAGAAGAAGACCCATCTTTTAATATAACTAGAAATGCGGAAACACATCAAACTTTACTTGGTGGTCAAGGTGAAATTCAATTAAATATAGTAATTGCTAAATTAAAAGATAGATTTGGTGTAGATGTAAAGGTTATACCTCAAAAAATAGCATACAGAGAAACTATTAAAGGAACTTCAGATGTACAAGGAAAGCACAAAAAACAATCAGGTGGAGCAGGTCAGTACGGAGATGTGCATATAAGATTTTCACCATCCACTGAAGAATTTGAATTTGCAGAGGAAATATTTGGTGGAGCCATACCGAAAAACTACATTCCTGCAGTTGAAAAAGGATTGATTGAATCAACTCAAAAAGGTCCTTTGGCAGGTTGTAAGGTAGTAAATATAAAAGCTGTTTTATATGATGGTTCATATCATGATGTAGATTCAAATGAAATGGCATTTAAAATAGCTGCTTCTCTTGCATTTAAAAAAGGTATTGCAGAGGCAAAACCTTGCTTGTTAGAACCTGTTATGCACCTTGAAGTAATCGTTCCAGATGATTATATGGGTGATGTTATGGGAGATATGAACAAGAGAAGAGGTAAAATTCTTGGTATGGAACCTTTGGCAGATGGTGGACAGAAAATTTTAGCAGAAGCACCACAAGCAGAAGTTTTTGATTATTCTGTAGCCCTTAGAGCTATGACTCAAGCTAGAGGAACTTTCTCAATTAGATTTGAAAGATATGAAGAAGTACCTGCTCACTTAGCTCAAAAAATCATAGAAGCTCATAATAATGGAGAAGAGTAGTATTTAAAATTTAATAATAATTGAGTTACAAAACCATCGGTATTGCTGATGGTTTTGTTTTATGGTTGCAAAGGGTTAATCAACCTTAAAAGTTATATAAGTTTAGTATTTGAATTTAGTTTTACTATCAGTTTTTTAATGGAACAAAAAGGTATTTTGTGGTAAAATGTTTTTGGTAAGATTTTATTATATAGATTGATTAAAATGTTATAGTTAGAGGTAAACAGGATGTCAGAATATACAAAAGAAGTCAAAGAAACAGAACAAAGAGCAGAATTACATCGTAAAATATGGTCAATTGCAGATAATGTAAGAGGAGCAGTAGATGGTTGGGATTTCAAACAATATATACTAGGTATATTATTTTATAGATTTATATCAGAAAATATGACAGAATTTTTTAATAAAGCAGAGCAGGAAGCGGGAGATTTAGCGTTTGATTATGCCAAATTAAGTGATAAAGAAGCTGAAAAAGATTTTAGACCAGGGACTGTAGAAGATAAAGGCTTTTTCATACTACCAAGTCAATTATTTCAAAATGTTGTTAAAAATGCAAGGGATAATGAGAATCTAAATATAGATTTAGCAAATATATTTAAAGCTATAGAAGGAAGTGCCATAGGTTCTCAAGCAGAAGAAGACATAAAAGGACTTTTTGATGATGTAGATACAACAAACAATCGTTTAGGCGGAACAGTGGTAGAAAAAAACAAAAGGCTTACAGATATACTTACAGGTATAGATGAAATTAACTTTGGTGATTTAAAAGAAAGCGATATAGATGCTTTTGGAGATGCTTATGAATATCTTATTTCAAATTATGCAAGTAATGCAGGTAAATCTGGTGGAGAATTTTTTACACCACAAACAGTATCGAAGCTCTTGGCAAAAATAGTTATGGATGGTAAAAGTAAAATAAACAAAGTTTACGACCCAACTTGTGGAAGTGGCTCGTTGCTTTTACAGATGAAAAAACAATTCGAAGATCATACTATAGAAGAGGGATTTTTCGGGCAGGAAATAAATATAACAAATTATAATTTGGCAAGAATGAATATGTTTTTGCATAATATAAATTATAATAATTTTTCTATAAAAAGGGGAGATACTTTACTAAATCCTATGCATAAAGATGAAAAACCTTTTGATGCAATAGTTTCTAATCCACCTTATTCTATAAAATGGGTAGGCGATGGTGACCCCACATTGATAAATGATGAACGATTTGCACCGGCTGGGAAATTAGCTCCAAAGTCATATGCAGATTATGCTTTTATAATGCATTCTTTAAATTATCTTTCTAGTTCTGGACGTGCTGCAATAGTATGTTTTCCTGGGATATTCTATCGTAAGGGTGCAGAAAAGACTATTCGTAAATATTTAATAGAAAATAATGTAATAGATTGTATAATACAGCTACCTGAAAACTTATTTTTTGGAACTCCCATAGCTACTTGTATACTTGTTATGTCTAAAAATAAGACAGAAAATAAAGTACTTTTCATAGATGCAAGTAAAGAATTTAAGAAAGAAACTAATAATAACATTTTAGAAGAAAAGAATATATTAAATATAGTAGAAGAATTCAAAAATAGAACAGATAAAGAATATTTCTCAAGGTATGTAGATATAAGTGAAATCGAAGAAAATGATTATAATCTGTCGGTATCTACTTATGTGGAAAAGGAAGACACAAGGGAGATTATAGATATAAAGGTTTTGAATAAAGAGATTGAAGAAACTGTAAAGAAAATAGATGAACTTAGAGCTTCTATAAATGAAATTGTAAAGGAGCTTGAAGATGAGTAAAAAAAATAAAATAACAACTCGTTCTAGTACTGCTGAGTATCTTACTTTTGTTGCTAGTACAGGTGATGATGAAAATTCATATGAAATGAGATATGAAGATGAAAATATATGGTTAACACAAAAGATGATGTCAGAACTTTATGATGTTAAAAATAATACGATAAATTATCATATTAAAAAAATTTATGAGGATAATGAGCTCAATGAAAATACAACTATTCGAAAATTTCGAATAGTTCAGAATGAAGGAAATAGAACCATAGATAGAGAAATAAATCATTATTCATTAGAACTTATTATCGCAGTTGGATTTAAAGTAAATTCTCATAGAGCTATTCAGTTTAGAAGATGGGTAAACAAAATTGCGAAAGATTATACGATACAAGGCTGGGTAATGGATGAGGAAAGACTAAAAAAGGGGCATATGTTTACTGATGATTATTTTGATAGACAGCTTGAAATAATACGTGATATAAGGGCAAGTGAAAGAAAGTTTTATCAAAAAGTAACAGACATCTATGCTAGTGCTTTTGATTACAATAAAGATGCAAAAACTACTAAATTATTTTTTAAAACAGTTCAAAATAAATTACATTTTGCTATACATAGACATACAGCGGCAGAACTTATATTAGAAAGAGCAAATAGTGAAAAAGAAAATATGGGTCTTACAAATTGGGGAAATGCACCAGATGGTAAAATAATGAAAAGTGATGTCGTAATAGCAAAAAATTATTTAACAGAGGAAGAATTACGTTTTTTAAATAGAATGGTTACTATGTATCTTGATTACGCAGAAAGTATGGCAGAAAGACATATACCTATGAGTATGGAAGACTGGGCTAATAAATTAGATGGCTTTATTGAATTTAATGGCAGAGAAATTCTTAAAGACGCAGGTAAAATATCTTTTGAAAAGGCTAAACTTTATGCACATACTGAATTTGAAAAATACAGGATTATTCAAGATAAATTGTTTGAAAGTGATTTTGATAAGTTTTTAAAAAGTTTTGGAGAAAACTATGAGTAAAATAGAAGAAATGTTGAAAAATGAAGAAGTTGAATGGAAGAAGTTAGGTGAAGTGTGTGAGTTCTTAAACGGATATGCATTTAAGTCAAACTTTTTTAAAAAGGCTGGAAGTCCTGTAATACGAATAACAAATATAAAAAATGGTGAAGTAACTTTTGAAGATTTGAAATATATAGATACAAAAGATTATGGAGAAAATATTGAAAACTTTTTAGTAAAGAAAAATGATATTTTGATAGCAATGTCTGGGGCTACAACTGGTAAAATTGGATATAATTATAATGACAAATATAGTTATTTGAATCAACGAGTTGGGAAATTTATACCAAATAAAAAAATTATAAATAATAGGTACTTGTTTCATTTTTTAAGAAATAAGGAAAAAACATTTTATGAATTAGCAACTGGGTCAGGAGCACAACCAAATTTAAGTTCTGAAGAAATTAAGAAGCTTTTAATTCCAATTCCATCATTAAAAATACAAGAAAAAATAGTAAAAACCCTTGACAAATTCACAAATTATGTTACTGAGCTACAGGCTGAGCTACAGGCTGAGCTACAGGCTAGAAACACACAGTATAAGTATTTTAGAGATAAGCTTTTAAGCGAAGATTATCTAAATAAATTATCTGAAAAGTTGGAGAGCCTTGGGAGTAGAGAGCATTATATAAAGCCTACTTTTTTAGAAGATATAATAAGAATTCATAATGGGAAGGATTGGAAAAGTTTAAATAAAGGTAGTATACCTGTTTATGGAAGTGGTGGTAATATGAATATATATGTAGATAAATATTCATACGATAAACCAACAGTTTTAATACCTAGAAAAGGTTCAATAGAAAATGTTTTTTATTTGGACGAACCTTTTTGGAATGTAGATACAATTTTTTATACAGAAATAGATGAAACTAAAATTTCACCTAAATATTTTTATTATTTTATAGAAAATTATGATATAAAATCATTGAGTAGTAATTCTACTAGACCGAGTCTTACGCAGTCTATTTTAAATAAAATAGTAATTCAACTACCACCTCTTGAAATTCAAGAAAAAGTGGTAGAAATTTTAGACAAGTTTAAAAATTTGGTCGAAGATACCAAAGGTCTTTTACCACAGGAAATAGAACAAAGACGAAAACAATATGAATATTATCGTGAAAAACTATTGATATTTGATGTAGAATATGATAAGTCAGTCAGTCAGTCAGTCAGTCAGTCAGTCAGTCAGTCA
>PDWI01002608.1_pt1 | contig 28441 bp, 21 predicted proteins | sample 1430891 | NCBI WGS metagenome assembly PDWI01 (sample SAMN01162508, study PRJNA174530) | Oral metagenome, whole genome shotgun sequencing project. | biome: Marine environment; feature: Marine mammal; material: Swab sample of the gingival sulcus; isolation source: swab sample of gingival sulcus... | reverse complement strand
GTTGCTACCTGCAATCTCAACGATGCCTTCGTTATCTACTTCCTCAATAGAAATTTTAGCACCAGTCTTTTCTTGCATTCCTTGGATAATCTTACCACCAGGGCCAATAATCGCACCGATGAACTCCTTCGCTACACGGATTGTCTCAATACGTGGCGTGTGTTCCTTAAAGTCTGGGCGAGCCTCTGGTTGTGCTTCAAGAATTTTACCCAAGATGTGCATACGACCTTCCTTAGCCTGTGCCAAAGCGTTTTCAAGGATTTCATAGCTCAAGCCATCAACCTTGATGTCCATTTGTGTTGCAGTGATACCTTTTTCAGTACCTGTTACCTTGAAGTCCATATCTCCCAAGTGGTCTTCATCGCCTAAGATATCCGAAAGGATAGCGTAGTTCTGACCCTTGTTTTCAGAGATAAGTCCCATTGCGATACCAGAAACTGGACGAGTGATGTTCACACCAGCATCACGTAGAGCAAGCGTTCCCGCACAAACAGTTGCCATAGAAGAAGAACCATTTGATTCAAGAATATCGCTCACTACACGGATAGTATAAGGGTAATCTTGTGGAATCATAGGCTTCAAGGCACGAAGAGCAAGGTTTCCGTGTCCAATCTCACGACGACCGACACCACGCTGTGGGCGAGCATCACCAGTAGAGAATGGAGGGAAGTTATAGTGCAATAGGAAACGATCCTTACCGTAGTTCAAGACATCATCTACAAGCTTCTCATCGTCCTTAGTACCCAAAGTAACTGTTGTCAAAGACTGAGTCTCTCCACGAGTGAAGACAGCCGATCCGTGAGGTCCAGGTACGTAGTCTGTTTCAATCCAGATAGGACGAATTTCAGTAGTCTTACGACCGTCCAAACGCTTACCTTCGTCAAGGATAGCACGACGCATCGCTTCCTTCTCCACATCGTGGTAGTAGCGAGCAATCATTCCGCCCTTAGCCTCAAGCTCTTCTTCGCTAAGACCAGCCTTATACTCTTCAACAACAGCCTTGAAAGCTTCAGCACGAGCGTGCTTGTCTGTTCCAGAAGTTGCAACGGCATAAACCTTATCGTAGCACTTAGCCTTGATGTCTGCACGAAGTTCTTCATCGTTCTCTTCGTGGCAGTATGCACGCTTTTCAAGTTTGCCAACAGCTTCGCTTAGTTCAAGCTGAGCTTGGCACTGTACCTTAATAGCTTCGTGAGCAAACTTAATAGCTTCAAGCATTTCGCTCTCTTGAACCTCTTGCATCTCACCCTCAACCATCATAATGTTGTCATAAGTTGCACCGATCATCATATCCATATCGGCATTTTCAAGCTGTGCGAATGTTGGGTTGATTACGAACTCGCCATTAACACGTGCTACACGCACTTCTGAGATAGGACCTTCAAATGGAATGTCCGAAACGGCAAGGGCAGCTGAAGCAGCAAGCCCAGCCAAAGCATCTGGCATATCTTCGCCATCGCTTGAGAACATTACTATATTCACAAAAACTTCTGCGTGGTAATCGCTTGGGAATAGTGGACGTAAAGCACGGTCCACAAGGCGACACGTTAGGATTTCATAATCCGACGCACGTCCTTCACGACGAGTGAATCCCCCAGGGAAACGCCCTATAGAAGCAAATTTTTCTTTGTATTCCGTCAGCCTGCTTGGCTAATTTACCTGTTTCGAGAACGATTTCTCTACCGTCAGGCAAGACGATTGTCTTACTAATAGGATTTAACGACATCTCTATTTTAATTTATAATTTATATAACCTTCTAATTATCAAAGCAAAGATAAGTAAATAAAATCATATCTATATATAAATCAGTCGAAAAAGAGGGCAGCTGCATCAAAATTTTCCTCCTACGACAGACCTTTGATTCGGTATTTGCTTAGGGGCGACCTTATATCTTTGTAAAAGGATAGACTTCTTCGGTTCAATGCTTCGAAAAGCTCAGCGACCGAAAAGTGTTGCCCTGCAAAAGTACTACCACAAATATGAGTAATTTCTCATTCTTAATTCTTAATTCTTAATTCCTTAAGGATAAGCTTTGCCTTTGCTTTACCAATAATTATTGCCAGTTCTTCTTCTGATGCTTCAGAGATACGTTTAACACTCTTAAACTCTTTCAATAGCCTCTCTTTTGTCTTCTCCCCTACCCCTTTTACATAATCCAGACGAGAGGCAAGCTGCCCCTTACTACGTAAATCTCTATGAAAACTAATTGCAAAGCGATGCACCTCTGCCTGAATATTTGCCAACAGACGAAAGACAGAAGAGTCATGTTTTAGGGGAATAACCCTAACAGGCGAACCAAAGAGCAATTCACGAGACTGATGCCTTTCATCTTTAACCATAGCCGCCACAGGAATATTCAAGGCAAGTTTTGTCAAAACCTCTTGTACAGCAGACATCTGCCCCTTCCCCCCATCTACAACAATAAGATTAGGCAAGTTTTTTGGCTCGTTTTTAAGCCTCTCATAACGCCTTTGAGCAACCTCTCGCATTGCAGCATAATCATCAGCCATACCGCCCAAAGAACGCAGATGGTATTTGCGGTAATCCTTCTTACTTGCCTTAGCTCGCTTAAAGACAACACAAGCAGAAATAGGGTCAGAACCCTGAATATGTGCATTATCAAAACAATCAATCTGCATCGGCAACTCTGCAAGCCCCAACAATTCTTTTAGTTCCGTCAAGGTTTGCATCATACGTTGATCTGGGTTAAGCCTCTCTGCCTGCTTATATTTATCAAGTTTGTACTGCTTAACATTTCGCTCAGAAAGTTCCAAAAGCCTTTTCTTATCTCCTATCTTTGGAATAGTAACATTAACCCCATCAATCTGCCATTCTAAATCAAAAGGCAAAATAATCTCTTTAGCACGACTATTAAACCTACGACGTATTTCCGTTATAATAGAAGCCAAAAGTTCTCCATCGTCCTCCCCTATCCTAAGTTTATACTCCAAGGTCTGGGCATGATTAACCATACCCTGTGATATATGAAGATAGTTAATATAAACAAGCGTATCATCTCGCTCAAAACTAAAGACATCTACATTGTGAATATGATGAGGAGCAACCGTATGCTTAACCTGATATTTTTCCAACTGTTGCAAACGCTCCTTATAAATTTGAGCTTCTTCGAAACGCAGCTCCTCACTTAGACTTTGCATCTCTTCACGATAAAGCTCTATCACGCTCTGCATATCCCCCTTCAACAGCCCTGCTACTTCTCGTATATTAGCATCATAGTCCTCCTCTCCCTGCATTGCCACACAAGGAGCTTTGCATTTCTTGATATGATACTGCAGACACTCCTTATAACGACCTTGTGAGATTTTGTCTTTTGACAGATCTAAGCGACAAGTCCGAATAGGAAAAATATCCTTTATCATACTTAACGTAGCCTGAGCCATCTGAACACTGGGATAAGGACCAAAACGCTGAGAGCCATCACGAGGCGATCGGCGAGCAACAAGAACACGAGGAAAAGGCTCTCGTGTTATGATAATTTCAGGATAAGTTTTATCATCTTTTAAGAGGACATTGTAACGAGGCTGATACTCTTTAATCAAAGCATTCTCCAACAGCAGGGCATCAAATTCAGTCTCAACAACAATGTATTCAAGACGATAAATCTGCCGCACAAGAACCCTCGTCTTAACATCTAAATGATCCTTCTGAAAGTAGGAGCTGATACGACGACGCAGGTTTTTAGCCTTGCCAACATAAATAACAAGACCCTCCTTGTTGTAGTATTTATAACAACCGGGGGTTTCTGGCAAGGTTGGTATTATCTGCCTAATCTCATCTAAAGTCATCTAAAAAAAACATTGTTCCACGTGAAACATTACTATTTCAAATCTCGAATACACTGAAAGAACAAGGTAGAATCAAGCCTTTCGAATTGCCCTTTCATCTCATCTCTCTCAAGATAAGAAATAGACAATGGAATATACACACCCATAAACTTAATATAATAATAAGGATATTCCTCAAGCTGATAAACAATCCTCTTACATTTTTCAAGTTCCTGCTTCAGCTCCCCTACCCTATGATGTTTGAGTAAAAGTTTGATAGACATATCTACGCCCTCTCTACCTCCAAGGACAGACAGGTCGCTAACGACTTGAGGCAAGAGACTCTGCATCGCCAAATAATCAAAACCCAAAGATTGATAGCAACGAATCTTATTCATCGCAATATCATAGTAACGATTACTAAACGCCAAAGCACACTCTCCCTCATGCTCTATATCTAAAGATAGATTCAGATAAGACAATGCCTTCAAATACTTTTTCGAAGACATATAACGATGCACAAGGTTGTAAATTGCTTCATCTTTCTCCCAAGCAGAACTCTTCTCTGACATCAAAACTTTGACATCACAAACACACATGCAATCTAACTTATTTTTAGAACTTAGCAAAAGCAGATATTCTTCTTGTAGATTTGGTCTTAAGACACGCTCAAAGTCCTTCAATATTTTGAGAGATAAATCTTGCTCTCCTTTCACAAGGGCAAAACCAAGCTTAGGATCTATCTTATAAATTTGCTCTACCTTCTTTGTCTTGCACGAAAAGAGCAAAAGAGCAATGACTATTATACTGATTATTCGTCTCATTGTATTATTTATTTAGTGATACAACAAATATACAATTTAATATGTGTTATTTCTGAAAATAGCATATATTAAATTTCAAAATAACATATGTTATTTTCAGAAATAACACATATAAATTTTTTGAATGATATACGTTATTTTTTCTACTGAGTCATAAGCCTTTTTTTACATCAGTTCGGTCTAACGTTAAGAATAGTAGAGAGGCAAAAAAAAAGAGGGTATGCCGTCTTGACACACCCTCTACATTTAATTTTGTTGTTGCTTAAGAAATAGCTACGATTTCTTTACGAGGAAGAAGTCAGAGAGGACACCAATGCCCTTACCATCATTTCCATCATAACGTCCCTTAAAGCCACCTTCCCAAATCCAGAAGAGCAGACCGTGAACTTCGGCAGTCTTTAATTCACCTTTACCGTTAATTCCCTTACAAGGAGGGAAGTCAAAGCGTAGGTTAGCATTCGAAGTACCATCTTTCCAGAAACCTTTCATCACACTACCTCCATAGAAATCCCAGTCAGGTTTCCCATCTTCTACCTTTTTGTAACCATTACCAGAAATACTCATAACTAAGTACTGCTTATCCTTGACAATTTCTACCTCTTTTGGAGCAATAGCAATAGAAGCATCTTTTGCATCCCAAGTCAATAAAACAGGATAGGCAAGTCCTTCGAGCAAGAAAGTCTTACCCTTCTCTTTCTCTTTAATAGTAACCTCTGCTTGAGAACGTTGAACTGCAGCTGGATCTACACCGGGGAAGTCTTTCGACCACGAAGCACCAGCATAGTAGTCAAGCGTGTAAGTTCCGATAACGTCTTCGTAGGCAGGAGTAAACACCTGTGTGATAGAGATAGTCTTATCCAATAGACCTGCCTTGATATTAACGAATGCCTCACGAGAAGACAACTCTTTTGGCAAAGCCGTATTTTTAAGGATTAACTTACCGTCAGCAATCTCGTAAGTAAGCCAATCAACAGGATTACCATCTTTATCCGTAATCATTACATTGACAGGACTAACAAACTGAGCAGGGAACTCAAACGAACTCTCTGGACTTCCAGTTTTTTGATTCTCAAAGTCTGCAATCTCATTAACAACACCAAACTGAGAGATAGGAACAGATTGTATCTGCTCGCCCTTCTTTAGGATAAGATTTGCCGTACGTGTATAAGAACTCGTATTTTCACTTAGCTGTAACTTGACAAGAGTAGCCTCTTTAAGTTCGGCCTTTAGCCATTCAGCATCAACACTTACTTCAAAGTCTGCCTCAGTAACTTTTACAAAGCCTTCACTTGCCTTATAAGAGGCATCATAAGAAGTTTCAAGAACTTGAAAGCTCTCAACAGGAGCTTGGTATTCGTACTTATTGCAGGCGAATAGTCCGAAGACTATTGCCAGCGATAAGCTTATTTTATTGATTATATTCATAATGCTCTATTTTTATTTTTTGACAAATACAAGGTTGACAAAGTAATTAGGCGTTTTATCATAAAACTTACCTCCGCCATTAGTTACAACAAAGGAAGTCCCTGCTGTACCCCAAGAACCAGTATCTTTCATGATGTAAGTATTTGTAGTTCCTTCCTTAAGTAAAGCATACATACCATGTTCAGGCTTATCTGTTCTCTTCCAAGAAACAGGCTGATTACACAACATAAATACTCCGCTACCACCATCAATCTTCTGAGCAAAGATTACAAAGGTTTTCTCCTTAGTATCAAAGCGAGCTAGGATGTCGTAAGACAAGCCTTTAATCACATATAGATTATGTCCTGCTTGCTCGAAGGTAACTGGTATAGACTGATTCTTTTTCTGAAAGTCAGTAAAGTTAAAGTCGTACTCACCTAAGAACTTAGCAAACTCTGGATAGTTAGGGTCATCACGAGCGATGAGTTTATCCTGACCTGCAAGGAAACAGTTATCACTTTCAGACCAAATTAAGTCTTCAACACCAAGGAAAGGCTCTCTAAGATGTAAGCCCTTTGGTGTATAAATGAACTGAACAGCAGTATCTTCCTTCAAATCTTTTCCATTAACATAGACAATTTGATACTCCCTATCCATCACTATTTCAACATCTTTAGAGCCAATTTTTCCGATAATTAGGTCTTTGTGATCCTGATACATCTTCTCATAAGAGTAAGACTCCTTCATGATCTTAGCAACGCCCTTCATGTAGTTCTCAATCGGTTCTGTTGCCCTAATAAGTCGCATCTTATTGTTCGACTCACGACCAGTTAGATTGATGACATTGGGGTCTTTGGAAAGAGCCAAAAGAAATTCGTAGTCCCCTTCGAAAGTCTTATGAGGCGTACCTCCAACATAGCTGTTATCTGTATCAGAGAAATAGTGTATCGCATCGTTGAAAGTATCAAAGTTTAGCGTTACAGAGCGATCCCCCCTAACAGAGTAAGTACTTCTGTCCCACTTAAGCTCTTTGAGTGTTCCGTCCTTCTCGAAGCTGAAGAATGGCTGAGAAGTAGCCAAAACCTCTCCCTTATCGTTGAAGCGAAGCCCAATGACGAAGCCACCATAAATACCCGTTCTACCAGGATAATACTGCATGATCCAACCATGCTCTGAGCTACAAAGCTTGTCTTTTAGCTCCTTTACAGCAAGGCTTACACGTTCGTTATTAGACTTGTCGAATATATCCTCGCCCTTAGGGTCCTGACAAGAAGAGAGGACAAGAGCAAATAAACTCGTTAGTAGCCCTAAAGCCCAAACAGTTTTCTTTATTTTTGAGATGTTCATATCTTCTTCTTATTTTAGTAAGACAAATAGTGAGTGATGATTGTGCAGTTCAGATGAGACATATCTACAGACTGAGCCTTAAGTTCCTCAAGAGCTTCGATAAGCTCCTGACGATCTTTCTCCTTTTGCATATCTACAGTCGTAGAACGGAAGCTATCCTCAAGTAGAGGTTTCCAATCGTCAAGGATAAGCTTATCCTTCTGTGAGATAATTTCGCTGATACGTCTCTTAGCAACATCTCTAAGTACATCCATGTCTATGTTCCATACATCTTTCATGTACTTCTTCATGATGACAATCTTCTTTTTGATCTTCTCTGTACCTTCGTCTCCTGCCATTTTATATAGAGTCTCCCACTGTTCAGGCGTAAAGGTAATATAAACAGCTGTTACCTCTGTTAAGTCATCTTCTGTATTCGAACCTGCATATTGTGTTACGAATCCTAATTTAGCAGCATCTTCCTTGTTTCGGTTGAACCATGCAGCAGGAGAATAACCATCAGAAGATATGGTATTAAACTCTAAAGGAGCTTTCTTATTCTGATGCAAAATATGCATAAACTCGTGGTGCATCGTCTTGAAATATTCACTATTTAGCACCTCAATACTATTCGTCTTGAGACTCTTCTCTAGATCATTCAATCCATAAAGCACAACCTTAAGACCACCTTCTGCTGTCGCCAAGATCCTTGAATCTTTCTTCCAAGCCCATGCTCCATAAGGTGTGATAACACGAGGAGATAGCTGACGCATGAAATTCTTGCCACAGACTTCATCATACGTACCAAACCAAGCATAGTGAACAAGGCGAGCCATCTTCATAATGTTCTCCATCTTAGCAGGAGGCATCACGTATTTATGATCACGTTCGCTGTCATCTACCCTATATTTATATTCTATGTTGTATGCTGATACGTAGTTACGATTCAACCATTTATCGAAAGTATTATCTGCCTTCTTTATTTGTATAGGTTCTCTACAAAGTGGTGCATCTTCCTTTTGACAACTCGCAAGCATAGTCAAAGAGGCAAGAGCAACAGTTATAAGACTTTTTATATTCTTTTTCATTGTAATTCTTTTTTTAAGTCTACTAATTCTCTGGATTCTGTTGGAAACCAGCTGCTACAATATCACTTGGTATAGGTATTGCTCGGCGAGCATCAACAGACTTAAGTACTAAGTCATCTCCACCTTTGATAACATGTGTAATCTCAATACCATAACGCTTAATATCGTCCCAACGTTCTCCTTCGTACATAGAGAGCAAACGCTTAGCATGTAGCACAGCATTCATTAGATCTGTCTGCATACCAGCCTCAAGAGGCTTTGCAAAGCGTGGGTGAAGAGGCTTAGAGATTGTCTTCAACAGATGTTCAGCACGCTTAGCATTTTCTACAGAGCTATTAGCATCTGGCACAGTATAAGCAGCAGCAATCTGCTCTGCAGAGAATACTTTCCCCTTTTCCTTTTGCTTAGAGTCGTACCACATTGACAAGTCTCTTGCTGCTGCATCGAACTCTCCTAATAGGACTTCCGCCTCAGCACGCACCATCAAAGTCTTATCCACTGTTAGTGGCATAAATACAGCATGGTTATAACCTAATTGATTAGTCTTATCTGTCATCTCAAAGATAGGCATCATCTTAGCCAAGATAACAGAAGGTTCGCCTCCATATAGATAGTCATAGGAGTAAAGACCGCTATTACCCCATCCACCAGCTGAACGGTAAGTCTGATTATCTACAATATCCTTAGCAAAGGCATAACGAGCATTCCAAATATCGTTACCCCAATTTGAATAAGTAGGAAGCAACAAGAGGTTACATGGCTCATCTGCAGAGATGAAAGCATAAGTCCACTCTTTATTCTTTGTTAGCTTACGATAAGGCAACATATTTCTTAAAGAAGCTGCTGGGTTCTCGCCAATAGCAAGCGTAGCATATTCCTTAGCTTTCGCCCACTGCTCATAGTAGAGATAGAACTGAGCCGCAAAGGCATAAGCTGCCTTCTTGTTGAAGTGATACTTCAAGACCGCATTCTCGTAATTACTATCATCAATAAGCGGAAGAGCCTCTCTGATGTCCTGCTCTATCTTAGCATAGCTCTCTGCTACACTAAGGCGTTTTAGGTCAAGACCAATCTTCGTCTCAGGCTTTGTGAAGTAAGGAATACCTAAGTCTGTTGTACTTGTCTGACTGTTATAAGCCTGAGAGAAAACTCTCACAAGGTTAAAATGACTAAAGGCACGACAGAGTAAAGCCTCGCCCTTACTTGGCAATAAATCTTTTGGCATACCAAGTTCCTCTATCGCCTGCAAAGCTTGGTTTGCTGTAGAAATAGCGTCATAACTTGTTTCCCAAAGAACTTTTGTTACTTCACCAGAAGTCTCAGTATTACCTTTCCAACGATAGTTTTCTCTAATAGTGATACTTCTATCCTGATAGGTTGGTCCAGTATCTCTAACATTATCCGTACGATGCTCTACGATACCTGCGATAGTTCTACCTGGATAAGCCGAAACAAGCAAAGCCTTAATCTTATCTGTACGATTAAGTTCTGTACGTTTGTCAGGCATTGTGTCTAAAAACTTATTACAGCTTGGCAATACAGTCAATAGACCAAGAGCTGTGATGAATATATTTATTCTTTTCATTTCTTTCTTCTTTTAGTAGTTAGACATTAGAATCCGATACGAAGTGTAGCTGTAATCTGCTTAGCAATAGGCGTTGATACACCACCTACACGAGCGAATTCAGGGTCTTCTCCTCTTAACTTAGAGTCTGCATAGATCAACCAAAGGTTTGTTCCTTGCAACTTAAGTGAAGCCTTCTTGATAAGTTTGCCATTACCGAGTAACTTCTTAGGCATGTTGTAAGTCAGAGAAACTTCTTTTAGACGAACGAAGCTACCATCTGCTACACGTGCTGATGAGAAATTATAAGCATTGTAAGCACGACCAAGGTCATTATAGTGCATATGATCCGTACGAGCTACAATAGTTGGCACAACGCCCTCCTTAAGCTCATCTCCAGGTACTGACCAGCGATTATTCCAGTCTTTAGCAGAGGCATCAAGGTCTGAATAATAAGCTGAGAAGTTAGGTGCAAGACGAATCTTATTACCTCCTGAATAAGTTACGAAGACATTAAGACGGAAGTCTCCCCATGTGATGATATTACCCAAGCTACCATTGAATGTAGGAGCAATAGATCCTTCGTACTTAAGATAATCAAGCTTTTCACGCTCTTGGAAGTTAATATCGCTGTAGTTGTGATAATCTACCTTCTTACCATCAATTAAGAAAGTAGGGAATCCTTTATCATCAAGTCCATCGAAAGGAATAGAGAAGAGCGAACGCTGTGGATAACCCTGACGGAATGAACCTGTTGAGCGAACAAACTGATACATTTTATTCTTCGTCTTTAGGTCAGTAATCTCTGTCTTTGTATAACCAAAGATAAAGTCTGTCGTCCAAGAGAAGTTCTTTCGTAAGATATTCTTTGTAGAAAGAGACAGTTCATAACCATGACTCTTCATTGAAGCAACATTACCATAGCGAGTACCTACAACCGTATTAATAGCACCGATTAGGTCAAAGCCATTACGCTGATAAGCATCTGCCGTTAGGCTGATTCTATTCTTCAAGAATCCCATATCTACACCTACATTAAGCTCGTGCTTTTTCTCGTAAGTAAGCTCAGAGTTTTCATAATCTGAAATATAGTTTGAAGGCTCTCTTAGATTTGCCGAAGGACGCCATGGTGTGCCAGAGCGAATAACGACATGAGAGTTATTCAAACCTCTAAGACCAGCAGCCGTTAGAGAGTAAGAAGCTTTAAGCGTCAAGTGAGACATAGCCTTACTTAGATACTTTTGGAAGAAAGCTTCTTCATGAGCATTCCATGCTCCAGATATATTCCATGTAGGCAACCAACGAGCCTTACGTGAGCGTCCCATCTGGTTTGAACCTTCATAACGAATAGTTCCGTTAAGTGTATACTTACCTTGATAAGAGTAAGTCAGCATACCGAACATAGCGTTTGAACGATTGTAATAGGTAGATAAGTAGTAGTAGTTGTCATCTTGTTCAAGCATCTGCTTAAAGGCATGATAATCCCAAAATGCTGCCTCTCCACTATCATATTGCATACCCCAGCCTTTAGCACTATTACTCTGACGATCCTGTGCATTCAACTCAAAACCAGCAAAGGTATTCAAGATATGTCCACCTTCAAACTCTGTATTATAAGTAGCCGAAGCACGGAAGTCATAGGCTAACATCTTATAAGTATTAGTATTATAGAAACCACCCTTTGGCAATACTGTGATAGGTAATGAGTTTGGCTTATCTTGGTCTGTATATAGCCACTTATTCCTGTCGATAATTGTAGAATTATCCATAGCACGATAAGCCAATGCCTGATTAGAATACTCTGTTACACGATGCTCTTGATTGGTTACGTCGTACTTAACAGCTCCCAAAACAGACAGGCTAAGACCTCTCAATGGACGCCACTTAAGCTCACCCTGAAACTTCAAGTTTAAGACGTCTAAGTTGATATTATTATTCTGAAGCTCACGCTTAATATTAAATGGAGCATAAGAACGCTGATAATCTTGATTTGCATCAAGCGTACGGCTTGTCGTTAGTGCATAAGCAAATGGGTTAATATCGAAAGAACGAGATACACCTCCATTAACGACATCAAAGTCCTGTCCAAGAGTACCCGGTGCTTCCTGATTACGATAAGAAGCCGAAGCAATAGTTGTCAAAGAAATCTTTGGCGTAATATCATAAGTATTATTTAGATTTGCTGTATAACGGCGAACCTTACTTGCCATCGTCCATCCTGGGTCAAGCATTGCTGATAATGAGATATACGAACGAGACTTCTCTGTACCTGTAGACATACTAATTGCATGATTCTGCATTATGCCCATAGAGAATAGCTCATCAAACCAATTTGTATTACGCATTGCCGCATTTTGCAAAAATTCAGCCTTTGCCTCAGGCGTGTTAGCTAAGCCAAACTGACCCTTCTTAACGTCATAAGAGTGTATCAAATGATACATACGACCATAGACACCACTTGTAGGAGCATTATGAACATCTGCAAAGTTTAACCAACCCTTATTGGCTATCTCTTGATAAAGATCCATCTGCTCCTGTGAGTTCATGATATTAAAGGTCTTATAAGACGGAATCAAGCGTGTTGTAAATTCCCCTGTATAAGAGAATGAGCTTGAACCCTTACGACCTTTCTTCGTTGTGATAACAATTACCCCAGCCATTGCCTTAGCACCATAGATAGAGGTAGCCGAACCGTCCTTTAGTATTTGGAAGCTCTCAATATCATCTGCGTTAAGCCCTGCAATAGCCGAACTAATCAATGTCGTTGCATCTCCAGAACTTAGGGCATCTGCTCCAACGTTTACCACATTTTCCTGAATGACACCATCTACCACCCATAGCGGAGTAGATGATCCATAAATAGATGTTGCACCACGAACGTTAATCTTTGGTGCTGTACCGAATGTACCTGATACATTTTGCACCGATACCCCAGCCGAACGACCCTCAAGACCACGGCTGACATCTGCCACACCGTCCATCTTAATCTTATCGGCTTTCAGATTATCACTCGCACCAGTAAAGAGGCGTTTATCTTGTGCCACCATACCTGTTACCACAACTTCTTGAAGTTTTTGACTATCAGGCATTAACTTTACTTTCATGCCAGATTTAGCTTTTATTTTCTTAGTTTTATAACCCATGAAGCTAAACTGTAGCATTTGCTTTCCCTTTGGCAAGCTAATCTCGAATTTTCCATCAAGATCTGCCATTACGCCAGTCTTAGTACCAACAATAGAGACAACTGCCCCTGTCAGTGGCATTCCTTTTTCATCAACGACTGTACCACGAATGGTTTTAGTCTGTGCCTTAAGACCAATTGAACTAAGCATCATAAAGCCTATCAAAAGCCCACAGATACTTAGTAACGATATAGATCTTTGCACTCCTTTTGTAAAGATGTTCATACGCAACCTTAATTTTAAGTTTATATCACTAAATTTTATTCTAAAAAAATACAGTTGCTACATTCATAAACAAGATATATAAATAGCAACCATACAACAAAAATATAGTAATAAAACTATTTGTCCAAATTTCAAGGTAAAAAAAAAAAATATAACACTTATCCCATAAAAACTAAACTATTTTATGAAATAAACATTTTCTTCATCAAGTTATTCAAAATTCAATTTATACACTCATGTCCACTTGTGTACTAAATAAGCATTCAATCTACTATTTCTCAATTCTTAATTAGTTTCGCCCCACCCCGCCATCTGCAGTCGCTCCGCTCCTTTGATGGCACCCCTCCCACGGAGGGGAATTGAATAGTAAATGTAGAATTAGGAATAGAGAATGATAGAGGTCATCGATACTCACTAAAGATTACCTAAATAAATTCCCCTCCGTGGGAGGGGTGGCAGTGAGCGTAGCGAACTGACGGAGTGGGGCGATCTTTCGAATTAGGAATGTAGAACCGTAGGTCGACGTAGTCAATTAGAAAGTGAAATTATATCCTGTGACGGCTGGGGTTACGGCGATATTGCTGAGGTGTGCAACCTTTGTAGCGTTTGAAGAGAGCTATAAAGTAAGACATATTCTGAAAATTCATCATCTCTGATATTTCCAAGACCGAAGCATTACTACTTAGCAGACGAATACATATTTGATCTACCGTATAGCGATTGATACAATGTACGGCATTATCATTCGCTGTACTTTGACATATCTTCGTCAAATAACGAGATGTAATATTCATAGCTTTTGCATAATCTTCGACACACCAACGTTCATCGCAATGCTTCTTTAAGAGATAGATAAAGTCCATATAATGCTGTTGCTTACGGCTTATCTTATTTGGCATATCTACACGCTCATACTCATAGATAGCAAGCAGCTCAAGTAGGAAGAGCGAAGCCAAATCTCGCATAAAGGAAGCATAAAACTTATGTCCTTGACGTTGATTATACTCCTCTGATGTGCGACAAAGAGAATGAATAGAGCGGTAAGCATCTTCTTCAAGTTTACAGCAAGGATTCTGTTCAAAGAAGTTAAGTGTATCAACATTGTAGCGTGTCATCTCTTCAAGAAACTTACTCCCTGACATAGCCAAAAATCCTGTAAAGTCATCTGTTGCTCCCACAAGCTTAACTAATGACTCTGGCGTAGCAACGCAGAGCATACCTGCTTCAAGTCTTTGACTTTTCCCAGCTATAATAAGTTCTATAGCTCCAGATACACAAACTATAGTCCAAGCATGTGGTATACGCAGAGCTTCATCTTTAATATCAAGACGCTCTTCAAATCCTTTGTCTATAAATAATACATTAAAGATAAGCTCCTCATCTCCATCTCTAACCAAACGTTTAATTTCTTCTAATTTCTCTCTCATTTTATTTCATCTATTATAAGTTCTTTTTTACGACACAAATATATAAAAAATCCATTATTTATACTGCAAAAACAGAGCAAGCTTCAGTTCACTATACTATAATTATCAATTGCCTAAGACAGGAAGTAAAGCAACTCTGTCCACTTGGAAAATCTTATTTATAAGTTGACTTTAGAAGAAAACTAAAAATACTAATAATCAGTTATTTATGAAGTACATAAATCTGTAAAAAAATAACGTATATCATTTAGAAAAGTTATATATGTTATTCGAAAAAGTAATATATATTATTTTGAAATTTAATATATGTTATTTTTAGAAGTGTTCAAAGTAATTTTTATCTTACTTATATACAAGCTCTTAGTCATGCGTTTCATAAATGACTTATTGTGTCTTTATTCTGGCATTCACTATTCCTAATTCTCTATTCTACGAGACCCCCTCCGTTCAATTCCCCTCCGTGGGAGGGGTGGCAGTGAGCGTAGCGAACTGACGGGGTGGGGCGGTCTTTTAGAGAATAGTGAATATGGTATCTTTTAATTCTCAATTTATAATTGACTACGTCGACCTGCGGTTCTACACTCATTCCGCCCCACCCCGCCATCTGCAGTCGCTCCGCTCCTTTGATGGCACCCCTCCCACGGAGGGGAATGTCTCGGAAGGGAATTCAACGAACTTCCGTGCAAAGGTCTACCACGGAGGAGTTTTATACTCAAATAAGCTGTGAGTAAATAGAGGATAAGTAGTATAGTTACGAACAAGTATCGTGGATAAAATTCGGAAAATAAAATGACTTCTATAGAGCTTGTAGGTAAGTCATACTATTATCCATAAAGAATAAACAGATATAGTTTCTCAACAAGGAAAAAATAAGACTTATCAATAAAGTTTAGTTAAAACTACTCTTAAAGCATTAAATAGAATAAGATAGCTAACTGCATAAGTTATTGATAAGTCTTGGATAAGTTTTTATAAGTAAGCAAAGCCTTTGCATAGCTCTCCCCTACCCTTTCGATATACCCATTACTAACAGCTATTATTATTATACATTATATTTATTATTAAAAAAGAATATAATATTATAGTTGTTGTGTGTAAAAGAAGGAATCTTTCGCTATAGCTCTTCAAGGAGATACTGCTCAATGGTAGGAGCGAAGAAACGATGCTCTAAGGTGTGAATGCGACTGGCAAGGCTGTCGATACTGTCGTCAGGACGGACAGAGCAAGTAGCTTGAAGTAGATGGCGGCCTTTGTCGTATTCGGCATTGACCAAGTGAATCGTTATGCCTGACTGCTCTTCCCTATTCTGTATAACCGCCTGATGAACATAATCGCCATACATACCTTTGCCACCATAGTTAGGTAATAGAGCAGGGTGAATGTTGATGATGCGATTAGGAAATGCTTTAAGCCAAGGCTCTGTGATCAGCAAGAGATAACCAGCTAAGATGACGGCGTCTACCTTTAGTTCGTGGAGGAGCTGCAGCACTTCCCTACCCTCTTTCATGGCATTATTATTAAAATAATAATGTGCTATACCAAGCCTCTCGGCTCTAAGTAAAACACCAGCATCAGCCTTGTTTGATATGATACAGGCGATCTTAATATCTTTGCTTGAAGCGAAGTAATTCGCTATCTTTTCGGCGTTTGAGCCACTCCCAGAAGCTAAAATTGCTATTTGTTTCATAAAAAATAATTATCTTTGTGCACAAAGGGGGCTGATTTGTGCAATTAGCATTTTTCTTGCCCATGGTAAAGATAAAAGAAATAAATTTAATTATAAACGTTCAAATACATTAGAATTATGATCGAAGAAAAAGTAAAAGCAATTATCGTAGATAAGTTAGGTTGCGAAGAGTCTGAAGTTACTCGTGAAGCAAATTTCGCAAGCGACCTTGGTGCTGACTCACTTGATACTGTAGAGCTAATCATGGATCTTGAGAAGGAATTTGACCTTCAAATCCCAGACCAAGACGCTCAGGAAATCAAGACAGTAGGCGACGCTATCGACTACATCTCAAGTAAGAAGTAGTTTTAGACTTTAGCAAGGAATGGGGCTTAGCTTCATTCCTTGTCTTTTTTTTATCTTACAAAACAAGTATAGATGGAACTAAAAAGAGTCGTTGTTACAGGTATCGGAGCTATTACGCCATTAGGCAAGACAGCTAAGGAGACTTGGGAATCACTAAAGGCTGGTAAGAGCGGTGCTGCTCCTATTACCGCCTTCGATACGAGCTTACATAAGACTACCTTTGCTTGTGAAGTTAAGGATTTTAATGTAACGGACTACATTGACAGAAAAGAAGCTCGTCGCTTAGATAGATTTGCTCAGTTTGCACTTATATCAGCTGATGAAGCTCTTGTAGACTCTAAGTTAGACTTAGAGCAGGTTAATAAGAATAGGGTAGGGGTTATTGTTTCTTCAGGTATCGGTGGTTTTATCACTTTGCAAGAGGAGATTATGGGCTTTGATAAGGAGCGAGGACCTCGCTTCTCACCATTCTTTGTACCTAAGATGATTGCTGATATTGCAGCAGGTCATGTGTCAATGAAGTATGGTTTTCATGGACCAAACTATTCAACTGCTTCAGCTTGTGCCTCAAGTACTAATGCCCTTATTGATGCTTGTCATCTTATTCGCTTAGGTAAGGCTGACGTTATCGTTGCTGGAGGTTCAGAAGCTCCTATTTGTGAATCTGGTATTGGCGGTTTCAATACTATGAATGCCCTATCTACTCGTAATGAAGAGCCAGAGGCTGCTTCTCGTCCATTCTCTGCAAGTCGTGATGGCTTCGTGATGGGTGAAGGTGGTGCTTGCTTGATTATTGAGGAGCTTGAGCATGCTCTTGCTCGTGGAGCTAAGATTTATGCTGAGTTTGTTGGCACTGGTCTATCGGCTGATGCTTACCATTTGACAGCTACACACCCTGAAGGGCTTGGAGCTAAGCTTGTGATGAGCAATGCTATTGAAGATGCTGGTATCAAACCTGAAGATATTGATTACATCAATGTACACGGTACATCGACACCAGTAGGCGATATTTCAGAGTCTAAGGCTATCCTTGACGTATTTGGTGAAAGTGCCTATAAACTTAATATCAGCTCTACTAAGAGTATGACAGGACATCTCCTTGGTGCTGCTGGAGCTATTGAAGCTATGGTAGCAATTAAGTCTGTAGAGGAAGATATTATCCCTCCTACTATCAACCACAAGGACGATGACTGCGATCCAGAGATTGACTATAAGCTAAACTTTACTTTCAATAAAGCTCAGGAGCGTAAGGTACGCTATGCTTTGTCCAATACTTTTGGTTTTGGCGGACATAATGCTTCTGTTATCTTCAAGAAATACGAGGCTTAGTCATATAAATTATTAGATTATTGTGCTAAAAGCATTTATAAATAAAATAAGAAGGCTCTTTGGTTTATCTGAAGAGCCTTCTTATATCTATCTCTTTGATGTATTAGGTTTTAAGCCAAAGGAGGAAGCGTATTACCTTCAAGCTTTGACGCATCGTAGCATTGCCTCTTATCAGGATAATAACGAGCGTTTAGAGTTTTTAGGTGATTCTATTTTAGAAGCTATTGTTAGTGATTACCTCTACAAAGAACGTAGTGAGTGGTCGGAAGGCAAACTAACCTCCAAGCGTAGTGAATGGGTTAGTCGTGCGACAAATAACGCTGTTGCACAAGAACTTGGCTTGATGACTTATATCAAATATAATAAGACAAATATTATTCCTAAGGATATGCTTGGTAATGCCCTTGAGGCATTGATAGGAGCTATATTTTTAGATTATGGTTATGCTCAGGTTTACTATTTCTTTATCTCTAAGATGCTACCTATTATCATGAACTTAGAGAAGAAGGAAGGACTTGTTTATAAAAATTATAAATCTCAGCTACTTGAGTTATCACAGGAGCAAGGCTTTATTTATGATTATCAAGTTGTTTTTGCTCCAAAGCATGGTAGGGGAACGTTCCGTACTGCTGTTGCTATAGGGGAAGACTATGATAATCTCAAAGTAATCTGCGAGGGAAGAGGGCGAAAGAAAAAAGAAGCTGAGCAAGAAGCTGCCCGATTAGCCATTGAGATACTTAATAATTAAGTAATAATCTATATCTTTGTGCCGAAATCATAATAATTAAATAAAATGAATAAAAAATATATTATACTTTTTACTTCTTTTCTTCTTGGACTTATATTTATAAGTTCTTGTAATAAAGAGAATGTCTTGAACGACCTGCAAGGTAAGACTTTTGTACCTAAGGAAAAGATGGAAGAGGGGAGTCCTAATATGGAACTTTTCTTTAGAACTGAAAAGGCTCTTGAGTTTAAAATAAAGGATATTTCATCTCCTGATAAGCTAAGTGATGAAGGTAAATCTGTACTTAGTATGTTTGAGGGGACAGATTTATTAGAGCTTGTCTTCGAACTTAATTACAGCTACGAGAAGACAACAAAGTCTATCAAAATAACAAAGCCTAATACTTATTTTGATAAAACATCTAAAAAGATAGATACCTTACTCCCTTTATTTATAGAGAGTCAAATGAAGGATAAGAGTGATACAGAGAAGGCTTTAGCTAAAATTACAGTTAAAGCTATGATTGAGAAGAGGGTTAAAGAAGGCTTTGATGAGCTATATAACTCTATCGAATCAGTTATCTATAATGAAGAGATGGACGAGCTAATTATTCGCTTCAAGGAAGGGGATAATAAAGAGAATGAAACACTAATTCTAATGAATGCAGAATAGCTCTTAAGAATAGATTCATAATTATAAAAAAAAAGAGGGCGTGCCGTTTTGACACACCCTCTTTTTCTTTAGTTTATAGTGGTATGGAGATGCGTCGGTTGTGAATATCTACAGCGTATAAGTAAGCTGTTGTATCCTTACCTATGTAGTTGCGGACGACAGCAAGCTTTGCTGTTGAAGGAGAACCTTTAGCATCGTAGCCATCTCCAGCATAAACGAGCTTAGCTCCAGCAGTACCATAAGGCTTATCCCAAACTTCATAAACGACTACATTCTTCCAGCCATCTACCATAATATCAATACCACTCCAACGAGCCTTAGATCCTTGAATAACTTCCTGTGGATTCTTGAATAATTCTGTATTACCATCAGTAATATATTCAAGTGGTATATTAAGCTTTGGCAAGCCTAAGCCTTTGACACGTTGCTTAATCTCATTGATACGAGTTTGATCTATTACAATTGGTTGGTAGGCATAATCATCAACCATTGTATTTACAGGAGATAGGAATCCCCACTTTTCAAAGAAATCTGTCAAATCATATCCTGATGCCTTTGATGCAATATATACAAATTCAGTCTGATTAAGACCATGATGATTATTATCTCCTGAGATAGAGCCTTGAGCTGTGTGTGTTCTTCCCCATTCATATACATCAGGATAGAAACCTCCCTTGTCAGATTGTTTGTCTGGAGTGCGTCCTAATACATTACCAAAGTAAAGTTGTAATTGCCAGAAGGGAACAAGCTTACAGAATACATCATCAGGAGTAACTTTCTGATAATGTTCAGGCATTTCTGCAGGGAACTTACCATTATGTCTTATACTTGCTGCATAAGCAAAAGGCAAGCGAGGAACTATAATACCATTAAAAGCCTTAGTATAGCGGTTATTACCCCAGGTAATATCCTCTACATATATACGTGATGGCTGATGGAATATAGTCGTTGTAATATATTCGGACATGATGTTGTTAGTAACTTCAGTGAGACCTCGCCAACAAACAGCAGGTTTGGTTTGGTTCATGTGTCCAACTTCGTGTGCTGGACCCCAAAAGTTATAACCTGATTTATTACTAATATGCTGATCATTTAGGATAGCATCAGATGTGTTATTATTATAAGCTGTATGAAAACCTGTTGCATACATAAAACTTGTATACATAACATTGAAGTACATGCGGTTCTTAAAGACCTTATTATACTTAAATAAGCCTAATAATTCCATTTCTGATTTGACAAGCTTATCATAAGTTTCAATAAGATTGTGCATATCTTTCGTTGCTGAGCGGAACTTATCTGTTGGGAATGTCAGGTGTGCATACTTACCTACAAGGTCAAAATATTGTCCCTTAGCAGAAGCAAGTAATTCTTTAGCTCTACCTATGTGTTTAGGGTTTTGAGAGTCATAATAACCATTAACTGTTCCAGTAACGAAGTGTAACTTTAACTTAGGTGTTCTGTCAAGTTTATTCCAGTCATCGGTCATGTAAATAACATAGATAAGCCCTTTTTCTTGAATTTTAATTCTGTTTAAGCCTTCTATAAGTGAATATTCTTTTCCTCCGAATCCATCACCATTAGGTTTATCGAGGTTTTGTACACATAGCTTAACGTTGGAAATACCATGCATCTTACCAACGAAAAGTATAAGTTCTTCATTTTGTTTAACTTCTATACCTGTTGGGTTATCACGCTTAGAATAAGGATTTGTCTTATTATATCTAACTTGTTGGCTTGGATTTAGGTAAAGCTTAAAGTCAGCTATACGAAATTCCTTTTGATAGCTTCCATTATATAGATGAAGTGCTATATTTTTATAGAAAGGCTGTTGGCACTTATTTATATCTTGCAAGCTAATACCTCTCTTTAGTTCAGAGCATAGTTCATCTGTAAAGAGTGTTTTATAATCAAACTTATTAGGGTTATTCTTATAAAACTCCATTTCAGAGCAAGCCGCAAATTGTGTATTTCCATAGCCTGAGCCTGACTTTACAATAAAGCGTACACTCTTTGCTTTAATTCTTCTATCTAAGACTACTTTAGTCGCTGATGATGAGCCTGCAAAGTCTTTACTTAGTAACTTTATGAAGTTATTGCCATCATGAGAATAATAGATGTCTACTAACTTAAAGTTACCATTATTTCCACTCTTTCGAGGGTGATAAATGATATAATCTAAATCTTCAACTTTTGCAAAGTTATAAGTTAGTGTTACAGGCATCTTAGTATTACCATAATAAGGAGAATGATAAATAGTATTATAGTCTCCATCATAAGACTTCTCTATACCATCTCCATTCTGAGCTTGGTCGGCAGAGCCTGAAATAACTTTTATTTTAATATCATCTACAATTCCTTCTGTTGTATTTTCATACTTGCCATCAAACTTCTGCTCTACGATGATGCTCTTCTTGAGAGATTCGTTAGCTTGATTATCTTTCTGAAAGATTAAGATCTTACCAGTACGAGTAGCACCTGTATTATTCTTATCTACATGAAGGCTATACTTATGGTCTTTCATCAAAGCACGTGCCTGACTTGGTCTAATCCAATCAGGGTATTGGAGACTAACATTTGTGTTTGATGTAACGGTAAAGTCTATATTACCACCTTTGGCATCAACAGGAATACGCTTTTTGTTTACAAGTACCTGCAAGCCTTTGCCAAGCTGACGGATACGTACTTCCTTTGTTATTTGTCTAAAGAAAATCTTTACAAAAACCTCTCTTATTTCAGAGTCTTTGTTTTCATCAACCCAAATCCTAATTGTATTATTTGAGTTTGATACTTTACACCAGTTTACTGGTGATTCTGCACGCCAGTCTTCGAGGTTTGTCTCAACATCGATGACTCTTTCTGAAGCTTTACTTGGGAAGTCTACCATTGCCTCTTTGACGATAGCAACGATAGTATCCTCATCTTGAGGTCGGCAAGAGCATGCCAAATAGCCAATGAACATGAAGATCATCAACTTTGATAATTGTCTTATTCTCATAAGCTTTACTTGTATTTATGAATAAATAATAATGTTACTATAGCAAATATACAAATAATAATTAGAGATTTATATTATTCTATTCCAAAGAAGATAAAGTCCCAGTGAAGCATAGTAGATTACTAATCCCCAGAGAGGTAAATTGAAATCTTGATAAAGCCAGTCAATAGAAGCTGCTGAAGAACTTATCCAAGTGATTGACTTAGCGATAATATTAAGGCTATAGGCTAAGGCAAAAGGCGAAAAACCTATAGCGTTACAGAGGAAGAATAAGAGTGATAAGGGGATAAAGAGGCTTGCTAAAAAAGTTACAGGCACAGCTGTAAAAAGAAAACTCCATGACAGTCCTCCAAAGAAATAGAAACAAAGTGGGATAAGTAAAATCTGTACCGATAGCGTTAGGGCAAAGCTCTCCCAAAGGTATTTGAGAACTTTAGAACGGGGGTGGGGGATTAGTTTGACAATCTTTTCATAGAAGAGGTAGATAGAAAGTACAGCCATGTGGCTTAGCCAAAAGCCTGCCGAAGATATTAGGCTCGGCACAAAGCTTAGCTGAACGAGTAGCGAAAGGGCTAAGATGTTGAGCATCGAGATGGGGCGGTTTAGACTGCGACCAAAGAGGTATAGGCTTAGCATGAAGGCAGCTCTTACCGTTGGTCTACTTGCTCCAGTAAGGAAAACGAAGAGCCAGCTGACGACAAATAAGATGAGTAGCTGATATAGTTTGCCTCGTCCACGGTAGGGTAGGAAGCGGAGTAGGAGAGTGAGCAAAGCTGTTAGTAAAGCTAAGTGAAAGCCACTGACAGCTAAGATATGAGCCAGTCCACTGTTTGCAAAGTCTCGCCGCATCGCCTGTCCTTGAGCATTAGGTTCTATATGTCCCAGTGCCATGGCGAGGGCAAGGGCTTGCGTCTCTGAACTTAGTTCGCTTGCTTTCAGCCTCGTCTTAATGCTTGCTCTAATATCATTACATGTACTTTTTATCGTTTTATTATCAGTGATACTATAGTCTGGTAGGTAAGTTAGCCGAAGACCGAAGAGAGCTGTCAGAGACAACAGCAAAGCTCCACGAAAGAGCCATCTTTTTAGCTTAGGACTTCTGTTGATAAGGCTTAGTCCAAATACAAAGAATCCCAGTGCTAAAGCTCCGAAAAGCGTATAGACTGGGATTGTATAAACAAGGCTAAAAGCCAAGAATAGGGCTAAAAGTGGCAGTAAAGCAGGCACTTCTCCTTTCCTATCGGCTTAGGCTATGCAGTCCGTGGATTGCTTTCAAAGGGTCTTGATGACCAAAGACATAGCTCCCTGCAACGAGAGAGTCAGCTCCTGCCTTGACAAGAGCTTCGCCAGTAGCTTGATTAACTCCGCCATCAATCTGAATTAAAGTGTTAAGTCCTCTTTCGTCAATCATCTGACGCAGGCGAGCTGTCTTATCTAAAGTGCGAGGTATAAACTTCTGTCCACCATATCCAGGATTAACACTCATCAGTAGCACCATATCAAGCTCCTCAAGTATGTCTGTTAATACTTCAACAGGAGTATGAGGGTTAAGGGTTACACCAGCCTTCATACCAAAATCTCTTATGGCACGCAAAGCTCTATGTAGATGTGTTACAGCCTCATAATGAACATTCATTGTCGCTACACCAAGCTTGGCAAACTGCTCAACAAACTTCATTGGCTCAACAATCATCAGATGTACGTCCAACTCTTTTGTTAGCTTGGGTGTTATCGCCTCTAATATAGGAAAACCAAAAGATATGTTCGGCACAAAGACGCCGTCCATGACGTCAATATGTAGCCACTCTGCCTCACTTTTGTTAATCATCTCAATGTCGTCCTCCAGACGCATAAAGTTGGCTGAGAGGAGAGATGGCGAAACGATAGTACTCATTTTATATTCTCTTTTATTAAATCTGTCTGGCTAAAGCCTGAAGCATGGAGAGAGACTGCTGATGTCGTTTGCCTTGTCTTAGGCGTTCTGCATCTTGTACTATACGTTTGTACTCTGCTGGGTCTACGTTAAATGGGTAATTATTCTGCATAAGCTACGAATTTAATTATTGTTAATACACTAAATAAACGTAGCCCTTGCCTGCTTTATTGTCTTAGCTAAGATGCTAAGTTTCTACGTAGATTCTTTAGAGCATAACGCATTCTACCGAGTGCTGTATTGATACTTATGCCTTTCTCTTCGGCAATCTCCTTAAAACTCATGTTATACCAGAAACGCATACGTACGACATCCTGCTGTTCTGGTTCAAGCATTAGTAACCATTCTTTTACTTCGGATAGGTTTTCGCTGTGTAGCATTGCCTCCTCTACATTAAGTTCATCGTCAAGAGGGGCAAGACGTTCACGCTCGTCCTTATCCATGATGTAAGGACTGTTTTTATCTTGACGAAAGTGATCCATAATCATATTGTGCGTAATACGACTAAGCCAAGCCTTGAAGCGTCCTTGTGCTTTGTAGCGTCCCTCACGTACCACTGTCATTACCTTGATGAATACTTCTTGAAAGATGTCTTCCAAAAGCTCTTCATCAGCTATAGAAAAGCGTATATAAGTATGGATATATTCGTCATATCTCATAAGTAGCGTATCGAAGGCTTCGTTTTCGCCTTGCTGATACAAGCTGACGAGCTGGTCGTCGCTATAATTTACATATTTCTTCATATCAATAGTTATTTTATTGATTTGTACTCTGTTTGCTTTGTGCCTCTTATTCGACGATAATAGGCTGCTGTTAAATATGTAAATCTCTACTTATAGGCAATATTATTATATGTTAAACTTCTATCCTTATTAGCAAATATAGTTTCTTTTTACTTTTTATCCAAATATATCTAGGGCAAGTGCATAAAATACTTGACTTTATTGAAATCTTGACAGAAGAAAAGGATATACCCTCCTATTATAACACACTACTTAAAAGGAGATTATAAGGGGTGTTTAGAATGTCATCTTGAAGGAGATTTACTTATCGTTTGGATTGACCCTAATGATGATGTTATTTATCTTGAAAGAGTGGGGTCTCACGCTGATATTTTTCGGAAATTTTAGAATAATGAATTCACTATCAAATATCTAAACTAAGTATTAATATCTCTATTTTCAATATAATTACGTGATCCGATATAATCCAACCAATGAACAGATTTATTCCACTTAAGCCTTCTATAATAATTTATAAATGATTTATTTGATTCGTTTGGAATATATATAGACACCCCAAATCCACCAATATTAGTTTTCTTATATAAGAAAACTTTCTCTATAAATCTTTCATATATTTCTGAAGTACTTATATCAACAAAATTTTCGATAATACTAAAATCATAAAATACTTTTTTCCCTCTAATAGATGGATATTCAAAACGTTTTGTATCTATAATAGCTTCGGATAAATTCACATAACTAAATAGACTTAAATCAAGTGTTGAAATCATCGATATAGATGACGAATATTTTATCTTATTTCTAAGGTAAAATCGGTCGCAAATATTTTTCAATCTATCATTCAAGGTATAATTAGTATCAACTAACATACTAATATCTACACCTCTTACAATACCATCATTTGGAACAATAATAGGGGAGCCTATTATATATTTTGCTTTTTCTTTAAATTCAAAATACACTTCAATACTCCCCATATAACAAGCATCAAAGATTATATAATCAAGCTTAAATGGTATAGCATCGGACATATCTATAATATCACACTCTAATCCCCTATCATACCCAAAACTTCTAAATTCCAAATTTGACGTAGGTAGCCAACCACTTCCGTGAGACCAGAAGATAGCACCATATTCTTTTGATTTATAATTATCCTTTATGTAAGTAAAAAGTTTTTTTATGAATTGTCCTGAAGATGTATTTACCTCACCAAAAGAGTGTATCAAGTGAAGATTATTAAATCTTAATTGATATAAATTACAACCGTCTTTACAATCAAATAAAACAACTACATTAACAAAAGAGTTATTTATATGTTGTCTATCTAATTCTCTATAAAAATCAACTGCATTATTATATAAATTATTCTGTGCTGAAATATAAATCAATAAAGTTGTATTATATTTTTTCTCTTTAATAAGGTTACCTTCTTGAATACAAGACATAATAAATAAAGAAAAGAGCAGAGATAATAATAATCTACCTCTGCTCTTTTCTTTATTTATTATGTCGTTTGTATAGAAATTCTCCGACACCACCACTAATTAAACCTAATGTCGAGTATATAAAGAACTCCGACCAAGATATTAACCCTAAAAGAGGTAATATAAGAATGACAATCAATATAACTGCCCAAATTATATAACGCAACATATAGAGTTAAAATAACCTTGATATGAAACGACCTGCTTTACCAACAAGTCCAGTAGAACCTGAGATAGCACCAACTCCTGCACTTATAGAACAAGCTGTTAAACTTACACGTCCTGAAGAGGCATAGGAAGAAAGGGCACCTGTAGCACCACCAATCAAAGCACCAGCAATATCTGCTCCAACCCAAGGAGCAATCTTGCCATTACTATACATTATCTCAGAGTTCTCTTCCCAAAATGTTAAAGAATGTATCGATATAGATAACACAGAAGCAACTAAAGCTCCTTCAGGAGAATCTTTTTTATACTTATGAAAATTAACCCTATCTATAAGAGATAATACCGATTTCTTTAATTCGAAATCAGATAGTTCTTTATGATAATTCCTTTCAACAAGAATAATCAAATCATTTAATACTTGATAAGAAAAGTTAGATAGTTCATTCTTTTCTTTCAAAAATTCCAAAGTTTCCTTTAATGTAAATACCTCATCCAAAGATGATGTACTTCTCAAATTATCTTTGGACAACAAAACTCCCGATATATACTCAGTATCAGCATACTTGTAAAACTCATCAAAATACTTATCAAAATCTACATTAGAATACTGAATAGGTAATCTATTTACCTTCGCAAAATCTTTATTAATAACCAATAAAGTTTTTAGAGCATCTTCTTTTGAAGAAATCGATCGGAATTCTGAATTTGGATACTTATTATGGGCATTTACAAGAAACTCATTATGCCATTTACCCAAAAAAGAAAAATCACTCACTGAAATTGCATCCTCTTTAGGATTATTCGCTATATCAGTTTCGTTATCACACGAAAAAACACAGAGCTCAAATAGGCTTAATAGAAATACTGAAAACAGTAAATTAAACTTTCTCATAACTCTTAATTGTATTGATTAATAACTTTCTACAAGCAAAAATAAATAATAAATTGAAATCAACAAAATTCTATGAGAAAAAATCATAAAATTCCATTCCACCATTTTGTTATAGTTACTCTTGATAGTCCTATATCTCTGTTACATTCATATTTATTCCCATTTGGATTCGCAAGTTGCCATTCGTGAACAATACTCTTTTTATTACCACTGGTACATTCCAGTATCAAGTGCAACGGTTAAGCCAAATTTAGCTGAAATGTTTCAAAAGGTGTATAGAAATTTAGTTTTTGACGAGGTCTTTTATTTAATTTCCATTCTACCTGTTTAATTTCTTGATCTGTTAAATCCCTGAAAGAATAGTTTTTAGGGAAGTATATATTTTAGTCTTGTACCTTTATGATAATGCAAAGCCTATACAAGATTAAAGTAGATTCTTCTGTAATTTTCCACTTTCTATGATATTGTTAAGTTGTTGAATATGAGTGTTTTGAAATTTTTCTGCATTAGTTAAAAAAATAACATATGTTATTTTTAGAAATGATATATATTACTTTTTCAACTAACATATATAACTTTTTTGAATGATATACGTTATTTTTTTAACAGAAATATGTCAATTGTTTTGGGC
>PDWI01003984.1_pt1 | contig 28442 bp, 23 predicted proteins | sample 1430891 | NCBI WGS metagenome assembly PDWI01 (sample SAMN01162508, study PRJNA174530) | Oral metagenome, whole genome shotgun sequencing project. | biome: Marine environment; feature: Marine mammal; material: Swab sample of the gingival sulcus; isolation source: swab sample of gingival sulcus... | reverse complement strand
ATTTTGGCTCTGGGATGATTGGTTTCTTACACTCTAACCCACGTTGGCAAGGATGGCAGGTCTTTCTCATCTCTTAATGACTACAAACATTATGTCTAGAATCTGCGCATTCTCACATTGATCAGAATGGCAAGGCCAACCATCGTGGTGACAAGGGAAGAGCCGCCATACGAGACAAGCGGCATCGGCATTCCGACCACCGGCAGCCAGCCGAGGACCATCAGCAGATTGATAACGGCCTGCCAGAAGATCAGGAAAACAACTCCAAAGGCGAGCAGCACCCCAAACCGATCCTTTGCCTCCATCGCCACGACCAGCCCCCATATCAACAGGGAAAAATAGGTTACCAAAAAGACAAGAGAACCTGCAAAACCCCACTCTTCGCCCAATACCGAGAAGGCAAAGTCGGTATGCCGTTCTGGCAGAAACAACAGATGGGACTGGGTGCCTTCCATATACCCCCGGCCAAATTGCCCTCCACTGCCGACGGCTATCTTGGACTGCAGTATTTGATGCCCATGCGCATGCAGGTCCTGATCCTGATGAAAAAAGGTCTGCATACGCTGTTTCTGGTAGGGCTGCAGCAGATACTCCCAGGCATACACACAAGACATCAGGCCAATACTGCCGAATACCACATATACCGAGGGTTTCATCTTTACGAAAACGGCCATCGAGATAAAGATGATCATCAGCATAAGTGCTGTGCCGAGATCGGGCTGTAAAAAGATCAGAGCCGCCGGTAGCACGGCAAAGACAAGTGGTAAAGCCATCCACTTCAGAGGATAGCCGTCATGTATCTCAACCCGGGAGAAATAGCTTGCCAAAACTATGACAAGAACCAGCTTTGTCGGCTCCGAGGCCTGAAGCTTGAAAAATTTCAAGTCAATCCAGCGTTGCGCACCACCTGCCGAATCTCCACCGAAAAGGACATACAAAAGCAGGAGCAGAGCCAGACAATAGAGGGGATAACTCAGGAACCGCAGTTGATGGTAGTCGAGGCATACCACAACAATACAGACGAACAGGCACAACAAAAGAAAATACCCCTGCTTCACATAGGCCGGTGTTCCATGGCCGACCGGGGAAGCGCTGTAAAGATTGAGAAAGGACATAGCGCAGACCAGGCATATCAGCACCAGCAACACCAGGTCAAAATGGGCAACCAGCTGTCTGTCTATTCGAAACATATCTTCTCAGTCTCCTTGCGATACTGCTTTATTTGCCTGCGGACGGCGTAATATGGTTGAGACGGCCGCTAAAATACTGCTGCAGAACGGCCTTTGCCACCGGGCCGGCGGCGGAACCGCCGTGCAGCCCATGCTCGACCAGTACGGTAACCGCGATCTCGGGATTTTCAGCCGGCGCAAAGCAGGTAAACCAGGCATGCTCCCGCCATTTGTAGGGGATATTTTTCTCTTTGAGATGCCTGTATCGTTTGACATCGACAACCTGGGCGGTCCCGGTCTTCCCGGCAATCTCCAGACCATCAATAGCTACCAGCCTTGCGGTTCCTCTCTTGCCCTGAACGACCATTTTCATTCCATGGATTATCGTATCAAAATATCTGTCAACCCCTTCAAAGTCGGACAAAAGCTTCGGCACAAAGCTCTCTACCAGATTGCCGTCAGGATCGACAATCTGTTCGACAAGCTGCGGTTTATAGACCTTTCCATGATTTGCTATGGCTGCGGTCATAAGACAAATCTGTAACGGGGTTACCAGATTGAACCCCTGGCCAATGGCCACGGAGAGGGTATCTCCCTTTTGCCAAGAAGATTTTCGAACCTGTCTTTTCCACTCCTTTGATGGCACAACACCGGCCTTTTCCGAGATCATTTCGATACCGGTTTTTCTGCCAAGTCCGAGTTTTTTTGCCGTTTCGGCAAGCGCATCAACACCGGCCGCCTCACCCACCTTGTAGAAGTAGACATCGCATGACTCGGATATTGCCCTCTCCAGATTTACAGATCCATGCCCGCCCTTTCTCCAGCAACTGTACCGACGGCCACCAAAATAATAATAGCCGGGACAATAAAAGGTCGTTTCCTCGTTTATGACGCCACGCATCAAGCCGGTAAGGGCCGTTATCATTTTATAAGTGGAACCGGGTGGATAGGTAAACTGGACGACCTTGTTGACCAATGGTTTTCTCGGATTGTCCCGGAGTTTTTTCCATTTTTTCCCAGAGATACCTCCGATAAAGTCCTGCAGATGGATACCCGGGGTAGAGGCCGCGACCAGGACACGACCGGTATCTACCTCCAGGGCAACAACAGCGCCCGCCTTATCCTCTGCTGCCATTGTTTCTTCTGCGACTTTCTGTAAATCAACATCTATGGTTAAACGGATCTCACGACCGGAGAGAGGTTCCTCGCGTCGTAACAGGCGCTGCTCAAAGCCGATGGCGTTAACCTCAGCCTCGCTGTATCCCTTTTCACCGCGGAGATCAGCCTCACGCAAAAACTCCAGACCGGTCTTGCCAACAATATCATTTCGTCCATAGATCTTCGGGTCTCTCTTTTTCAGCTCATCATGTGAGATCAGGCCGATATAGCCGATAATATTTGCGGCAAGATCCTGGTAGTGATACATGCGTATCGGCTGTACTTCGGTACGAATCCCAGGGAACTCGTGCTTATGGTTTTCAAGATATGACAGGGTCTTCCAGTCAATATCCTCCTGGAGAATGATCGGGATATGTCTCTGTACACCACTTGCATTACGAACCTTTTTCCACAAGGTCGAGACATCCTCTTCAAGAACAGGGGCAAGCCGGCTGAGAAGCTCGCCTATATCAAGGGAATCCTCCTGGATAAGGGTCACGTTGAACGAGGGTCTGTTGGTGACAATCTCCCTGCCGAAACGATCGAGAATATGCCCCCGGGGAGCGGCAATCTTCCGGGTTTTTACACGATTATCATCGGAGCGTCTTGCGTATTCTTCTCCATCAACGATCTGCAGCATCCAGAGTCGAAAAACAACCAGGAAAAAAAACAGTACAATGACCACCATAGCCGGAATAAGGCGCTTTTTAAAGAGATCAAGTGCGCCTTCATCCCGATCTTCTATTATTTGCTGGTCATGGTGAAATATCGACATCGATTCAGCAGGCCCGTTTCAAAACAATTTTGCTCTCCGCCGCCGTGGAGACTTGCGCAGATAGACACGTTTCTGCAAGAACATCTGTAACCTTCCACAAACAAGGAACAACGGAACGGCGGCAAGCATCGCGAAAAAAGATTTTTGCAGTATAAGGCTCCAGCCCCACTCCGGGAGAAGATCCGGAGCGGAAAAAGAACAAAAGAAATACAGCCCCATATGGACAAGGAAATAACTCAAGCCCAACAACGGGATCTGATACATCGACTCCTTGATCGGAATTTTATTGGTCAACAATTTTAAACCGGCCAATACGAGCAGATTCATCAACGGATAGATGCCAGGAATGATGCCTGAAACGGCATCAAAGGCCCAGCCGGCAGAAAAGACAAGAAAGACCGCGGGAATCCAGGCAAAGTTATAGGCGACATAGGCGCAGTAAATAAACACAAAATCAGGCTGCCCAAGCCAGGCCGGCAGAGAGTGTACCACACTCGTCTGCAGGACAACGAGCATTAAGGCGAGAAACCAGAAGACAGAAACAATCATCGACGATCTACCTTTCTGTAAAGAGTCCCATAGACTGCATTATGCCCCGACGGTCCGTCAAATCTATAAAAACGAATTCAAGTGTTTGAAAATCCACCTCCGGAACCACCGTTATTTCCTGAAACAGGCCGCGCCTCTTTTTGACCACCGAAGAGACCTTGCCAAGGGGTATCCCCGTCGGGAAAACACCACCAATACCAGCAGTAACAATGGTATCGCCAACCTCTACATCAGCATTTTTCAATACATAATTCAACACAAAGCCCCGTTCGGCAGCCCCTTTGAGGATGCCTCTGATCCTGTTCTTCTGGACCATTGCGTCTATGGCACTGCTCGGGGCATTGGCAAGAAGAACCTTTGAGTAATGCTCGCCCACGTGAATCACCTGGCCGACCGCACCGGCCGGTGCCATCGCGACCATACCCTCAAGCACATCGTCGGAACGGCCACGGTCAACAATAATGGTCTGATACCAGAACACCGGCTCACGCCCGACAACACGAGCCGCCAGCAAAGGAAATTGTGATCTCTTCTTAAAGGCAAGCAACTCCTCGAGATGCCTGTAATTGGCATACCCCTCCCGATACTGAGTAAGCTCGGCGAGATAGGTATCCGCCAGCACACGCAGCCGCTTGGCCTCCTCACGGGCGGCACGCAGATCGAGATATTCATCCTTCAGGGAGCGTAGTCCACCAGCGGCCCTGGCAACAACCCCTTGTACCGGCCCGATGAAATCGAGGGCCAGCTGATGCGGAACCCCGAATTTTCCACCGAGTAAGGAGGCAACCAAAAGAAGCCCGACAAAGGCCAACACGACCAGCAAAAGAATCAGCCGTATCGAAAAAGAAGGGACTTTCTGTTCAACCTTTGCTTTTTTCTTCACAAATCGTAACTACCTGCAGGTTTTAAAAGCATTGCTTTCAGGAGATGTTCGATGTGCCTGTTCTCAAGCAAGCCCACCGAAAAAACACGACCTCTTACGCGAGCCAACGTCTGCGAACAACCGTAATCGTCAAAAAATACCAGTCTATAAGCAGCTATCAGGGGTCATCTATAACACGAGGACACACACCAACACACAGAGCGAAACCAGGAAAGATTACGGCTGTGAAAAGGGATATAAACAGCTACCTGATCGAAACGTCGCGCAATATAGCCAGATTATCAAGGGCCTTTCCCGAGCCGATAACAACCGAAGAAAGCGGGTCTTCAGCGACGATAATAGGCATTCCCGTTGCCTCTTTCAGGCATTTATCAAGATTCTTCAGAAGGGCTCCGCCACCGGTAAGCACTATGCCATTATCAACAATATCGGCGGCGAGCTCCGGGGGAGTGAGCTCAAGGGCAACCCGCACTGCTTCAACAATAACATCGACCTGTTCGGCGATGGCAACCTGGATCTCCTTTGCCGTGATCTGCAGGGTCTTGGGAACACCAGTGACAAGATCCCGCCCTTTGATATCCATCGTTTCATATGGTTCTTCAGGAATGACATTACCGATGGTGGTTTTGATCAGCTCAGCCGTTCTTTCACCTATTGCGAGATTATGATTTCTCTTTATGTACTGGAGAATAGCCTCATCCATTTTATCCCCGGCCACCCGGACAGACTTGGCATAGACTATCCCCTTGAGGGAGATGACCGCGACCTCGGTGGTGCCACCGCCGATATCAATGATCATATTGGCGGTAGGTTCAGAAATGGGCAGGCCGGAACCAATTGCTGCCGCCATAGGTTCCTCAATCAGATACACTTCACGCGCCCCCGCCAGCTCGGCGGACTCCTTCACCGCCCGTTTTTCAACCTGGGTTATACCAGAAGGCACAGAGATAATAATCCGTGGATAGACCAGACTCCGTCTGTTGTGGACCTTCTTGATAAAGTAACGCAGCATCGCTTCCGTGACCTCAAAATCTGCAATAACACCATCTTTGATTGGACGGATAGCGGTTATGTTGCCCGGGGTTTTCCCCAGCATCATTTTCGCCTCCTGCCCAACAGCCAGCACCTTGCGCCCATCCTGTCGCACGGCAACCACGGAAGGTTCACGTAATACGATTCCCTTGCCCTTCACATACAGGACACAGTTTGCCGTTCCCAGGTCAATCGCAAGATCACTTGACAACCAGCCAAACAAAAAATTAAATGGTGCATACATGTATATTTCCTTAAATAATTGGGCCGCATTATCGCGGCCTGCAAAGAGCAATCAGCCTTCCGGTGAAAATCTTCCGTTTCCTGACAGTACGTAGCGACATCAGGCGCAGAACAGAGAAGCAGCAACGCCAACTCCAGCCTTTCAGAAGACAGCCAAAAATTTCCTGTCAAGTATATAAAAATACCAAACCTTATTTTTGTTGGCAAGGTATATGCGGCAGCAGAAGACATATTTCGTTTTCTATTGACACAAAAACCAAAGCCTGTTAATGATGGGCACACCTCAATTGAGGGACACAACGGGGTTGTAGCTCAGCTGGGAGAGCGCATGACTGGCAGTCATGAGGTCAGGGGTTCGATCCCCCTCAGCTCCACCATGGAATCATCGGCGTTTGCCTTTCTGGCAGACGCCGTTTTTTTATTTACGCCGCGCCTTGGCCATGGCCCCTTTCACTGAAATGGCATAGGGGTTGTGAATTCTCAAAAACGGGGGCAGACTATTTTCGGCCCGTCGGGCTTCAGCCATGGTTGAATACTCGCCGTAGAACACAAAAATGGTACTCACCTTCGCTATTTTTCGTAATATAAAGAACTGGTCTGCAACCGTCTGGTAGTCCGCCCGGCGCAGCAGCTGCCGGACATTGTCTTCGGCATTCTCAGAGGTCAGGACCATTATCTGCACGGTAAATTTATCATCATTTTCGGTGTACCAGGACGAGCCAGCCAAAACGCCTTTGTTATAGAGCTGTTGAACGAATGCATCGTTGTGTTGATCGGCCGGAATTTCTGCTCCTTCTTTTTGCGAGGGTGTAGTGTTTTCGCTGACTTTTACGGCTTCCAGAATCGTTCTGGACAGATTTTGCGGCCGCCTTTTCGTCTTCGCATTCGGGAACAGCTGAATCAGACCATTTGCTTTGCGAACAATTTTACCGGTCTTTCTCTCGATCAACTGCCCTTCCTGCCCGACTGAAGCCTCTTGCGAGAGCTGTGTTGGTGCAGAGGGCGCTGATTCTTCAACAGATTCGACCGAAGCAGCCTCCGGCGCAATCTCTATTACCGGCTCTTCTACGGCAATACCCGCCTCTCCAGAAGTCTCTTTTTCATCGGCGGCTTCTTGTATTTCAACCTTTTTCTGCCTGTCAATGGCCGCGGTTTCTGGTGCTGCATTTTCCGGGGCTTCTCTGGTGAGAATATCCTGGCCAACAGTCCCCTGAGAGTCTTCTTCCGGAACCTTTTCTTGTCTCTCCTCGTCTTCCTTCGAGAGATCGATACCGATCTTCTCTGTTGCGACAGACTCGGGCAGGGTCTTTATCGCGGCAATATCCACCCGTCGGTGTGTGCTGGAGTCTTCATCCGAGGAACGTTCATCATCGGTCTGCTCGAGAAGATCAGGACTCACAGGGCTCTGCTCTAACGGTATCCCCGAGGGTTTTTGTTCCAGGTTTTCCGTCTTGGCTGTTTCTTGAGTATCGGTCTCCTGTCCGTTTCCATCTTCTACGCTCTTCTGCAACGCTTCCTGCCCCTGTTGCACGACAACTATCGAATCATCTGGAAAATCCTGCCCGGAGCTCTCTTCAACAGAGTTTTCCGGTACCGTCTCTTCTCCATGCTGCGCCTGATTGAGGGTATTGTTTTCTCCCTCACCGATCGAAGAAACTGGAGTGTCAGAATCCTGAACTGTTGCCTCCTTCTTCTGATCAACTGCTTGGATCCCGGGTGTTCCTGCCTCTCCCTGAGCGATCGATATCTCCTCATCTTCATCGTTAAGGCCATAGAACAGCGCCAAAAATATCAGCAGAATAACGGCTAAAATCCCCAGCAACACGATCTGGGGGCGATAGAGGCTTCCCCTCAGCCAGGCAATGAAATCGTTTTGCAGAGGCAAGAGCCGTCTGCTGAGAGGTTCGGCTGGGGGCTGCCCTCCTGTTTTCTGGGCAAACTCCGCGACAAGCTGCCGCAGGCGTCGGAAGTTCCCGCCACTGCGCCGAAAAATAAGCTCAATCTCTTTTGGGGAGAAAGCCAGCTCCCTGTCCGTATCGCTGCATTCAGCAGCAAGCGTCAGCAGATATCTCTGCGTCTCAACAAAAGAGAGCGGTTGCATCTCAATATGGATCGTCTCGTTAACCTGCAGATCACATAACGCGAGTCGATCAAAATGGTCGAGCAGGGCCTTTCTCCCGGAAAAAATCAGGTACAGCTGACCGCCATCGGCAGAGATCCGATCGAGCATCTTTCTCACCCTCTCAAGGGTTGCAAGATACATAACCTCAGCCCCGTCAAAAATAAGCAGCAGAGGTTTTACCGTCTTGATTGAAGCTGCGACAACCCCCTCAAGAAGGTCTTCGACGTCCACTTCGTCCTTGTTTTCACTGGCCACAACGCCCAGAACCACAGCAACACGTCTGACCACCTCCTCAAAGGAACAGGAGATATGTGAAAACAGGAGGGAGGTGTAGGTTTCGCTCGCCTCCTTATCAATTCTCGAACAGAACTCGGTCTTTCCGGATCCCTCATCACCCGACAGGATAACAATAGGAATTCCCCGTGAAAAAGCTGCATACATTGACTGTAGAGAGTCGTCTAATCCTGATGTCGTAAAAAACCTGTCTGAAGCCATTTTTCCTGCACAGATACCGTGTTAAAGAGTATACAAACGAGTAATAAAGACAAGTAAAACCACGTAAAAAGAGAAACCTTAAGCTCAAAATTACCAGACCGGCTCCCCGAGACCAGCCACTGATGATACTATAGTCTCCAAAGAAAGAAAAACAGATTCTTCTCTGTCCCTCTTCGGCCTTGCAATATTCCCCGAATTCGGTCACAATCTCCACGAATACCGCAATTGCTCTACCCGATATTTCCTATGCCCCTGTTCCGACTCAATGCAGACATGGATTTTCCTCCACCACATCTGGCCGAAGACTCCGGTCTTCTGGCCATCGGCGGAGACCTGTCCCCGCAGAGGCTCATCAAGGCATACAGTCTGGGAATCTTCCCCTGGTATGCGGAAGACGATCCCCTTCTCTGGTGGTTTACCTCACCGAGACTGGTACTCTTTCCCGAAGAATTGCACATCCCTCAAAGACTCGGTCGCTACTGGAGGAAATCGTCGGTAAAGATTACCAGCGATCTCGCCTTTCGAGAGGTTATCACCCGCTGCAGAGCAGTGAGAACTGAAAAAAATGAAGAAACCTGGATACACCCCGAGCTTATCCAGGCCTACGAAAGGCTGCACCAGCTCGGCTATGCCCACTCGATAGAATGCTGGCAGGGGGAAGAATTGGTCGCAGGACTGTACGGGGTCGCCCTGGATAAGGTTTTTTTCGGGGAATCAATGTATTCAGGTATCCCCTGCGGCTCCCAGTTCGCCCTTGTGGCTCTGGTCAAATACCTGCAAAAAAAGCGGTTTCAGATTATTGACTGCCAGATGACCACCCACCACCTGCTCCGTTTCGGGGCAAAAGAGATACAGGGCCAAAAATTTCAGCACCTCATCAAAAGACACATACAGACGCTGGCGCCACAGCAGAAATGGACATTGTCAGCAGACAGGAATACGCTTCAGCTCTGAGACGCCTCCAGGGACCGTCAAGAGCAGACACCGGTGTCTGCTTTGGTTCTGCAGAAACATACGGCTCAGACAGCAATTTCAAATTCATAGACGATACGACTTTTATCGAAATGTCTGAGGACCTGTTGCAATATGTAAAGGTTGGCAACGACAAAATGCATACGCCAGGAAGGTGTCTGCGAAGAAAAATTGGCCAAAACTTCCAGGCCGCGGAGTTCCATCCCCTCAGGGGCAAACCCTACAGCCCGCATAAGATCCTTACGGTTTGCCTTGTGGATACGAAGACTCTGCACTTTTCTCACCCTTGTCTCTCTGGCCCTCCAGAAGACGTTGACCGCATCCTCCCGCTGAAACTTCAACTGGCTGAAGCGAACACAATTTTTATCGTGTACGGAGAGACCCTTCTGAGTAAGAAAAGCACAATTATTTTTGTTGACAGGGTTTGGCTTGCAGCAGGAAGAGAGCTTCAGAGAAACCGGATCAAGGGTTGTCAATTCGACACTGTTAAAGGCCCCGGTCGGTGCCACCAGAGGAGATTCTCCGTCATAAAAGATATTTTTTATCCCAACCATAACCGCTCTGAGTCGTGACACCCCCTCGCCGATGCGAACGTAGAGATCTTCAAGCTTTTCAGAAGAGTGCTCTTTTAAAAGCAGAGACAGCTTCTCCCCTTCCAGACTGTCAAAGGGGATACCATAACTTAGCATCTCCTGACGCAGCAGCGATTCGCCTATGGCTGTGGTGACCACCCGCCTTCGCACCCTGAAAGACTTGGCAAGCTCACCACGTGCCCGAGCCGTTTTACATAGTTCCTGGATATTGGTTGTAAAACGAACCGGCTCCTTTGCCCGAATAATACGGACCATTGCCCCATCGGAAAGGATATGGGAGGAAGAGACCCTCTGGTTGCGAATAACTGCCCCAATACAGGTATGCCCGACCTGCGAATGGACGCGAAAGGCAAAATCCAGGACGGTCGAATTGACCGGCAGAATGATCAGATCTCCCTTCGGCGTATAGGTATAAATCTCCTTGATACCGCTTGCAGCAATCACATCCCGGTAGGAAATAATCTCCTCGGAACCAAGGACATCAAACATCTCTTTGATCTCTTTAAAAAACTTACTCTGATTGCTGACCTTTGAGGTCAGGTCCCGAAAGAGTCCCTTCTGGGCCTTTCGTTCCATTTCGGTGGTACGGATTTTAAAGAGAAATTTCTGCCCCTCGATCATAGCCCTGGCATGAAGGCCTTGGTATCCGGTCGGTTTTGCGTTAGCGATAAAATCTCGGATAGTACGCGGGATGGGTTTGAATGTCTGGTTGACCACACCGAGCGCCCGGTAGCATGAAGAGACGTCGCTTACAACAATAAGGATTTCCACCGGCGTATCAATCTTGGTCAGCAAAAGCCTACTTCTCATACTGTAATAGGCACCAAGCTGCCTGGTTCTGGCGGTGACACGACCGACCACCCCCTCATCGAGCATCTTCTGCTCAAGAGTCGCCACGATCCCTTTCCCCAGAGGAGATTGCTCCAGCTGTCTGATGGTATTGTTGACCTTGGCACTCTGCCGGGGAGACTTGAAAAGAAGCGCCAGACTGTACATCTCCCGCTTCATATTGAAAAGGCCAAAAAAGGTTGCCAGTGGCGCATAGATATCAAGCGTCTCGTCTGCGATTCGCTGACGCTTCGCCTTGGGCATCGCACGCAGGGTCCGCAGATTATGCAAACGGTCGGCAAGCTTGACCAGCATAACCTCGGGCAGGAGAGAGGCCCCGGTAAATATCTTTCGGTGCGTATTCCGGCTGTTTGCCTGTTTATCCCCCGAGGCATGGGTTACCTTCGTGCAGCCCTCAACAATGGATCGCACATAACCGCCAAAACGCTCCTCGACAAGCTCGGGTGTAACCTCTGGAACATCTTCTATGGTATCGTGCAGCAGGGCGGCGGCGAGGATCTCCGGATTGCTGATATCCATCTCCGCAGCAAGTATCCGGGCGACAGAGCAGGGATGCAGGATATAGGCATCTCCCGATCTTCTCCACTGATTATCGTGTGCCTCGACCGCAAAATCAAGGGCATTCCAGAAGACCTCAACACCTTGAACATCTCCAATCAACTCTTGCATTTGTTCTCGATACCGATCAAGATCAAAGGGGATGTGGCGCATACTCAGAGCCTCCTGGAGAAGAAAAATCAAAGGTGAAATTCTTCAACAACAGTCTGCTTGTGAAGAACAAACCAGGGCAGATCGCTAAAATCGAAAGCCAGGAGTCCAAGCGAGATCTCACAAAAAAGACAGAGCCTTGCTTTCAACCGTAACTGACAGGTTCGGTGGGCAACGTCTCCCAGATCGAGAATGGATGACCAGAGAAAAACAGACGAAGAACAACAGAAAAGACAACAAACTCTTCAGGTCCCGCCGTTGAGCGCTCCAGAATATTTCACTGCTCGTGCAAACAGAGACCATCTCCATTTTCACGACACCTGAGGACAGAGGACAAACAAACCCAACAACAAAGTAACAAAAATTTCCCCAACGAGGAACGAAAAACTGCACAATGTCTGGCAAAATAAAATCATACAAATCATCAAAATCTTTGAAACATCAAAGAGAAAGAAGGCAGGATCTGCCAGACAACGCTGTGGAACAGGAAGTAAACCACATCCTTGGCAAACTATACGAAAGCCCTCAACCACTCTCGGCAAAGCAGATAGCAGCGACAAAGACCGAAGGTTTTGATAGTACATCCCTGCAACAGGCCCTACGCTACCTTGAACACGAAGGGCTTATACGTGCAAAGGGGGCGCGCTACGCAATACACCCCAAAGCCCCTCTGTATACAGGGCAGATCTCGCAAAACCGGAGAGGCGTCGGTTTCCTGGAGGCGCAACCGGCAGGCCCAGGCGGAGCAAAGCTGAACAGGGATCTCTTTCTTTCACCCTCCAATCTGGCGGGCGCAATGCACGGAGATATTGTCCTGGCAAGGCGTCTGAAAGAGACAAGAGGTCGAATCGCCGGCAGGGTCATTGCGATCCTTCAACGAAAGCAACCCGAGGTATCAGGTATTATAAGAGTGCGAAAAAAAGAGGCGTACCTTGTTGCCGATGATGGTAGATTTCCCTTCAGGATTCACCTTCACCGGCAGCCAGGGTTCAAGTTGCAAGAGGGGGAGGCGGCCATTGTCAGCTACCGGCGAACGGACAATCCCCGGTCTGGACTTTCTGGTGAGATCGTTCGTCTGCTCGGCAATGCAGAGGATATAGCGACACAGACACAGCTTGTCCTCTACGCCCATAACCTGCAAGATTTCTTTCCTCCTGCCGTCGAACAGGAAGCGCAGACCCTTGCGGGCAGTTTTGCAGCCGACAGCCGGCTTGATCTCCGAGAGATCCTCCATATCACCGTAGATGGGGAAAGCGCGAAAGATTTTGACGACGCGATCTCTATACAAAAGACCAGAAGCGGTTTTCGGCTCTACGTCTCAATCGCCGATGTCAGCTATTTTGTTCGTCCGGGTTCGGCCATTGACAGGGAGGCGTACTGCCGCGGGACCTCGGTATATTTCCCCCACCAGGCCATCCCGATGTTACCCGAGAAGCTCTCTCACGACCTGTGCAGCCTGCTTCCCGGCAAGGATCGCTATACGGTTTCGGTCATACTCGATTTTGACCGTGCCGGAAATCTGAAAAAAAAGTCCTTTGCCCGTTCAATCATCCACAGCCAAAGACGTTTCACCTACAACGAGGTCAAACGGATTCTCGTTGACAGGGATCCCAAGATTCGCCGACAGAACAAGAAATTTCTCACCCCGCTCAAATGGGCGGCGGAACTGACCACAGCGCTCGGCAAAAAGAGGCGGTCAAGGGGGGCAATAGAGTTCGAACTGACTGCGCCGTTCTTTGCTCTGAACGAACAGCTCCAGGTGCAGCAGATCTCGAAACAGGAGCGTAACTTCGTCCATCAGATTATAGAAGAATGCATGATAGCGGCCAACGAGGCAGTGGCGGCGCTGTTTGCAGAAAACAAGGTAAAGGCACTGTTTCGCACCCATGAATCGCCGAAAGAGGAAGAAATGGACAGGATAATGCCCTTTATATCCTCACTCGGCCTGCGTCTGGAGCCCTTCGACAATACCCCTGCCTGGTATGCCAATATCTTGCGCTCCTTTGCAAACAGCCGATACCAGTACATCGTCAACAGCCTTCTTTTACGAACCCTCCAGCAGGCAAAATACACGGCCGACAATATCGGACACTTTGGGCTGGCCTCTGCCTGTTATACACACTTTACCTCTCCGATCCGCAGATATCCGGATCTGCTTGCCCACCGTCAGCTGCTCGACACTCTGGGGCAAGACAATCTGCCCACGGAAAAGAAGGGGGACAGGGTTGTAGATTTTTCCGGGATCGGTGCGCACTGTTCGGCTCTCGAACGCCAGGCGGTCACAGCGGAAAGAGATATGGCTGATCGGCTGAAAATTCTTTATATGCAAGATAAGCAAGGAGAGCGTTTTACAGCGATAATCTCAGGAATCAGCGATACAAACCTCTTCGTTGAGATCGAAGAGATCGCCGTCAGCGGTGTCATCCCGATCTCCTCTCTTACCGACGATCTCTACCTGCACGACAGGGACCGGTACCGGCTCTTTGGGGAGATTACCGCAAAGACCTATCAAATCGGGGACAGGGTTCAGGTCGAGCTCAAAGAGGTCAACACGGTGCGCAGATGGCTGGACTTTGCGATCGTCGATGCTTGACAAAAGGCCTCCGGCAGATTGAAGTTCATGCAAACAGTAAAAAGAAAAACGAAAAAACGTTACCGAACGATATGAACCCTCCCGCATCCGAAAAAACAGAAACGCAAACACTTCTTGACGCCATTACCCTGGTTTTGGTACGCCCAAGGGTGCCGGAAAATGTAGGAGCTGCGGCGCGTGTCGCCCATAATATGGGGATCAAGCGGCTCTGCCTGGTTGGTGATACTGAACTTGCCTGGGAACCGATGGCCAGAGTGGCGACGCACAACTCTGCCCATCTCCTCGAGACAATGTCCCGTTTTCCGACCCTGGAAGAGGCCCTCTCAGAGCATACGGTTGTGGTGGGAACCACGGCCAGACAGGGGCGACATCGATTCGTACACCACAGGCCAAGAGATCTGGCCGAAGCCCTGCTTCCCCAGCTTACCAACAACCGTGTGGCCGTTGTCTTTGGCCCTGAAGATACGGGGCTGAGCAACGATGAACTCAAGTTCTGTCAGTTGACCTCGGCCATCCCGACGGACGAATTTTCTTCGCTCAACCTCGCCCAGGCGGTGGCGATACACTGCTATGAATTTCACTGCGCAGTACGGCAAAAGACACAAGATTTTCAGGCATTACCGGTCAAGGCAACGACCTTTGAACTCGAGAGCATGTACCGCCATATGGAGACCTGCCTTGCAAAGATAGATTTCATCGACGAGCTCAACAGGGCGCACTGGATGAGCAATATTCGCAATATGCTGGCCAGATACAATATGACCTCCAAAGAGGCCAATATTGTACGGGGGATATGCAAAAAATGTATCTATTATCTGGAAAAGAGATCGTCGTCAAAGGCGGATTCTTCGTAAAACATCTCAGAACAGGCGCCGGCTGAGCACTTCTTTACGACGCAAAGAGTGGCAGAAAAACCGACAACCGGGCGAGCCAGGATTTCTGCTACAGAAACAGACTGTTTTTTCAGAAATCAGGCTAAACATTTATGCCCTGCAGCGGACAGTCGGCGCAACGCGGATTGTTTTTCTTGCAGTAGAGGGATGCGACCTTGACGATAAGCGCATGATATTCGTTAAACACCTGGTTATCGGCCGGAAGTGAATCTGTAAACAGTTGCTGTATACTGGTATAGTCGGTTACCTCATCGACGAGATTATGCCGGCTGAATATTCTGTGGGTATAGGCATCGACGACAAAGATGGTATGGCCACAGGCATAGAGCAGGATAGAATCGGCGGTCTCCTGTCCGATACCTTTAACAGCCAGCAGATTTTCACGGCTGGAATCGAGCCCGTCTTCAAGAAAAAAATCAAGCTCACCGGAATAGACCGCCTCAATCATATCAAAGAAACTGCGAAGACGTTTTGCCTTCAGATTGTAATACCCCGACGGTCGAATCAGCCCGGCGATCTCATCCACCGAGAGCCGTTTCATCGTGTCATATTGCAATACCGCAGCGTCTTTCAGGTTCGCTATAGCCTTTGAGACGTTTGACCAGTTGGTATTCTGGGTCAGAATAGCCCCGACAATGACCTCAAAGGGACTCTGCGCCGGCCACCAGCCCTGAGGCCCAAAATACCCGTGGAGCAGCTGGTATATCTCAAAATAGACGGAGCTTTTTTTCATCTCTCCAGGAAATCTGTCAAGGCACAGGAAACAAGGGCTCAGTATTTTTTACAGCATTTGAGAGCAGATATCGCTTAGTCCCGCTCCGGGTCGTTATAGTCACCAAGACAAATGCCGATCTCCCTGGCAGTCAGAATCTTATCACTGGTCAGGTCAACCTTCTTGCGAGAGGCAATAGCCTCGGCAATCGGAACCGAGATCATAGAGGAATCCTTCAGCGCAACCATATGGTCAAAGACCCTGTTTTCGACAAGGCGAACGGCGGCCGCACCGAAACGCAGGGCAAGAAGACGGTCGAAGGTGGTCGGAGAGCCCCCGCGCTGAAGATGCCCCAGAACCAGAGAACGGGTATCTTTTTCCGTGCGCGCTCTGATCTCTGCGGCAACCCACTCTCCAACCCCTCCGAGTATCACTTCATCACGGCCAAGTTCACCCCTGCCCTTGTTAAAAACCCTACCGTCCCTGGTTATGGCTCCCTCGGCCACAACAACAATAGAATAATCCTTGTTGTGCAGCTCATTGTCGGCAATCTTGTCGCAAACCGCTTCTATATCAAAGGGTATCTCTGGAAAGAGGATAACGTCAGCTCCACCGGCAATGCCAGAATAGAGGGCAATCCAGCCCGAGTCCCGCCCCATAACCTCGACCACGAGAACACGGTGGTGGGACTTTGCCGTTGAGTGCAGTTTATCAAGGGCCCCGGTCGCCGTTGCCACAGCCGTGTCAAAACCAAAGGTTCTGCTGGTATTCTCCAGATCGTTGTCTATGGTCTTCGGCACACCGATAACCGGCATCCCTTTCAGGGCGAATTTATGGGCAATATCAAGGCTGCCATCCCCACCGATGGCAATATGACAATCAAAGCCCATTCTGTTGAAGTTACCGAGAATTTTATCGGAAACATCAACGAATTGTACTTCACCGGCAAGGTTCTTCACCGGGGTTGAAAAAGGATTCCCCTTGTTGGTGGAACCCAGGATTGTTCCCCCCGTAGAATAGATGCCTTCCACATCTCGGGGAAGCAGCCTTATCAGATCGTCGCTATCCAAAAAACCGGCATAGCCATTTCTGCTGCCGTACACCTCCCAGCCTTTCCGGCTGCATACATGAACCACGGCATAAATAACCGCATTCAAACCTGGCGCATCACCGCCACCGGTTGAAATTACAATTTTTTTCATCTGTTTTTGCCTCTACATCCTTTACCAAAAGATTCGTTGCCGAGACCAGTCATAAAAGACCGCCAAAAGAAGTCCTTACATATACGCAGGAAATTGTACCACAAGCGCAAAAAATACACGATGGCAAAAAAGAAAAAAGAGCGGAGACATATCTGGAATCTCGACCAAACAATCAAACCAGAGATACTCCGGAAAAACCGGGCAAGGGCGATGGGCTCTTTCCCTAAAAAAAGAGTTGCATTCTTTTATCCAGCGGGTAAACATGGCTATAAGGTCTGCTACCTTAAATTAATTAGCACGTCTTAAAAAATTTAATTAACTACTTTAACAGGTTGTTTCGACCACAAACCATAAGGAGTGAATTATGGAAGATAAAACTACTGGGAAAGGTGTAAATGAAGGCTCCTTGTCTGTTGAGGAGATGGACACGACCAGCGTTCTTGAAGGGGCAGAGCCATGGGGCAAGGCAGAAACGCAGCTGGTTGTCGGCTCGTTTGTTGCTGCGGCAATAGCCTTGGTTATTGGCCTGCTTATGGTGCCAACCTCTGTTTTGCATTGAGGCAACCATGACAAAGAAGATGGATCGGAAACGAATAGAGATGGAACTGGGGCATGACGGAACCAACTGGATCCTGTCAAACGAGGGTTTACAAATCTCTGCTCGCGAACTGGACGATCTTGACAGAGAGCTGGAAGCCAGGCTCAGCGAAGAGTGGCAAAAAGGCCCTCTGGAGGTGCTGATGCACACGGACAATGATATGATCCCAGAATGGATGCGCCCCTATATGGATCATTACTTCAACCGTATTTTAGAATTACCTCTTAAATATTAAACTCTTGCATTTTCGAGCTATCCGGATCTCTTTTGTGCGGGTTGGAAAATCTTCTTTTGACAATTCTCCGGAAGAATGTTGACCGCTGTCGCCTTTACATACCAAGAGCCGTTGACGGAAAAGCTCGAATAAAAGGAGAAACAAAATGGCAAAAACAAGAAAGGCCTGGTATTCAGGCATGGTTACAACCGAGGACTGGTGGGCAGTCTGGCTGGGGCTTACCTTCTTCGGCCTCGGATTGCTCTCCATTTTTGGGATGGATCTGGTTGGCTGGATTTCATATCCAAAGATCTGGGCCTTCAGCTTCCCCGAAGGTGCAACAACCAAGAAAATACATGACATCGGCACCTCCTTTGTCGCCCTGGGTAAGGGCTATAAGGGCCTCGGCGTTTTGGGCTCTATCCTGGTGACCTATGTCGTGTTTACCATTGCGACCACCATCGGCGCCTATTTCCAGAAATGGGATGTAAAACGTTTCGTTATCGGCTGGACCATTATCTATTTTCTTACCTACCTGGTTTGGTTCATCGGGCACAATGTCTTCTTTGCAGCTTCTGTGGTGGATCTTGCCAAAAGTAACTTTCCCAAAGATACCCTGACCCTGTCTCTGGGCGGCGGCGCTTCCTTTATTCTCGCACTCATTGTCGGCCTTATCATCGGCAACTTTTTCAAGCCGCTGGCAAATTACCTCAGTGTTGCAGCCAAGCCGGAATGGTATATCAAGACAGCCATTGTCTTTCTCGGTGTCAAGGTTGGCTATCTGCCGATCAAGGCGGTGCTCAAAGGCAACGCCCTGGGAGCAAAGGGAGAGGCCATTGGGCAGCAGATGGCAAACCTGACATTAGAACTTTTTATTGCCGGTGCAGCAGCCACGATCGTTGCCTACCTGATCTTCTGGCCGGGTGTGTATACTATTTCCCGACTGTTCTTCGATCTTCCCCGCAAGACAGCTGCGGTTCTGGCCTCGGCAATATCCATCTGCGGTGTCTCCGCTGCCGTTGCCACCGGTGGCGCGGTACGGGCCAAGCCGGTTGTCTCGATTATGGTCTCAGCACTGGTCGTGGTCTATGCCGTTATCGAGCTGGTGATCCTGCCCGGGGTCTTTACCAAGGTATGGCCCGGAACTGATGACCCGATCGTCGCCGGAGCGGCAATGGGTATGGCGGTCAAGACCGATGGTGCCGATGCCGCGGCTGGAGAGCTGCTTGACGAATTTATGCGCACCAAGGTACAGCAGGAGAGTGGCGGCAAGGTTGTCTGGATGGAAGGTGTGATCACCACCTCTGCCGTTATGACCAAGATATGGATCGATATGTTTATCGGCCTCTGGGCCTTTATCCTGGCACTGGTCTGGGTGTATAAGATTGAGAGACATGACGGTGACCGGGTGCCGCTCTCCGAGGTCTGGTTCCGCTTTCCGAAATTTGTTATAGGCTACTTTATCGCCTGGTTTGTCTACCTCGGAATCTTTTTTGGCCCCGGACAATCAGGTACAACCGCCGATGGCATGGCCCTGCTCAAATCGGCCAAGGGTGGTGCTGTAGCCGTTGAGAAGGGGATGCGAAAGCTCTTCTTTATGCTCACCTTTATCAGCCTTGGAATCATTACCGACTTCAAAAAGCTGGCTGAAGCACAATTTGGCAAGATGGTATGGGTCTACTTTGTCGCCCTCACCTTCTTTATTGTGCCTGTGGCAATTATTGTCGCCTATCTCTTCCACCACGGGATGCAAATTCCGAATATGGCAGCGATCACCGGCGCGGCAATGCTGTAAAACCTTAACGGCAAAAGAGGCCTTCTACTGCAAACTGTTTGCCTGTTGCAGACCGCAGCTGCCATTTCCAGGCAGCTGCGAAACGTAAACAGAGATATCAGGAGCAGAATCATTACAGGCCCCCACCTTCAGGTGGGGGCCATTTGCCCAAAGACAAGGCTTCCATCTCTTCCAACCCTATGCCAACAACCAGCATCATCTATACCCTGGTGGGAGCAGCGCTTGTCTACCTTTTTCAGCAACGGCGTCAGCAGCTCTCCAAGGTCACCCGGGAAAGCATCCCGGAGCTTGATGAAGAGAGCCACAAACAGCTGATCCTGCTGATGAAGATGGCCTACGAGCGGACACTCTATCTGGGAGTGCTGTTTTTTCCTCTGGCCTGGGCCGCCCGCCCGGGAGGAGAGAAAATTGCCCAGATTTTCTTTCTTATCCTGATCGTCTTGCTGTTTATCTCCAACATTATTCCCAGAAACAAGATAATGAAACTGCTGGAGAAAAACGGACTGGATATGAAAGAGATGAAAGAAAGAGGAATAACGATATAAGCTGATCTGTGTTCGGAAAAATGCTCGGCGGGGCAAACTGCAATCCGCCCCGATTCCACAAACGGTTGAGTCCGCGGTCTATACCAAGGGAAGAACCGCTGCCAAGATTGCGCTCAAAGATCTCTCCATAGTTGCCAACCTGGCGAATCACCTCAGCGGCCCAGTTTCTCTGCAGACCAATTCCGACACCCATATCCTCTTCGAGACCCAAGAACTTTTGCACTATCGACCGATTACTGATCTTCATTTCGGCTATGTTTTGGCTGAAAATGCCAAGTTCTTCAGCATTGACAAGGGCAAAAAGTGTCCAACGCACTATATTGAACCAGACGTCATCACCCTGGCGGACCACCGGGCCAAGAGGTTCTTTTGCCAGGAAATCAGCAAGGATCTCGCTGGCAACCTGCCCTTCAGCGAGCAGCCCGTATAAACTGGATTTTTTCAGAGAAAGCGCGCTGCAGTTACGGCCAAAACCCTTGACCGCCAAATCGTGAGATTCGTATGGAACAAACTTAAGGTCCAGTTGATATTGCTCGGAGTAATCTTCCAGAAATTCGGCTTCACGGGAATTGGCAGCCACACAGATTGCTCTCTTTTCCAAATCCTCGAGAGAAGATACTCCGGAATCCTTTTCTACCATAATTCCCAGGCTGTCATAGTATGAGACACCGATAAAATGTACTGCCAGGGCCGTATCCCTGGAAAGCGTCCAGAGAGCCTGCCGGGCCAGAAGATCAACCTCTCCCGAGAGAAGCGTGGTAAAGGCCTCGCCCTCCCCCAGAGGGACAAACTCAACCTTCGATCGATCCCCCAGAACCGCGACAGCGACGGCCCTGCAGAAATCGACATCAAAACCGGACCAACGTCCCTTGGTATCAAGCGAAGAAAAGCCTGGAGCTTCTGTCGAAACACCACATCGGAGACGGTCTCTCTTCACCACATCTTCACGGGTAGAGGCCTGGGCCGAGGAGAAAAAAAACAGGAAGAAAACCAACAAAAAAGATATGGCTCGCATGAACGGTCGTTTTTTGTAAAGAACGGCTGAAAAAATTCTATTCATCAATTGAAAAATACCAGCCCCGGGACAAATTGTCCATTGAAAGAGATGTTCCCGCTTATTTTTCGGCCAGATCTTCTCTGATGGTTTCGTAAAAGGTCATCGGTTGTCCTTGGATGGGCTCAGGAAAAACTTCGATATACAAGGAGTAGTCGAGGCATCGTTGATTTGCCAGTACATGTGGTACGGCGAAGCGGCGATGACAAAACACAACGCAGGAGATCGGAGTTTTTACGAATCCATCTTTTCTGTTTTTCGGTTTTTTGGCGTTGTTTTTTTGTTATCATAGTCGGCTGTCGTATGATTATTCAAAAATCGATGCCGAGGCATTGACCAGATAACTCATATTTACTTCCTGAAAAAAAGACCTTTGAGGGAAAAACAGCTATGCCTACCTCCCAGCGACAAACGGCAAGAGACTGCGCGGTCGAAATACTCCGGCAACACCAGCAAAGGCCACGGCCAATCACTCCGATTATTACCGACTGCCTGAAAAGATGTGTCCTCGCCACCAACGACCGCGCCTTGAGCATGCAGCTTGTCTATGGGACCTTACGAAGACGCCAGAGTCTGCAGCGCATCCTCTCTCTCGTCTCCAAGACCCCGGCAAAACGCATACAGCCCGTTGTCTACCAGATACTCCTCGTTGCCCTGTATCAGATTTTCTATCTCGATCGCATCCCTTCCCATGCAGTGGTCTTTGAAGCGGTAGAAAGCTGCAAAAGGGCAAGACTGCCCCGGCATCTGCAAGGCTTTGTCAATGGCATTCTGCGCCAATCGATACGCGACAAAGCGAGTCTCTATGCTGCAGCAACATACGATGGGCACGGAGAAGAGATCGTCAACCACCCGCAATGGCTGATAAAAAGGTGGCAATCACGTTTTGGAAAGAGTACGACCAGCAACATCTGTCAGGCAAACAACCGGCAACCGGCTCTCTGTCTCTGTGTCAATACCACAAAAATTGATCGTCAGTCCTTCCTGGACCTGCTCGTTGACTCGGGGCTCTCGGCACAAACAGGTAATTACGCGCCAAAGGCAGTGGTCATAGAAGATTTCAACGGTTCACCAGAAGGGCTCCCCGGCTATCGGAGAGGCTTTTTCCAGGTTCAGGATGAGGCTGCGCAGCTTGCCACAGAAATCCTCGCCCCCTTTGCTGAGGGAGGGGCATATCTGGATGCCTGTGCAGGACTCGGCGGCAAGACCGCAAACATCCTCCAGGCGACAGCAGCAATCAACTGCCGGGTGCAGGCTGTAGAACCAGAGCCGTTCCGTTTTGCAAAACTCCAGGAAAACCTGACAAGGCTGTTTAATGCACCGCAGCTCACCCTGAGCAATACAACGCTCAAGGGTTTAAAGGCAGGTCAGCAGCCACCATTCGACGGTATCCTTGTTGATGCCCCGTGCTCGGGCACCGGGGTTATTCGCAAACATCCAGATATCAAATGGAACAGAAAAGAAGGCGACCTTGCTGGCTACCAGAGACAGCAGTACGAGCTCTTACAACACGCCGCAGCGCTTTTGAAAAAGGGAGGGATCATGGTTTATGCGACCTGCTCAATAGAAGCCGAGGAAAACCAACAGCTCATCGACAGATTTCTCGCTAACAACAGCGAATTCAATCTGCAACACTGCGAAAACCACCTGCCTGAAGAGGCCCAAGAACTGGTACAAGAAGGCTTTTTCTCTCCTCTGCCGACAACCAGGATCGATGGCTTTTTTGCGGCCCGGCTGCAAAAAAACGATTAAATGATCTGTCTGCCTGAGTAAGGAATACGCATCCTTCAATATCCTTTCCCGACAATGTCGATGGCGTCTCTTTCTTGCGGGAAAAAACAATGCCGATCAGGACAGTTTTGCACCCTTCGGCTCTTTATGCGGTTTACCTGCGAGAAGTTACCAGTCCTTTATAGTATCTTTGTCCTTGACATTCCCTGCTACTACTGTATGCTGAATGGAAGTCACACCAGCGAGGTGTGAAAGTTTCCTGCCTAAGGTGTAGTCCTGGTAAATCTGTGAATGCCCCCGAAGTTAGAAGCGATTTTTATTATTTTTTATCAGGAGAATACTGATATGGCGAATGGTACTGTAAAGTGGTTTAATGATGCAAAAGGCTTTGGTTTTATTGAACTAGCTGGTGGAGGAGAAGATGTTTTTATCCATCATTCAGGAATCAATGCAACTGGTTTCAAATCCCTTAATGAAGGAGATCAAGTAACATTTGATGTTGAACATGGGCCAAAGGGCCCTGCTGCAACGAATGTTACTGTTATATAGCAAAATAGTAACATCTTTTTGTTGAGTTAGAACAGGCCCTCTGGATATTTTTCCAGGGGGCTTTTCTGTTTTTATGCTTCGTTGAATGAACAATACCTGTTATTTTTCCAACAAGGAAAACGAGACAAAAGACATATCATCCCGAAGGCTGCACATAAGGGCTTCAAGAATTTGATGCAATACATTGCGGCCGCTCTCTGGTCTTTTTAAGGCGAGTCACATCTTCATCCGATTAATTTTTCGAGTAAAAAAAATTCTCTAAAAATTTTTTTCAGAGTTGCCCATAAACGCATCGGAATATGACAGTTACAGTGTCAACATCCCCTTTTTAGTACCACGCCAAACTAGAGAAATCGCAGTGTTCTGCCCGAAGTTTTCATCCTACTGCGGGTGCTCCGCCGGAGGCATTCTTTTGCTGGTACTACTTTAAGGGATAATGGCAACCATCCTTGTTAACCCCGGTTCTCTCTTGTAAAAAGAAAGACCATGTAGTAACGTTTCTACAAAGACTTAAAAAGGAGGTACGAGGCTATGCAAACAATGTCCAGTCGAAAATTGAATCAGAATATTAACGAGGCAAAAAAAGCAGCCTTGAATTCGCCGGTGATCATTACCAATCGGGGAACCGCAACACATGTATTATTGTCTATCGAGGAATATGAACGGATTGCAGGGAAACAAAAATCTCTTCTGGAACATCTTGCAATGCCCGAGGCTGCAGACATTATGTTTGAACCAGATACAATACAAAATTTACTTCAGCAGGCAGAATTTGAATGAAATATCTTCTTGATACAAATGTTGTTTCAGAAATGCGAAAAGCAGGTACAACAAAAATTGCCCCCAGTGTTGCAACCTGGTTTGAAAGCATACCGACAACCTCTTGTTATCTTTCTGTCGTTACAATCCTGGAACTTGAAATTGGAATACTTGGCATCTGCCATAAGGACAAAACTCAAGGAGATATTTTACGCCGATGGTTTGAGAAAAAAGTCCTCCCCACTTTTGAAAACAGGATTCTGGCAATTGATAAACAGATAGCCTTGGCCTGTGCACACTTGCATGTACCTGACCGCAAACCGGAAAGAGATGCCCTTCTTGCGGCAACGGCTCTTGTTCATAATATGATTTTGGTAACCAGAAATATCAAAGATTTTACCAATGAAGATATACGGGTACTGAATCCCTGGGATGCTGCTTCCCATAATATTCTCTGAGACTGTCTTATGCCAATTTCTATTTTTCTCACTTCAGAACGTATAGCCTCTTTTCCCACCAGATTCTCCAATCAATGATGGCCACCACTCCATCCGATGAAATCTTTTTTCAAAATCCACTATCAGAGATATCCAAGAATATGAAAGCTATAGATTCTACAGAGACAATAAAAGAACCGCATTGCTTTCCAGCCGCAGCCCCAGCTGATATTCGTATTCTTATTCTCGGGTCATTTCCTGGCAAACGCTCACTTGAGAAAAGAGAGTATTACGCCCATCCCAGAAATGTCTTCTGGCGGATAATGGGGGAAGTCTTCAATTTTGACTACGAGATTGATTATCAGCAACGAATTGCCATCGTCAATGGCTTCCGGGTGGGTATCTGGGATGTCCTGCAAAGCTGTCGGCGTTATGGCAGTCTTGACTCAAGAATTGAGTCGGCAACTATTGTAACCAATGATTTTAGAAGTTTTTTTGACCGTCATCCTCAACTGCGCCTGCTCGTATTCAACGGCAGCAGAGCTGAGACAGAGTTCAAGAAAAAGATACTGCCAACGCTCGGAGATCACAGCAAACCTCTTGAAATGATCAGGATGCCATCGACCAGCCCGGCGATGGCCACTATGAACTACCAAGAAAAATATACGGTCTGGAAGGGTATCAGAGAATATTTGTAACCGAATACATTCCCAGCAAAAGGGCCAGTACTATTGCGAAAAACACTTCCACTTCTCGTCCCTGCACTTCTCATGTCCATCCGGCATTTTCTGGAAACAGCAGTATTTTGGAAATAGGCTTCAAGATACTTCGATAGCCTTGTGTTTTATCCATATTCGAAGGGCCTATTGACACCCCGCACAGACACTTTGCATTCTTGAACTCTCGACTCATTTTCGTTCTTGCTGGAACAATACAAGAATTTCCAGAGATTAAATACAACTGTTTTTGCTTTTCGTTAGATTTCAAGATTCAGGACTCCAGTGTCAAAATTCTGGACTCTGGTGTTAGACGACTTCTTCTTTTCTGGAGTAAATAAGAGGGCTTTAACAAAGTACCAGTTTGCTAAAGAGCATTGCAAATACAAGAAAATTTCAGAGAAAGGAGAAGGAAAATGCGCAGTACCACACCACTTATCTGCCTGTTGGCCCTAGGCGTTGGCCTTGAAACCAATCTTGCCCTAGCAGAAGAACCCGCAGGAATACCATTGGATACTATTACCGTAACCGCTCAGAAACAAGAAGAAAATGTTCATGATGTTCCTATAAGTATCTCCATCTTCGATGAAACAGATATAGAAGACAGAAATGTAGATTCTATGAGTGATCTTGGAGATTTTGTTCCCAATCTGATGATTTTTAACAATGGCATATCTGGGATGAATACACCAGTTATGAGGGGGCTTTCAGCATTTGTAGAATCTTTCAAGGTATCTACTGGATTATATGTAGATGATGTTCCAATTCTTAATGCTATTGGATTTGAGAACGGAATGCTTGATATTGAAAGGATCGAAGTCCTTCGAGGCCCTCAGGGTACTATTTATGGAAAAGGAGCAGAGGCTGGTGCCATTAACATTATCTCCAGACGACCAGGCAATGATTTTCAGGGTGCAATAACAGGTCAGGCAGGTCAATGGCTTTCTTCGGAGTCAGGAGAAAAGAAATTAACAGCCTTGATGCTACGATTGAGCGGCCCCGTTTTGGCAGACAAACTATATTATAGTCTGGCGGGAAAATTTGACTATAAAGATGGTTTTATTAAGCATTCCTTGACAGATGATGCAGTGGACGACAAGGAGCATTGGCTCGGAAACGCCCGGCTTCGCTGGACCCCAACTGATACATTGGATATCTCATTAAATATATCTTCCCTTCGATATGATGATGGGGGGAATACATTCAACCTGGCCCCTCTTGGTGCAAATGTCTTTCAGGTAAATGAACCTGATTATCGGCAAGTTGCTTCTAATATAGATGGAGAAAATTGGTCTGAAGATCTGTCTGAATCGCTCAAGATGAGTTATGAAATCAATGATTCTCTTATATTGTCATCAATAACCACCAACAGAACATACAAGTTTAATACAGCAACTGACTTTGACTACAGCCCTCAAACTATTTTTCATACAAGAAGGACAGATGATTATAAAAAATTGTCTCAGGAACTGAGACTGAACTCTACCAGGGAAGGGTTCAAATGGCTTGTCGGTATGTATTACGAAAAAGAAAACAACGATATCTATATTGATATGACATCGATGTCCCGTTTTATTAATGACAGGACCCTTAAAGGCGACACCTACGCTGTTTTTGGAAATCTTACTCTCTCGTTAACCGATCAGCTGGGTTTGAATCTGGGATTGCGTTATGAAAAGGATGAGCAGGAGTTTGAATTTACAACTACCGGACAAAGTCATGACGATTCCTGGGATGCATTAACGCCCAAATTTGCCTTGAACTATAATATTACTCCTGAAATCATGACCTTTGCCAGTGTGTCAAAAGGGTATCGTTCCGGTGGATACAGCGGGCTGGAAAGTAATCCCGCATATTTTGCCTATGACCAGGAAGATTTATGGGCCTATGAGGTTGGCGTAAAGATGCTTTTCTTCAAAAACCGATTAATTGTAAATGGTTCCGTCTATTATATGGATATTGATGATATGCAGGTTGAAGAGAAAACAACGCCCCAGATATCGCATACAACCAATGCGGCAGAAGCAACAAGCAAGGGCGTTGAGGTGGAAATGACAGCTCAAATTGCGTCTGGATTTTCCACACATTTCAGCTTTGGTTATAACAATACCGAGTTCGATACATTCAGCGATGTTGCAGGAGACTACCGGGGGAACAAAAACCCCTGGTCACCTGACTACACATTTTCTGCAGGCGGACAATATCGTCATTCGAGCGGTTTTTATGCGAGAGCAGATATTATTGGCTATGGACGAGTCTATTTTGATCAGGCCAACCAGTATTCAAGAGATCCCTATGAAACCGTAAATGCCAAGATTGGCTATGAAGGAGAACATATTGATGCGTATTTATACGCAAGAAATCTTTTTGACGAGGAGTATAGCGCAGTAGGTGCATTTGGCGGTTTTTATACTATTTACAGCGATCCTGGAGAGGTTGGTATACAATTGACCTATAGGTTTTAAATAGTAATATATCGGTTCTCTTACCAGATCCCATGCCCCATCCCTCTTCAAAAGGCGATGGGGTTTTTCTATAATTTATCTTGTTTAAAAACAAGAAGCGGAATAATGAAAGAGAATACCACTGTTATCCACAATGGTATTCCCCTTTTGCAGGTCCAGATACAATAAGGATGAAAAATCTGGTACCATATACGCACTTGACAATATATATTTTTGAATGCAAGTATACGCGTTGTGATACCCTTTTATGAACACACTATTAGTGGCGAATATCACGTTGCAGGTGGCTCATCGTCTGTTGGGTAACAGGAAGTCGAGACTATGGAAGTTATTACTCCTATATTTTCACAATCTCCAGATATTCCGAGCCAGCGTACCTATCATCTTCCCCCCAAAATTGGCACCGGAGGACTGGCTGTTGAGAGATTGTCCTCAGGCTTAATTTTAGCATATATGAATGTCTCGCCAACCAGGCCAGTCACATTTTTGAGTGAGACATCTGACTGGAATTTCGGTGTAAGTTTTAATCTGGATCAGTGCTGTCTCATAAATAAGTAAGTAAAAGCAGATAAATAAAGGCTCGGAGAGCTCTTTGTGTTATAATGAGTTTACGAAAAACAAAATAAATACA